>Ga0310697_10002741_pt1 | contig 18372 bp, 15 predicted proteins | sample 172DNAGHGlowgp2_FD_203883 | JGI IMG/M metagenome (GOLD analysis project Ga0310697, IMG submission 203883) | Sheep rumen microbial communities from Palmerston North, Manawatu-Wanganui, New Zealand - 1728 DNA GHGlow gp2 (v2) (version 2) | ecosystem: Host-associated > Mammals > Digestive system >... | reverse complement strand
GCGACACCCTCGTCCACGCGGCGCTTGGCCTCGCAGGCCTCGCAGTGGCACTCCTCGTGGTACTCGCGCGGCTCGGTGTAGGTGGTGATGACACCCTCGAAGTTGCGCAGGATGACCTTGTCGGGGCTCTGCGAGATGACGTACTGGGGCATGACGGGCGTCTTGCCGCCGCCGCCGGGAGCGTCGACCACGAAAGTGGGCACGGCGTAGCCGCTGGTATGGCCGCGGAGGTTCTCGATGATCTCGATGCCCTTGCTGACGGGGGTACGGAAGTGCTCCAGACCCATGGAGAGGTCGCACTGGTAGATATAGTACGGACGCACGCGGTTGCGCACCAGCTCGTGCATCAGTTTCTTCATCACATGGACGCAGTCGTTCACGCCGCGCAGCAGCACCGTCTGGTTGCCCAAGGGGATGCCGGCGTTGGCCAGGCGGGCCAGGGCTTGCTCAGCCTCGGGGGTGAACTCGTTGGGGTGGTTGAAGTGAGTGTTGAGCCAGATGGGGTGGTACTTCTTCAGCATCTCGCACAGCTCGGGGGTGATGCGCTGCGGGCAGACCACGGGGGTGCGGCTGCCGATGCGGACGATCTCCACATGCGGGATGGCGCGGAGGCGCTGGATGATGTACTCGAGCTTCTTGTCGCTGACCATCAAGGCGTCGCCGCCGCTGAGCAGCACGTCGCGCACCTGCGGGGTCTTCTCGATGTAGGCCAGGCACTTCTCGATGCGCTCGCTGGGGCTCTCGTCGTCCTTCTGGCCGGCGAAACGGCGGCGCGTGCAGTGGCGGCAGTACATGGAGCACATGTCGGTGATGAGGAACAGCACACGGTCTGGGTAGCGGTGGGTCAAGCCGGGAGCGGGCGAATCCTCGTCCTCATGCAGGGGGTCGTTGAGGTCGGCGGGGGCGATGTTGCACTCCGCACCCTGCGGGATGGCCTGACGGCGGATGGGGTCGAAGGGGTCGTTGGGGTCGATGAGGCTCAGGTAGTACGGCGTGATGGCCATACGGAACTTGGCCAGGGCCTTCTTGATGCCCTCGGCCTCGTCGGGCTCGAAGGTGAAATACTTACTCAGCTCTTCGTAAGTCTCGATGCGGTTCTTCACCTGCCATTTCCAATCGTTCCACTCAGCGTCGCTGACGTTGGGGAACAGCTCTTTTCTGCGGTTTACTTTCATGTTGAATATGTTGTTTTTATTTTATTAATCAGCTATCTATATGTTCGTCGCACATTCGGTCTTTTCTCCTGCGACGTTGCAAAGTTACAAAAAAAAGCTGAATTGTAGTGCATCGACGTTAAAATAATTATTGCACAGCCTCACGTTTTCGGATATAACATCTACCCATAGGGGTTTGCTTTCAATAGCAACCAGTTATCTCCTTTCTGCAATATCCATTCATATCGCCTCTCTGTAGCTATGCAGTCGGATAATAAAGAGTAAGAAGGACCGGAACTCTGCCGAGGCGAACCTCCTGCAGGGTGGTGGGATAATACGGAGCGTTATTTTCAACAAAATCCAACCGGACTTCGGAAGGTAGCCCCTCTACCCCCTCTCTACCCCTTCTCTACCCCCTCTCTGCCCCAAGTCGACAATCAGATTACGATGAAGTGGCGCTATGACAAACCGGACTATATGTTTTATTATGCCAGGGACGTGTTGTTTCGCGGCATAGCGGGCATACCGAACAGATATAAAAAAAAGAGAACACCGTTCCGTGTTCTCTTTTCTTAGTGACTCCTGCAGGATTCAAACCTGCAACCTTCTGATCCGTAGTCAGATGCTCTATTCAGTTGAGCTAAGGAGCCATCTCTGTGTTTCGGGCCTTTCTTTCCCCGAAAGCGAGTGCAAAAGTACAACCTTTTTCCAAACTGACCAAATTTTTTTTCTCTTTTTTTGCTTTGCCAGTTTTATCTGTTTGAATTGCAAAGGTGTATCCGGAGTACTTTTTTGTCTATTCTGCTTTCACGCCGTACACTTCGCGATAGAGAAGCCGCTCTATTTCGAGAAATTCGTCATCGTCGAGTTCGTATTTTGACATGATAATCATAGGTACCGACCGGTTGTCTCCGTGATACGACGGTTGCAGGTATGGCTGCGGGTTCTGGTAGAATCCCATACTGGCATAGAATTCTATCCGGTGATCGGCCTCTTCCGTGTTGGGGAGTTCCACTTCGAGCACCACCTGCTCGGTTTGCTGCGAGAGGAAATTCAAAAAAACCGCCTTGCCAAGGCCCTGGTTGCGAAGCTCTTCTGCTATGGCGAAGTGCTCTACATATACGAGTTCGTCAAAAGTCCAGTAAGTAAGTATACCCACCGGTTCGTCGCCGTTTTCGGCTACGAGAAAATGAAATTTGCCGGCATCACGATGCCGGAGTGTAGAGAAGGGCGGCCGTTCCTGTTCAGGAAAAGCCTCTTCAAACAATTGTTGTGCAAAGTGCGAATGGTCGCTGTCTGCAAGGTTTGTAAATGCTATCATATCTTAAAGTTGTTCATTTCTATTCTTATTCCGAGCATGTGCTGCCACCCCCACGCCGTATAACCCTGCAGCACGGTCTTGGTTTGGTAGCAGGTATATCCGGCCTTGAAGGCCCCTATGGCTGGTACGCGGTAGCCGACGAGCAGGCTCATGAATACGCCGTAGCCTATCCCGCCCTGGTTGACAATGTTGTCGTATGCCTCCACGCCGTAGTCCGGCGTCCGCCCGTCCCATCGGTCGACGATAGAGTAGGGGCGACCCGCAATCTCCATGATGTTGTCTTCCACCTTGGTGTTTACGAGCGATGCCCCGAGGTCGATCTCGAGGTCCAAGGTGCTGCTGATGGCCACCGTGCGTGTCAAAGCCAGGTCGATGCTTATGCGCTTCTCCTTACCCATGATACCACATCGTATATACTGGGTGCTGCCCAGGGTGCCGTCGTTTGTGCTGAGGTTGAATGCTCCGTCTGCAGTCAGGTTCGAAAGGTCGAAACGCAGCAGCCATCCGTAGCCCGAGCTGTAGTCGTAGCGTATGCCAAGACCGATTTGGTATGTGATGCGGTAGTACATCTGCATGGGGTATTCCGCCACGCGCAGCTGCTCGTATGTTCCGGCCGACGAAGGCAGTATATAACCACCCCCAACCAAGTCGGACCAAATCTGCTGGCCGTATTGGTTGCTTTTCAGTACCCGTTCTATGGTGTTTTGATTTCCAGGCCGACCGTCGTAGAACCCGGCGGTTATGTTGCTGGCTTTGAATGCACCGGCATTGGCGAATACGGAAAGACCGGTACTCGGAGGCTTGCCGTCGTCGGCCACAGCCGATGCGGCAAGCGTAAGTGTAGCAATTATGAGTATCGCCTTCTTCATATCAGCCCCCCTTTCCTCTTGGCGGTGGCTGCCAGCAGCTCTTTGGCCCGCAGGAGACGTATCTTCACCGTGCCCAGCGGTATCTTGAGCTTGGCGGCGATGTCTTCGTAGCTCATGTCGTCGTAGTAGCGCATGCGGATTATCTCGCGATAGGGCTCCTTCAACTGGTCTACAAGCAGCTTCATGGTCTCGTCGCGTTCAATGCGTATCAAGGCCTCTTCGGGATTGGGCTGCCCCGAGGGAATCTGGTATTCTATGTATTCCCCGTCGCTGTTGCGTTCCGAGCAGCTCAGCGGGACCGTATCCACACGCTTGCGGCGGGCATGGTCGATGTAAGTGTTTGTTCCGATGGTGAAAAGCCACGAGCCGAAACTCCCCGTGGGGGCGTACCGGTGTAGCTGCAAGAAGGCTTTGCTGAAAGTCTCAATGGTGAGGTCGGCGGCGGTGGTGGTGTTGTGTGTCATGCGTAGCAACAGCAGGTACAGCGGCTCCCTGTATGTGGCCATGAGTGCAGCGTATGCTTTGCGACTTCCGTGTTCCCGGGCGTCGCATACCAGCGCATAGTCGCGTTGCATCCTCTCGTTTGTCACTGTGGACTGCATTGTCACCGTTATGTTCCGACGTTCTATTTTCTGAACTTTCTGTTGCTATGTAACGGCGAAAGTATCAAAAAAGTATTTGCTACAATAAAATATAGTTCCAGCAGCGGTGCCGCGAAGTGGATATATCCCCCGTCAAACTTGCGCGTAAGCCTCGAAAAGCACACTATCTGCCATGCCCATTTCAGCACGCCCAGCGCTACGGCGGCTATCAGCGCCACGGTGCCGTGCATGGCCATTAGCGTTGCGGCTACATAGAACGCGATATTTGCGACCGGCAGCATCTGTTCTGCAGCTCTACTGCCGATGGAGTGGCGGCGGCGTGTCGCCACCCTGTGAAGCCGGTATTCGCGCCACTGCGCGAATGTCTTCTTGGGCTCCACCGTCAGACAGGCGTCGTTGTCTATGCAGATGTTCGTGTTGTCGCGGTCGGCATTCTGATATATGAAGAGGTCGTCCGAGCCGTCGGCCACGTCGTAGTGGCTTATGAAAGCGCCTTGCTTGAAGAAGAAAGAACGGCGGTAACTGAGGTTGCGGCCGGAGCCGGTGTAGGGGTGCCCCATGAGGGCGCTGCCCAAGTAGTGTGCTCCGTAGGCAAGGCTGTCGTACTGCTGCAGTGCTCCCAGTAGCGTTTTCTTGCGTTTCACTCCGCAGTAGCCGAGCACAATCTTTGTTTTCGACTCGGTGTAGCCCTTCACCATTCCCCGAAGCCACAGCAGGTTCTTGGGGGTACATTCCGGGTCGGCAAGCATCAGTATGTCGTTTTTGGCGCTCTTGATGCCTATTGAAAGCGGATATTTCTTGCCCTGGAAGAGGTTGACATCCTCGTGGCTCGCCACTCCCTCGCGCACGGAGATGTTGCCCACGAAGGGCACAACTTTCAGATGAGGGTAGTATTCTTTGAGCAACTTCAGCACACTGGCTGTGTCATCTTGGCTCAAGTAGTCGACCACCACAACCTCGAAGTCGGGATAGTCCTGTTCGAGCAGGTACACAAGGTTCTCTTTCAGCCATTCGGCGTCGTTGTGGGCGGTGAGCACTACGCTCACAGGTGGCAGCGAGCCGGCCTGGGGGTCGCCGCCCTGTCCGGCTTTTCGTTTGTACAAGCCGACCCGCATGTGGTACAGCCCATAGTAAAGTCCAAGACAGACAAAAGCCACAAAAGCGATGGTCAGGAGTATAATTGCGTGAGTGTCAGCTATGAATATGTTGAAATCCAGCATGGATGTATGTTTGTTTCAGCCTACAAAAATACACATATTCCCGCGATTGGAATGCTGTGTGGCATACAAGATATCAACATCTTATTCAACACTGTTCACAATCTGTGCCCCAATTTGGGCACCAGGGCCGCTTTCCACTGCCCGTAGTCGCCGGCTGTGATGTGTCGCCGCGCTTCGCCGACAAGCCACAGGTAGAACCGCAGGTTCACTATCGAGCATATCTGCAGTCCAAGAATTTCCTCGGCACGTATCAGGTGGTGCAGATAGGCGAGGGTATAGGGTGTCTCGAATGCTCCGGTACCGTCGGGCATCAACGTATCGATACGCTCGAAGCAGTCTTCCCACTTCTTGTTCTTTATGTTTATGGTGCCTTCTGCCGTGAAGAGCAGGCCGTTGCGGCCGTTGCGGGTGGGCATGACACAGTCGAACATGTCTACGCCGCGTTCTATGGCTTCGAGCAGGTTCTGTGGCGTGCCTACACCCATAAGGTAGCGGGGTCTGTCTTTGGGCAGTATGGCGTTGACCACCTCGATCATCTCGTACATCACCTCCGTCGGCTCACCCACCGCCAGCCCTCCAATGGCGCATCCCTCTGGATCTTTCGAAGCTATGTATTCCGCCGAGATGCGCCGCAGGTCCGTGTACTGGCATCCCTGCACTATCGGAAACAGTGCCTGGTGGTGGCCGTAAAGCGGTTCCGTCTCGCCGAAACGCTTCAAGCAACGGTCCAACCACCGATGCGTAAGTTCCATTGACTGTTTTGCATAGCGCTTGTCGGCATCCCCGGGGCAGCACTCGTCGAAAGCCATCATGATGTCAGCCCCTATGACACGCTCTATGTCCATGACTTTCTCAGGTGTGAAGAGGTGCTTGCTGCCGTCGATATGGCTGCGGAATGTACATCCTTCCTCTTTCAGCTTGCGGTTCGACGCCAGCGAAAAAACCTGAAAACCACCGCTGTCGGTCAGTAGCGGTCGCTCCCAGCTGTTGAAACGGTGCAGCCCTCCGGCCTTGCGTAATATGTCGCATCCGGGCCGAAGATACAGGTGGTATGTGTTACCGAGAATTATCTGTGCTCCAATATTGTTAAGCAGTTCGTGTTGATGTACTGCTTTAACGCTGCCGGCTGTGCCCACAGGCATGAATATGGGTGTCTCGATGTCGCCGTGGTCGGTGTGTAGCACCCCTGTTCGAGCGTCACCGCACGTCGATTGGAGATCGAAGGTAAGTCGGTCGGTCATTATTGTTTAGTGTTCTCTCCTCGTTCGTCGTTTATGACAAAAGACAATACCAAAACATCGACGGCATATTTATACCGTCGTCGTTCCGGTTTGGTGTCATGACATCGGGCTTAGAGGGCAACCTTCTCTATCTTGGCTCGGGCTTCGAGCACTGCCTTGTAGTCGTTCATGGCTCGCATCTGCAGGTCGTAGATGCTGCGGGGGCAGTCAGGGGTGAAGGGCAGTTTGCCGCTGTCCCATAGTTTCAGCACAGCCTCGAGATTCTCCTTGCGGTTCATCAGGTGGTAATACTCGGCTTTCATCCTGTCTTTGTAGTCGCTGGAAAGCATCAGCGAGGTAATTGTCTGTAAGTCCATGATTTTTTGTTTTGTACGTTGGTTACCCTTGGGTGGGTAATCATGTGTTCTTTATATCTGTATTGGCCTGTCCTTATGCGTCTATGGGTCCCGTGGGGATGGCACGTCGCCTGTCGGCGGCGTGCCATCCTACAGGGCCTCTGTGTTAGGCCGAAGCCTTTTTATCAATATTTGTAGAAGCCTTCGCCGGTCTTGCGGCCGAGGAGGCCGGCACGGACCATCTTGCGGAGCAGGGGGTGGGGACGATACTTAGGATCGCCGAATTCTTTGTAGAGCACCTCCATGATGGCCAGGTTGACATCGTTGCCGATTAGGTCGGCCAGTGCCAGGGGACCCATGGGGTGGTTGGCGCCGAGCATCATGCACTTGTCGATGTCCTCTGCAGTGGCAATGCCGTCGGCCAGAATGCCAACTGCTTCGTTTATCATGGGGATGAGGATGCGGTTCACCACGAAGCCGGGGGCCTCTTTCACCTCGACGGGCTGCTTGCCGATCTCGGTGGCCAGGTCAACGACGCACTTGCACACCTCGTCGCTTGTGAGCTGGCCGCGGATTACTTCGACAAGGGCCATGCGGTCGGCAGGGTTGAAGAAGTGCATGCCGATGAACTGGGCCGGACGTTTGGTGCAGGCTGCTATCTCGGTGATCGAGAGCGAGCTGCTGTTGGTGGCGAAGATGGTCTCGGGCTTGCAGATGGCGTCAAGCTCGGTGAAGACATCCTTTTTGAGCTGCATCTCCTCGACGGCGGCCTCGATGACGAGGTCGGCATCGGCAAACGTGGCGTAGTCGGTGGTAGTGCTGATGTTGGCGAGCAGGGCGTCGACGGCCTCCTGGGTCATCTTGCCTTTCTCGACCAGTTTGCCGTAACCCTTGCTGATGCTGGCCATGGCTTTGTCCAAGCTGGCCTGGGTGCGGCTCTTCATGACGATGGGCATCTTGGTGGCAAAGGCTTTTACAATGCCTTTGGCCATAGTGCCGGTTCCAATAACACAGATTTTCATAATGCTATTATTTTAAGATTGTTAATGTTTACTCTCGTTGTTTGTCTCACTTTCCTTGGAATTCGTATTTCCCTTTGCTGAGGAAGGCTTGCATGCCCTGCTTCTGGTCCTCGGTGAGGAAGCAGCGGCCGAAGATGGTGCTCTCGTTCTGGATGGCGCTGTCGACGTCCATGTCCCACTCATCGTTGATACACTGTTTGGCTGCTTTGATGGCCAACGGGGCGTTGGAGGCAATTTGGCCGGCTATCTCCATGGCTTTGTCCATAAGCTCGGCTTGTGGCACCACAGCGTTCACCAGTCCTATGCGAAGTGCTTCGTCGGCTTTGATGGGCTTGCCGGTGTATATCAGCTGCTTGGCCATCCCCATACCTACCAGACGGCTCAGGCGCACGGTGCCGCTGAAGCCGGGTATGATACCGAGGCCTACCTCGGGTTGGCCGAAGCGGGCATTGTCGGAGCAGATGCGTATGTCGCAGGCCATGGCCAGCTCGCAGCCTCCGCCCAGGGCAAAGCCGTTGACGGCCGCAATGACAGGCACATGGAGGGTCTCCAGCTTGCGGAACACTGCTGCACCTTTGGTTCCAAAGGCAGTGGCTTCAGGCAATTTCAGATTTGCCATCTCGCTGATGTCGGCACCCGCCACGAAGCTCTTCTCCCCGTCGCCGGTGACGATAAGGCAGCGCAGTCGGTTGCAGTCGAAATTGGTAAGATAGTCGTCAATCTCATTAAGTATCTTGCTGTTGAGTGCGTTGAGGCTCTTGGGGGCACTGATGGTGAGTATCGCCACCATGCCGCGTTCTTCGGTTTTCAAATGTTCGTATGTCATATTCTATATTGTTTTTTCTTTCTCGGTATCTGTGGTTTTGGGTAGGGTGGGGGATAGCTATCGTACTATCAGCTTGCGCGCCACCCTGATGTCGGTGTTGTGGAAGACGACGGTGTACATGCCCGACGGCAGTCGCGAGGTGTCTATGCTGTACACCACTTCGCCGGCAGCCTGCAGGCTGGAGGTGTGGACTATACGTCCACCAAGGTCGTATATGGTCACATCGCAGTCCATACCGTCGCCGAGGTTCACTATCATATCAGCCCGGCCGATGGCAGGGTTGGGGTAGAAGTTGCCGAAAGCATCGTCATCGTCTGTCTCAACGGGTGCTATGCCAGTGTTGGCCGGGACGCTCATGGTGTGGGTGAGGGCCTCGGGGGCGAGGGGCATGGTGTCGAAATCGAAAGCGGCGCTGTCGAAGGTCGTAAGGTCGTCGGTGTAGGTGAACCGGTACCATCCGCCATGGCTCGCCGTCATGGGTTTGGTGACGGTCTTGCCGTTGTTGGAAGTGGCGGAGATATAGTATTCTACAGTATGCTGTGGGATGGCGGTCACTATGCGCGGCATCGTGCCGTGGTATCGGTTCCCGTTGGCCGTGAGGGCTATAGTGTCCCACTCGTCGGCCCCCGCCTCGCGCCAAATCACCTCCGCATGGGCAATGCCGCTGCCGTTGGTGACCACTGCGCTGACCGGTATCGCCTCCAGCAGCCCTACGGCTACGGTGTCGGCGAACCGGCGGTGCAATATACGCACAGGGTTCGAGGCCGGTATCTGCTTGCTGATGCAGTGGATAGACCCGCCCAGCCCGTCGAAGCCCCGCACGTCGATGCAGTAGACCTCGTAGCCCGGGAAGGCGGCCTTGACCTGCTCCACGTTGGCACTGTCCCATGCCGTTGTGGGCATGTGGTTCGTGTCCACGTCCGAGTAGCACGGCACCACCAGCAGCCGGTTGACCATAAGGTTGTTGGCATAGGAACGGGTATATCGGGTGTATATCTCCTCGCTGCCGTAGTAGGTGCCGCTGTTATTGTTCGGGAAGGGGATGCGCCGCATCGTGTAGCCGCAGTCGAAGAGGGTCCTGTAGCTGCAGAGCGAATCCACATTGCGGCGTAGCGTGCGGTAGTCGTTCCATAGGTTGTATGCCGTCGGCATGCGGTGGGCCACAAATGTGTTCTCGTCGGTCATGGTGGCGAAGAGGTCCACATGCCCCGTGCCGCCGTCGTGGCGCATCTGCTGCAGCACGTGCAGGGCCCTCTGGCCCACCAGCCCGCGCAGCACATTGCGCGTCTGCTCCTGCGAGAGGCGTGTCTTGGTGCTGTAGCCGATGGTGGCGGGGTCTGACCCGTCCCACTCGAGCTGGCCGTAGCTGTCGCCGTTTTTGGCATAGATGTGGTTGCTCGTGACCACGGCGCCGCTGCCGTCCACAAGGCAGTTGCCGCCTTCCCACTCGAGGGTGGAGCTGAAGAGCGGCATCCCGGTCTCGCGGGCCACATAGGCCGGAAGCGAGTCGTCGAGGGCACGCCCCGGGTAGTACTCGAAGTCGAGCATCCCCACCGTGTCACCCGCTCCGAAGTAGAAGCAGATAGGACCGCAGTCGCGATACCAGAAGCTGTTGCCCGGCGCCACGAAGAATCGCACACTGTCGCTCCGCAGCCCCATGGTGGCCAGCTTGCGAAGCACCGCGGCGGTGTCGTCCGCAGTCTCCACCCGCACCCAGGCCTCGGCGCCGCCGCACTGTATAGCGTCCATCAGGCGGAAGCTCACATCGCCGATGCCGGAGACGTTGGCGGTGTCCAAGTGGCTCACATATGGGCCTGTGCCCGAGCTGTGAGCCGACGTCGGCTTGTTGTAGTATTCCGCCACTCCGCCCATCAGGGGGTCGGCAATCTTGCTGCCGTCGGGCGAGGTGTAGGTGTAGTAGGGCGTCACGAGGACGGCCTGCACCTCCTCCCACTCGCCAGGAAACCACACACCGTCGGCGGGCAGCTCCGACGCCGTCTTGGCCGTCGGGTGGGCCGGATGCTGCGCCAGCGACGATCGCAAGTGGTGCTGCGAGGCGTCGCGCTGCTGATGGCTCAGCAGCCATCGGCGCGCCCCTGCGCTGTCGGGTTGCGCCGACACCGCCACTGCAGCCGCCAGGGCTGCCAGCACCAGTAAGCTCTTCTTCATCGTCCGGGACGTGGCTTAACGCTTCTTCAGGCTCAGTATCTCACGGGCTTCGTCGCTCGTGGCTATCGGGCGGCCCAGCATCTTGGCCATGCGCACCACCTTGTCCACCAGTTCGCCGTTGCTCTTGGCCAGCACTCCGCGCTCAAGGTAGAGGTTGTCCTCGAAGCCCACGCGCACATTGCCGCCCATGACGATGGCGGGAGCCGCCAGCGTGAAGGCATTGCGGCCGATACCGGTGGCCGTCCACGTGCTGCCGGCAGGTATGTTCTTCACCATCCACACCAGGTTGTCCACCGTCGCCGAGGCGCAACCCAGCACTCCGAGTACAAAGTTGAACTGCATCGGCACCAGCGGCAGCGGCTTGCCGTCGGGACCGGCCACTCCGAAAGCGCTCGGCACCTGTCCCTTGCGGGCCATGTGCACTATGGTCTCCAGATGACCCATCTCGAAGCACTCGTACTCCGGCTTGATACCCTTCTCAATCATGCGTTTGCCGAAAGCGCGCATGGTCGGCATCGTGTTGTCGAAGATGTCGTCGCCGAAGTTGCAGGTGCCGCAGTCCAACGTGGCCATCTCTGGCACCGGCGTCGTGTTGGTCGAGTCCAGTCGCTCGTCGGGCGTCATGCCCACGGCTCCGCCCGTCGAGGGGATAAGTATCACATTCGGGCACTCTTTCAGTATGGCCTCCGTGCACTCCTGGAAGCGCACATGGCTCTGGGTGGGCGTGCCGTCGTCCTCGCGCACGTGCAGGTGCACTATCGCGGCTCCGGCGTCGACAGCACTCTTGGCTTCGCGCACTATCTCCTCTACTGTGTAGGGCACATTGGGGTTCTGTTCTTTGGTGACTTCGGCGCCGCAGATGGCGGCGGTGATTATCAGTTTCTCCATGTCGTTATTGTTTGTTTTGTTGTATTCTTCAAGGCTGCAAAAATACAAAAAAAAAACCACCCGCCCGAAAAAATCTCTCAACAATTCGCAAACATCTCCCCCTCTTTATCACAACCTGCTAACACCCAACATCTTCCATTCTTAGCCGCCCGCGCCCCCATCCCCTCCGCTTTCTTCGAGCCCCTCTACCCCCTCTCTGGGTCCTCTCTGGGTCCTCTCTACCCCCTCTCTTCCTCTCCTATACCCCCAAAAAAAATAATTGTCAATTGTCAATTTCCAATTTTCAACTCTCAAATTCCCCGCCGCGCCGAAAATAATTCTTGGCAGTTCGGATTTATTTTGTATTTTTGTAGATTGATTTTTATCGCAAAACTATAACAATATACACATTAATAAGTCATTATGGAAGACACCAACGTTGCCGAAAAAGGTCTTAACTTCCTCGAGGAGATTATCGAGACCGGTTTGAAGGAAGGGAAATACACCGCCATCCAGACCCGTTTCCCGCCCGAACCCAACGGCTACCTGCACATCGGCCATGCCAAGTCGATATGCATTAATTTCGGACTGGCAAAGAAATACGGCGGTCGCACCAACCTCCGCTTCGACGACACCAACCCCGTCAAGGAGGACACCGAATACGTGGACTCCATCCAGGAAGACATCCACTGGCTCGGCTTCGACTGGGCCGAGAAGCACTACGCCTCCGACTACTTCGAGCAGCTCTACGAGTGGGCCGAACTTCTGATTCAGAAGGGCCTGGCCTACGTCGACGACCAAACGCTCGACGAGATCCGCGCCGGCCGCGGCACCGTCACCACCCCCGGCAAGAACAGCCCCTACCGCGACCGCAGCGTCGAGGAGAACCTCGACCTGTTCCGCCGCATGCGCGCTGGCGAGTTCCCCGACGGCAGCAAGGTGCTGCGCGCCAAGATAAGCATGAGCCACCCCAACATGATGTTCCGCGACCCCATCATGTACCGCATCCTCCATGCCCACCACCACCGCACCGGAGACAAGTGGTGCATCTACCCCATGTACGACTACGCCCACGGCCAGTCCGACTCCATCGAGCATATCACCCACAGTATCTGCACGCTGGAGTTCGACATCCACCGTCCGCTCTACGACTGGTTCATCGAGCAGCTGGGCATCTGGCCGAGCCATCAGTACGAGTTCGCCCGTCTCAACATCAACTACACGGTGATGAGCAAGCGCAAGCTGCTCCAGCTGGTCAAGGAGAACTACGTCAGCGGCTGGGACGATCCCCGCATGCCCACCATCTGCGGCTTCCGTCGTCGCGGCTACACCCCCGAGAGCATCCGCGCCTTCTGCGAACGCATCGGCGTCGCCAAGCGCGACAACATCATCGACTACAGCCTCCTGGAGTTCTCGCTGCGCGAGCACCTCAACAAGGTGGCCCAGCGTCGCATGGCGGTGCTCGACCCGGTGAAGGTCGTCATAGATAACTATCCCGAAGGCCAGACCGAGATGCTGACGGCCGTGAACAATCCCGAGAACGAGGCCGACGGCACGCGCCAGGTACCCTTCGGACGCGAGCTGTGGATCGAGCGCGAGGACTTTATGGAGGTGGCGCCCAAGAAGTACTTCCGCATGGCCATCGGCCAAGAGGTGCGTCTGCGCTACGCCTACTTCGTCACCGCGCAGAGCGTGGAGAAGGACGCCGAGGGCAACATCACCTGCATCCACTGCACCTACGACCCCGCCACGCGCGGCGGCGACGCCCCCGACGGCCGCAAGGTGAAAGGCACCATCCACTGGGTGAACGCCTCCACGGCCATCGACGCCGAAGTGCGCCTCTTCGACCGCCTCTTCGCCGTCGAAGCCCCGGACGATGTCGAAGAAGGCCACACTTTCCTCGAGAACCTCAACCCCAACAGCCTCAAGGTGGTCACCGCCAAGTGCGAGCCCGCCCTGGCCGAGTGGAAAGCGGAAAGCGGCAAGTGGAAAGATGGAATAGTTCGTTATCAGTTTGAAAGAATGGGCTACTTCTGCACCGACCGCGACAGCACCCCCAACCACCTCGTCTTCAACCGCACCTGCACCCTCAAAGACAGCTGGGCGAAGATTAAATAAATCTCCTGCTGGCATGTTAAAGATGGAGTTCCGGCTGACTACTACTACGACAAGAACATCTATCAAACCGAGCCAAATGCCATGCAGCGGTATTTCGATGTTTTTGCTTTTTGCATGCGGTAAAACAATAGGAAACTAATGACACAACAGAACGCCATACAACTCTTTGAAGGCTCGCAGGTTAGAATGGCTTGGAACGAGGAGGAGGAGAAGTACTACTTCTCCATAGTGGATGTGGTACAGATTTTGACCGAGCAACCCACGCCCCGCAAAGCGAGCACCTACTGGGCTGTGCTCAAGAAACGCCTGAAAGAGGAAGGAGCCGATGAGTTGCTTACAAATTGTAAGCAACTGAAAATGCCAGCTGCCGACGGCAAGAACTACAAGACCGATGTCGCTGATTTAGAGCAGACGTTGCGCATCATACAATCTATTCCTTCCAAGAAGGCGGAACCTATCAAACAGTGGCTCTCCGAGGTGGGCGCGCAGCGTATCGACCAGATGATCGACCCCGAGTTGACGTTCCAGATGGCAGTGGAGGATTATCGTCGGCAGGGTTACAGTGACAAGTGGATTGAGAACCGCCTCAAGTCCATACGTACGCGAAAAGAACTGACTGACGAGTGGGAGCGTTCGGGGGTGAAAGAGCAGAAAGACTTTGCCATCCTCACCAACATCCTCACCAAGGCGTGGAGCGGTATGACCACCGGGGAATACAAACGGTACAAGGGGCTTACGAAGGAGAACCTGAGAGACAATATGACCACCCTCGAGCTGGCTTTGAACACGTTGGCGGAAGCTGCCACCACCGAGATTTCCCGCAACCGCAACCCCAAGACGATGAAAGAGAACAAACAGGTGGCGCAAAGCGGCGGAAAAGCCGCGAAGGTGGCACGTGAGGAGGTTGAAAAGCAGATAGGCCACAGCGTCATCTCTCGAGAACGAGCCTCCGACTATCTGCTGCCCACAGAAGATGCAGAAGTGAAAAAAATAGAATAATATTAATAAAGATTTGTATCTTTGCAGTCGGAAATAATAACAAAACAATGAGATAAAGACAGAATAGACAGCATAGACATATATTGAGCTTGAAGCTCCCATGTTCCCCTTTTGGAAAAGCTGGTAACTTTCTAAAGGAACGGGGAAAGGGATGCGGAGGGTTCACGCGTTGGCGTGAAACATCTTGCACCTTATCCGTTCCAAAGGTTCCACCAGCACCTTCCAAAAGAATAAGGACAACATAAACGAGATGGTTCGCGCCTTTCTTTATGCCCCTTATTTAAACATCGGCTTTCGGCTCAATGGCTGGGGGCCGAATTTTATCATATAAAAACTGACTAATATGAAGAATTTGTTTATTATCAAAGGAAACCACAACACGGGCAAATCGACGACTGCCGCGCTGCTGCACACCGAGTTGGCGAAGCTGCCCAATGCCAAGATGCAATGCTTTTGGTGCGCCAACGGGAATGCGACGATAGACATCGACAACTATGATGTCTACAACAATTTCGTGTCCGTTTTCGACATTGACGGACACAAAGTCGGCATCATCTCGCAGGGCGACGACTCAGACTGCCTGCTGAAAACAATACTGCTGTTAGGCATTGCCTTTAATTTTGCGGTGCTTGTTGTATGCGCCCGTCCCATCAGCAGTTTCGGAATGCTGAAAGAAAACTTTGGCCTGTACGTCAACAGCAACCATACCTATCTGACCGAAAGAATCGACTGCGCCGAGACGGAAATCCACGCCAGGAAGATGCCAGTCGTGCAGCAAATCATTTCCGATATTAACAGCATAATATAACGAGCCATGAGAAGAATATTATTGATTTTAGTGCTTGTTGCAAGTTGCTTAATATCAAAAGGACAAGTGTTTACCTCATACGTCCCCTCAGGACAACTTCTGTACTTTTATATGAACGGTACAGAGGCCGTAATGACGTACCCCCCTGTAGAAACAGGACAGGCATATTGGGCAGGATATTCAAAACCAACAGGACATGTAATGATTCCAGATAGTGTATTCTATTATGGTACGAAAGTTCCTCTCACAAAAATCGGACAATATGCATTGGCTAATTGTGGGGGCATTACGTCAATTTATATTTCGGATGGTATTCGAACCATAGAACAAGAAGCCTTTTGTTTTGTGGATTCATTGGTGTCAATTTCATTTCCTGCAACAGCAGATACCATCTGTTCTTACCATGTAAATATTGACTTACTTGACACTGTTACATTTAGGAGTTCCATACCGCCTGTACGTGGAGTAACTTATATGTACCACAATGGACATTTCCCGAGTGTAATAAACATTCCATGCGGTTCGTATGATGAATACTACAGTTTATATGCCTACGCCAATCCACCACAAAACCATTTGCACGAACAGGGAAGTCCTGATTACTATGTATATTTGGCATGTAATTATGATGAAAGAGGCTCCGTGACTATTCAGGAACAACAAGGGAATATTATTTCTTGCGACTCTTCCTGTATTATTATTGCCACACCTAATGCGGGATTTCGTTTTATGTATTGGAGCAACGGGAATACGGCCAATCCCGACACTCTTTTTCTCTATGGTGACACAATGGTAACGGCAATCTTCTCCAATGTTCCCGACCCGCAAATCTGCATGGTGAGCGTACAAGACAATCACAATATGGTAGTATGGAACAATGCGGAGCCATGTAATACATACAGAATCTATCGCGAGGGAGTTGTGGCAGGTGAATATGAAGCTATCGCTGACGTTCCTTATGATTCATTGCCTATATTTATTGACAGCACATCCCGACCGATGACACGCAGTTATCGCTACCGCATCAGTGCATTGGACGAGGATGGTATAGAGGGTGAAATAAGCCCTGTTCACAAAACAATGCACCTCACAATCAACCAAGGCCTCGGTGGACGGTGGAATCTGCAATGGACACCTTACGAGGGTGCGGAATACACCACATACATCATCTATCGCGGCACCACCGCTGACAGCCTTGAGCAGATAGACATCATGCCCGCCGACGGCAACACCTCATACACCGACGAGACCGCCACCGATGGCGAAGTGTACTACCAAGTGGGTATCGTTATGGCCAATGATTGCGCATCGATGGAAGCCAAATCAGCAAGTGTCAGCCTTAGCAACATCGCCACTAACGGCAGCACCCAAGGCATCGGCAACATCGAGTCTGAGGGCATCCGCATCTATAGCGAGGACGACCGCATCGTGGTTGAGGGAACAACCGACGAGGTGCGTGTGTACGATATGGTTGGTCGCAGCGTCCGCAACGAGGCGTTGCGAGCGGGTGTCTATATGGTCAAAGTCGGCAACCGTCCTGCACGGAAGGTTGTGGTGATACGGTGAGATAAAGTCACAAGCGCATGGAATTTTGAAATCATGCTCTTGTTATCCGGAAATCATGCTCATGATTCACCCATAGTCATGAGCATGATTTTTTGTAAATATGCTCATGTTTTTGTTGAAAGATGAGCATGAGACTTTGGAACATAAATGACCGTCGAGAAACCGTCGAAGGGTCACCGAAAGGTTGTGAGGCTAACCGTTGAAAATGAGTGTATTGCGCTTTAATAGGAGTTTCTTATACTTTTCGCTGTGTATCAATATGATGCAATTGTTTCAAAGAATGCACAAAGAACCCATATAGAACCCACGAAGAATGACCGAAGAGCTACCACTGCCGAAACACCGCCGACGGATGCCGTGATTTCACTTTTGCAAAAGTGAAAAATAATATGAAAAACACTTTTGTAAAAGTGAATATTTGTTGATTTTTTTGGAATCAATTCCGAAAATATCATGGAGTTAATTCCAAAATTGTTATGTTTTTGGGTGGTGAATCATTGGGGTATTTGTCACAGAATCGAAGATTTTTCTCGGAAGATTTGAAGATTTTTGAGAATAAGATAATTCAGTTTTTTGTAGTATAATTAAAAATTCTTATAATAATTTTTCATTACAATTAAAAAAGTTTGTATCTTTGCGGTCGGAGATATATTGAAAAACATTTTCTCTCGCTACACAATAAAAACCGATATATTGCGTTACAAACATAAAAATAAGATGTTATGTATCCCAGCAATCAGTCGCAGTATGACATTCTGGTTTCGCTTGCACGAGAGATTAAGATGCGGTTTACGACAGAAAACAATGCTAAATCGGATTTCCTGTCGTCCTTATGCTCTGCTGCCAAAGAGGCGAAGCAGATTGCTACGGGTGAGGTGAACGCAGAATCGTTAGATGATCTTTTGGTAGAAGCATAACCGATGTAATTAGAAATTCGTCGTGCATTTGATACATTGGAAGACTGATTTTTTACTTTGCTGTTTGAAAAAAATGTAGTATCTTTGCAGAATAATGCAAAGAGTATATATTATTGATAATAAACTGATACATATATGAATATTTCTTTTGATTGGCTTAAAGAGTATGTGGATATTGAGGATATGACTCCTCAACAGTTGGACGACCTGCTGACTTTCTCCGGCCTGGAGGTGGACAGCATGGAGAAGGTGGAGACCATCAAGGGTGGTCTGGAGCATGTGGTGATAGCGCAGGTGCTGACCTGCGAGCCGCACCCCGACAGCGACCACCTGCACCT
>Ga0310697_10002740_pt1 | contig 18377 bp, 11 predicted proteins | sample 172DNAGHGlowgp2_FD_203883 | JGI IMG/M metagenome (GOLD analysis project Ga0310697, IMG submission 203883) | Sheep rumen microbial communities from Palmerston North, Manawatu-Wanganui, New Zealand - 1728 DNA GHGlow gp2 (v2) (version 2) | ecosystem: Host-associated > Mammals > Digestive system >... | reverse complement strand
CATTCAACTTTGAATGGGAGTAACTCCACTGTTTTAATTTCATTTGTTAAGTTGGAGGGTAGCTCGGGAAAAGTCGATTGACATTCGGTCAATCGACCCCGGGCTACCGCTGTTAGAAAGGCGATGAAGAAAATAACCCAAACGAATTGTTTATGAACATTAGTGCCCCGCAAAATAATCGGGACACTAATGGGATTATATATATTTTTTGTGATTTGTGTTATTGTGTTTTGGTGAAGAATTGTTTGGATCCTGTGGTGTAGAGGTTTCCGAAGTGTTCATAGTTAAAGATTTCCCCTTTATCCTTCGCTCCTAATACGACATGACCACCTGATGCCCCCACAGAGATCATAAAACTTCAACGGGATAAAAGATAAATAATCTCTTATCCCGTTGATGATCATAATATTAGACTTTCCTAAAGTCTAATACTCGTCCTCGTTGAAGAGGAAGTCCTCTTTGGTGGGGTAGTCGGGCCAGACATCTTCGATGTTTTCGTAGATATCGCCTTCGTCCTCAATCTCCTGCAGGTTCTCGATGACTTCGAGCGGAGCGCCGCTGCGGACGGCATAGTCTATCAGTTCCTCCTTGGTTGCGGGCCAGGGGGCATCTTCAAGCTTTGATGCTAATTCCAGTGTCCAATACATGTTATGTAGTTTAAAGTTTAGGGTTTCGTGTTGAACGTTTCAAGGTTTGCAGTTTTGAACTTAGAGGGGCTTTGCGGACAAAGGTTTAATCCCCCTGTTCAAATTCGGGCGCGAAGATACAAAGTTCTTGCGAATTACGAATAAGAAACAGGAATTATTTTTCACGTTTTTGCCAAATATTCTCTTCTTGACCTGCTGAGTGATTGATTTTCTTGGCCAAGGCGAAAAAGTAGTCGCTCAGACGGTTGATATATTCCAGCAGATGCGCGTCCACCTCGGCCTCGTCGGCCAGGGCATAGATGCTGCGTTCGGCGCGGCGGCACACCGTGCGGCAGACGTGAGCTTGGGCGGCAGCATGTGTGCCGCCTGGCAGGATGAAGCCGCGCCATCCGGGCAGTCCCTCCTCGGCGGCATCGATGGCGTGTTCCATCTCCTGCACATCCTCGGCGGTGACATAGCGCCCAGGCCGTACCTCGCGTTGCGAGGTATCGGTGGCCAGCATGGAGCCGATGGAGAAGAGCAGGTTCTGCACATCCGTCAGGAAAGGCGTGTCTGCCGAGTTGCCCAGCTCGGCAATGAGCAGGCCTATGTGTGAGTTCAGTTCGTCGATGGTGCCGTAGGCTTCCAGGCGGGGATGTGTCTTCGGCACGCGCTGGCCGCCTACAAGGCTGGTCATGCCTGTGTCACCGGTTCTTGTATAAAGTTTCATGAGACTTGAAAGTTATATTTTTTAATTGTAGTTTTTCGTCAACTCGTCAACTCGTCAACTTGTCAACCCGTCAACTTGTCAACTCGTCAAAAATTGACAATATAGTGTTGTTTGTTGAGGCGGGTGTTGAAGAGGATGATGCCATAGGTGTAGAGGTCGAAGGTGATGCCTGTGCGGCTGTCGGCTTGCAGGCTGTGCCAGAGCCGGAGTGCCTCGTTGTCCTCGTGGATGCCTTCCAACACCATCGCACCGTTTGCAGGCATTTGGCCGATGAAATCAGCCGTTTGGGCAAGCAGCTCATGGGCAACGAAGATGAAGTCAGGCGCGTTGTCGCCTGCTGCTTCTCCCTTGATCCATCGTGCCGAGGGCACGGCGGCGCTCAGGTATTGCCGTTCTATCGGGCGGTCGCCCAGGAGGAGCATTGTGCGTGGGTGGACAAAGTTTGCCAGGCGGAATAGCATCCGTCGGCAGGTGAGAGGGTACAGTCCCAGCCAGCGCACCCACCACGGGTGCAGCCCTGCCAGCTCACGGAAGGCATAGTAGGGGGTGCGCTCATAGACCACATCGGTGATGAAGCCGAAGGCAAATGGCGAGTGGACACCATAGCCGCAGCGGTGTCTGAGACGTAAAAACCATATCCAAGGACGGCGTGTCAGCCTCATAAGTGACAATTTTGAGCACAAAAGTATGTTTTTTTTAGCAATCTGCAATGTTTTTCTAATAAATTCTGTACTTTTGCGCCGTTATTGCAACAAAATGTAAGGAAGTTACACGTTAAAACATTAAAATGTAATGAGAACGCTAACACAAACAGAGATCGCGCGGCTCGTGGAGCAAGGATGCTCTTCTGACAACTGGCTGCGCGTGCAGGTGACCGACGAGGCCAGCCTCAAGTATATCCGTCACACCCGCTTCTCGGGTGATGTGCGAATCGGTTCCTTCGAGAAGAGCTTCGAGATGCCCGGCGGCATCCACAAGCACACGGGCATTTTCAATGCCACGTTGTACAACGTCACGATAGGCGACAACTGCTGCATCGAGAACATCAAGAATTATATAGCCAACTACGATATCGCCAACGACTGTTTCATCGAGAACGTCGATATCATCCTCTGCGACGGCCCCAGCGGTTTCGGCAATGGGGTAGAGGTGGCAGTGCTGAACGAGACGGGTGGCCGCGAGGTCACAATCCACGACCGGCTCACCGCTCACGAAGCTTATCTCGAAGCATTCTACCGCCATCGCCCCAAGCTCATCTCACAGCTCAAGCGGTTTGCGGCCGAGCGCACGGCCGAGCGCACCAGCACGCGGGGTACCATTGCCGAGCATGTGACGATTGTTGATACCGGTTATATAAAGAATATGTACGTGGGCGCGTACGCGAAGGTCGAAGGTGCCGGCCGCCTGAAGAACGGAACGCTCAACAGCCGTCAGGAGGCACCCATCCATATCGGCTACGGTGTCATTGCCGACGACTTCATCGTTCAGGACGGTTCCACCGTTGAGGACTGCACCACGCTCACCCGCGTCTATGTCGGTCAGGCGTGCTTGCTCGGTCATGGCTATTCGGCTTCGGACAGCCTCTTCTTCTGCAACTGTCAGGAGGAGAACGGCGAGGCGTGCGCCATCTTTGCCGGGCCTTTCACCGTCACCCACCACAAGTCCACGCTCCTCATCGCAGGCTTGTTCTCCTTCATGAATGCAGGCTCGGGCAGCAACCAGAGCAACCACATGTACAAACTCGGCCCCATACACCAGGGCGCCATGGAGCGTGGTGCCAAGACCACCTCAGACTCTTACATCCTCTGGCCAGCCCGCATCGGAGCCTTCACGCTCGTCATGGGGCGCCACACCACACACCCCGACACCAGCGACCTGCCCTTCTCCTATCTCATCGAGAAGAACGGCGAGTCCTACCTCGCCCCTGCCGTGAACCTGCGTTCTGTCGGCACGGTTCGCGATGCCCAGAAGTGGCCGAAGCGTGACAAGCGCTATCCCGAGGGGCGTCTGGACCAGATCAACTACAACCTCCTCTCGCCCTATACCATCGACAAGATGTTCCGCGGACTGCATATCCTTGAGAATCTGGAAACATTCAGCGGCCGCACCAGCGATGTCTATGCCTATCAGAGCGCCAAGATCAGCAACCATGCCCTCCATCGCGGACAGGACCTCTATCGCATAGCCATCGAGAAGTTCCTGGGCAACTCCCTCATCTCCCACCTCGAGCGCACCGACTGCTCCACGGCTGAGAGTGTCCTCGACAACCTGCGTCCTTCCCACACGCGTGGTCAGGGCATCTGGGTGGATCTCGCCGGACTCATTGCGCCCAAGGAACAGGTCAACGCCCTCTTGGACGATGTCGAAGCCGGCAAGGTCGGCAGTGCTCAGGAGTTCGACGAGGCGCTGCGCAAGCTCCACGAGAACTACTACAGATATGAGTGGACATGGGCCTATGAGAAGATGCTGGAGTATTTCGGCCTCTACCCGGACCGCATCACCATCGACGACCTCATCCGCATCATCCGCCGCTGGAAGGAGAGCGTCGTCAGCCTCGACGAGATGCTCTACACCGATGCCAAGAAGGAATTCTCCCTGTCATCGCACACGGGCTTCGGGTTCGACGGTGCCAGCCAGCGCACCGTGGAGGCCGACTTCGAGCAGGTGCGTGGCGAGTTCGAGACCAATCCTTTTGTCACCGAGGTACAGGCCCATATCCAGCGCAAGAGCGAACTCGGCGACCGCATGATTGCGATGTTAGAAGTGTTATTGTGACACCCGCAAAAGTTAAACAAGGTTAATTTCCAGGTCTTTTAGATAGGTAGGCGCTTCACCTCTCGCGTGAAGCGCCTATTTTTGTAAAAGTTTTCAAGCGCATCACGGCGAAAACCATATTAAAAGAAGAAAATATTATTCAACAAAAAATCAGTGTTATGAAGAAATTTTACCTTTTCTTAGCTATGCTGCTCGGACTGCTCGGCAGCACATTGATGATGGCTCAGGAAGAGCCGAAAATCGACAAGCTTGCAACGATTCAGATTGGTGCTGCAGTAGGCTCTTTTGAGACTGAGACATGGTATTTCATGTATCAGGGACGTTATGGCAATAAAGGTGCTGGTGCTTATCCTTTCCTGTACGAAGGTGACATACCGGGACAGGTTGTGAGTGACGAGTTTCCGGACATTGACGGCAGTAATGGTGGTGTCATGGCCGATGTGGGTTTGGGCCAAAGCCTCATCAAGAAGCCGGTAGCTGACGTCCTCAATGCTAATCCTGCTGCTTCTTCATTAACCTATGCGGGTTATCTCGTCCGTTTCCATGCTGTCAGCGACAAGGAAGGCGCTTACACCGTTGAGTTCGGTACGGGTAACTATATGTCTGATCCTGGTAGCGCAAATGGTAATCCGTTCAAATCTGTGGACAACATCTACGATGCCGGTTTATTCAATATCTATACGATTGATCCTGAGAAGCCAGGTGCTTTCGGTTTCAACGTGTATGATATGAAGAACAAAGTAGATAACAATGGTGTCGGAGGTACTGTTGTCATCTATGGCTCTGGAAAACATACGGCTATTGCCGGTTCCAACTCTATCTGGAGTATCCACGAAGTGATTTGGGGTACAGCTGATGAATTGGAGGTCTTGGTGACAGAATTGGAAAATCTCTGGACTGCTCATGAAACCGATGCGGAGTACTTTAATAATCACATCGGCACGCTGCCCGGACAATATCCCGAAGATGTTGTCAATGCTTTCCTTGAGGCTATGCAATTTGGTTACAATGTCCTTGATGAAAAAGTGGAGCTTACGGTTGAGAATCTGGAGAAGGCCATTGCCGACATCAAGACTACCTATGAAGCTGTTGTCGCGGCAGAGGTTCCGTTTATCCCCGCAGACGGCTACTACCGTCTTCGCAGTGGCATGACCTTTACACAGGGCGAAGAGAACCCCTTGAAGTACATGTACACGGTTGTCAACGGAACAACCATCAACGCCCGCTGGCAGACGCCTGCAGATCTGTCATCCGATGCAACTGCCCTCTGGCAACTCACCAAGAAGGAAGGTGGTTACGACTTCGTGAACGTAGCTACAAAAGCACGCTTCAACAACGTGGCTACCAGTACTGCAGCCACCCTCTCTACATCGAGCACCAATCTGATGGAGTTCGACGTGGCAGGAATCGTGGGAGACATCACTTATGTCAATGTCCGTGTGGCCACTCAGGCGGCTAATAATTACTTTTATCTCCACGCTGGGGGACATAATCGAGGTGCTGGCGTTGCGGGCAATATCGTCGGTTGGAATAGGACCATGGATGGCGAGACGGCTAACGCCTCAGAGTGGGTGCTGGAGCCTGTGAGCGAGACTGAAGTTGCTGATATTCTTGCGAAGTATGAGATTATCAAGAACCGCGACAAGATGGTGGCAGATTACACGAGTATGGTTGCCGATGCCAAGGGAAAATTGGTGATTGCCAAGGATCTGAGTGTGAATATTGACACAGAAAGCCCATATATTCAAAAGGGAGGCGGCCAGTTCTCTTCACCTTGGACAGAAACACGAGAGGGCCTCGGAGCACCCGGCTCCGGCGGTTGGGATGAGTTGTTGGATGGTGATCTGTCAACGTTCTGGCATTCTGACTGGTCCCAATCTGTCGCTCAGCATCTGCACTACTTGCAGGTGAATCTTGGCGAAGCTGTTCACGGACTCGTATCCTTGAAGTTCGGCAGACGTTCTGGGGCTCAAAGCGACCATGTCACGGTATGGGCCATCACTGGTAGCACTACTGATTCAGATGAAGGTGAATGGATTGATCTGGCTGTGATTGAGACTCCGTTCACGTCCAATACCGAAACGATTACGACATTGCCCTTCGATGTTAAGGGCTGCCAATATCTGCGCTTCTATGCTGATGCCACCACCAACAACCGTGGTTATTGGCACGTTGGCGAGTTCCAGCTCTATCCCGGTGAGGTGGTAGATCCTGCCACCAGCCAGTACCATGTGATGGATGCCCTGGCGACGAATTTGGAGAAGGTTCTCAGCGAACAGGCCTCAGTGACCACTGATGCGCTGACTGTTGACCAGTTCAATGCCATGAAGAAGGTCTATGATGACTTCATCGCAGTCTTTGTGGATCCTACCCCCTTGCGTAATGCTATTGCTGCAGCTCAGGACAAGACCAGTATTGTTGAGACTGGTACCCAGCCTGGCTACTGGCCTTATGGCTCCAGTGCCGGTCAGCTTCTCCAGACCATTGACGATGCTAAGGCATACGATGTTGCCGGCGCTTACACGGCAGCGCAAAGCGAGCAGTTCATTGAAGATCTTCAGGGTAACTTGGAGAACCTCTTGGCTGATGCCATCCCAGTCCAGGAGGGCAAGTGGTACCGCATCCGCTTCGCCACCGAGGAAGATTTTGAGAAACATGAGTGGGACAAGGTTGCTGGCGAAGATGGCACCAAGAAGACTTATAAGGACATCCAATATGAAACCAGCGAACCCCTGTGGGGTAAATATGTTGTGGTTGCTGACGTGCAAGACGAAGTGTTGTTCAGCGATGACGAAGGTAAGGTCGTTGCCTACCATGTAGTTCCTGCTGATGCAGAGAAGGTCTCCATTGGCCACGGCATCCGTCTGGACGATAGCGGTGACGTTCAAGATGATGCCCTCTCTTACTTCCGCTTCGTGAATGTTGGTGATACAGCATACGTTATCCAGAACAAGGCTACGGGTCTGTTCGTCAAGGCTGCCGGCACCGAAGGTGCGACTACTTTGGACATCATTCCTTCGCTCTTCACTGTCAGTGCGCTGGGTTATGGCTTGAATGTCTTTACTGCCAAGAATCTCCTGACTGGCGAAGATCAGAAGTGGCTCCACGCTCAGGTGGCTGGCAACCAGCTCGTCACTTGGGGTCCTGGCTTCGAGCCCTATCCTGGCAGCCGCAGCGGCTTCTATATTGAGGAAGTCGATGATGTCGATGCAGCCTATGAAGGTGCCGACTTCAAGCTTGAGCAGGTGCCCGGAACCATCTCCGCCCGCTGCTATCCTGTAAATATCTCAGCTGAGGAAGGCCTCTATGGCGTGAGCAAGGCCGAGGCAGATGGTGAGAACCGTGTCAAGATCTCCCTCTTCCCGTTGACCGATGTGGAAGCCGGTCGCCCGTTCATCCTCATCTCTGGTAATGCGAAAGACTATGATGCCGAAGCCGATGTTGCACCTGTGGTACTCAAGCATGGTTATGACTTCGTAACAGAGCCTCAGGAAGGTCCCGTCCTGAAGGGTACTTTCGCCAAGCAGACCGTCGGTTATGGTGTAGCCGTTCCAGAGGCTAACGGCTTCGTGATTGCCAAGAAATCTGAATTTGCTGTCGAAGCGTTCCAGGCTTGGATTGCCAACGAGGAGAAGTTCGACCGCGATGCTACGGCTACCTTCGAGATCACAGGCGATTCCGACGGCATTGCCGCCACGCTGCAGAAGGTTGCCAAGGGCGGTGCCATCTACACCATCGACGGTCGTCTGGTCAGCAAGCATGGCAACCTGAACACGCTCCGCCGTCTGGGCAAGGGCACTTACATCCTCAATGGCAAGAAGGTGCTCGTGAAGTAAGCTGACCTTCTGATTTCCGAATCCTGAGGATTCACATCATCCTGGGGCTGTGTCGAAAGGACACAGCCCCAGTGTTTTTATTACAACAAATCAGGTGTCGTTCGAGAACAAAAATGTCCTTAACTTCGAAATTATTTGGTCGGTTCAAGGGAATCCATTATCTTTGCACCGATTACCGCACCAATAAGTAATTAGAAACAAACTAAACCCTGATAACTATGAAACGAATTTTACTTTTCCTGACAACATTATTTGTTTTCGTGGGAGGCGTCAACCTGTTTGCTGCCGACATTCCCACGGGTCTGTTGCGCTTCATGAACAAGCGTACCACGACGGCTTATCTCACCTCGAAGACAGCAGGTAGTGCCGTGGGTGCTTCCAAGACCACGGCAGACTGGTCGCAAATCTGGCTCGTCTCAGCCAGCGGCGACGGCTACACCATCCGCAATGCCAAGACGGCTGAGTACCTGCAGGCCAATTTCCCCGTACCCGCAGCAGGAAAGGCCACGCTGTACATCCAGTACGACAAGAACCAAACCACCTGCCTGAACATCTCCTCCAAGAATGATTTCTCGGGTTCCACCTGTATGAACCTGGGCAACAATGGTACTCAGATTATCAACTGGAACTGCAGCAATGACACCGGTTCCATGTGGATTGCAGAGGAGGTCACAGATGTCACCGAGGCTGAGGTGCGCCAGCACTTCAAGGAAATATCCGGTTTCACCGACGAACTGAGCGAAGGCAAGTACTACCGGATTATCTCTTCCTACGGTCGTGCCATGGAAGATTCCGAGACATTGGGCGGCGATGTCAGCACCCAGAACGTGGATGCCAGCCGCATCGCCCAGTACTGGACACTGACGAAGGACGGCAGCAACTGGCGCTTCCAGAATGTGCTGACCCAGCGCTACATGGTTCCGCAGACCACAACGAGCGCTCCTTTCCACACTACGACGGCTGAGACTGTAGAGAAACTCAGCCTGAATGTATCATTTACAGCGATGCTTCTTTCCAGCGACGATGCAACATGGACGATAGCCACCCCAGGTAATAGCCGTGGTCTCCACGATGCCAGCAGCCAGAGCCATAACGTTGTGCTGTGGTCCACAAGTGCTGACGCCAGCGTCTGGCAGTTCCAGGAGGCTGAAGTCTCCCAGGAGGCTATCGACGCAGCCCGTGAGAAGCTGGACGCTTACGATAAAGTCGTAGAGGCCTTCAACGAAATCGTGAAGCAAAAGAGCGCACTTCAGCAGGCTCTCAACAATCTCTTCGCGAACAAGGCCTGCACCATCCTCAAGGACGAGATCGCAGCCCTGAGCGACGATGAGCTGGAGGCTAATGAGTACTTTGCCAAGCTGACGGACGACATGAAGGCCATGGTGCTGAAGGTGAAGAACAACACCTGGAAGCAGTTCACCGATGGAACAATCACCCGCGACTATGAGCGCTTCTTCCGCGCAGCCGACTACAGGGTGTACAGCCATGATTCAACGATGGCTGACGAGAAATTCTTCAGGATGAGCAATGCCTTCGGGCGCCTCTCCGGACCCACGGGCATTGTGGCCAACAAAGGCGATGTCATCTATATCTATGTGAACGGGCAGAACAGTAAGGGGAACATCGACTCTCACACAGAGCTCTTCCTCGAGTCTGTGACTACGGACGGCGTAGCCGGTAACCACGCCACAGGTTCGCTGACACCTCTGTCTGTAGGCCTCAACCTCGTCCAGTTCCCCGAACAGCGGATGCTGTACATCCTCTACCGCGTGAAGTCCGATGCCGAAAGTTCTTTTGTTTACCGTAAGCTGTCCCGCTACGACGACATCAAGGTGCACATCGAGGGCGGTTTGCTCAATGGCTACTGGGATGCCACACGAGACATGACGAATGCCGACTGGAAGCTGCTGCAGAAGCACATGCTGACAGCTCCCTATGTGAACCTGAAGACCGAGAAGCTGGTGTTCCAGGTGGACCGTGAACCGATGCTCACCAATGAGCCCAACGAGATCGAGGGCCTCACCCGTATCTGGAACACCATTGCTGAGAATGAAGACCGTTACATGGGCGTTGAGGACTTCGACGGCTACTTCAACAATATCTGGAATGTCTATTCCGGTGCCAGCAGCTATATGCACTCCACCACCCGTGGTACCTGGTACACCGAGGGCACGCTATCGACAGTGCTGAACTACAACGCCATGCGTCACGCAGGAGCCATCTGGGGACCCAGCCATGAAATAGGGCACAACCACCAGGCTTCCATCAAGGTGTGTGGCACGACGGAGAGTTCCAACAACATCTTCTCGAACATCAACACCTTTGAACAGGGCATTCAGACCTCACGCTGCTACCTGCCCTCCGACAACTTCGACGCTTTGGCTAAGGGGACGACATGGGTGAAGCGCGATATCTGGAACAGCACACGTATGTATTTCCAGCTCTATCTCTATTTCCATGCCATGCACCACGACGACAACTTCTATCCCAACCTGTTCCGTAAGATGCGCAAGAACCCCATCGTCATCTCTTCAGGATGGGACAGCACCACCGAATATTCGTATGTGGAGAATGGCCAGACCAAGAAGGGTACGGGCGCCAATATCACCTATGGCCGTCTGGACTACCTGCATCTGGCCAAGATGATTTGCGACGTGGCTCAGGCCGACCTCAGTGAGTTTTTCGAGAGCTTCGGTATGTTCGTGCCGGCTGATAAGGTCCACGTGGGGGACTACGTCAACTATCTCGTCACCACCACTCAGGCAGATATCGATGCAGCCAAGGCTTATATGCAGAAGTATCCCAAGAAACTGGGAAACATCATGTTCATTGATGACCATGTGGGGCCCATGAAGGCTGCCGATCCAGATAATATCTTCGAGGGCCTGCCTGCTGCTGATGGTAAGCGGAGTAATAATCTGCAGCAGCACAGCGGCAGCCTGCCCGTGGGCGATGTGGGCGACTACGAGGACTTCACGGATGATGCCGGCTACGACGTGACGGGTGATTACTATCAGATTACCAATAGTACAACCATCTCCTTCAAGGGCTCGGGCTATATAGGCCATAAGTTCTATGACCTCGACGGCAACCTCGTGTGGGCTACGAATGCCAAGAGCACGACCTTGCCTGACAAGCTGAAGAGCTTGGCAACCGACTTTGACAAGTATGTTTGTGTGGCTGCACAGGCGAACATGACAGATGTTCCTTGCCCATATTACAATATTATCAAGTCGAAGAAGTTCCATGCCGATGTCTATTTCGGTCAGGAACAGGATAGCCGCGAATGGGTGGCGAATAAATCCACCGACTTCACCAAATACCTGCCTGAGAACGCTGTGGCAGTATTGAGAACAGCTACAACAACAATTCCCGATGAGCTTTTTGCCCAGGCCAATGTGGTGAGTCCCGATGCTACTGCCAAGAACCTGGTCATCAATGGCGACCAGCCCTGGTATTTGCCTAAAGACGTGAATGCAGAGAGCGTTGCCTTTGCGAAGGAGAACAGCGGCTACGCAGCCCTGGACCTTCCCTTCGCAGTCAACAATACGGACATCGAAGGCCTACAGACAGCTAGTGTTACCGCCGCTGACGGATTGGTCATCACGAATGCAGAGGTGGTAGAAGCAGGACAGCCCGTAGTCGTGAACGGAAAAGTGAATCTGACACTTTCCAACGTCGCTCTGAAAGCTGCCAACAAACAGGCGCAGGAGAATATCAACGTCCTGTCTGCCGATGGAAAAACCACCGATGTTGTAGAGGCAGCAGGTCCCTTCATCTATGCCTTTGATATCGCCACTGCAGTTCACTCGCTCGATGCCGACAAGGCCGCAGGCGTAGCTGGTGCGAAGGACATCTTCGACCTCACCGGTCGCCGTGTGCAGAACCTCACCAAGGGCGGCGTCTATATCATCGACGGCAAGAAGGTTATTGTTAAATAAAGTAGGGAGGGAGTGATTACTCAACAAGAATAGAGAACTCTTTGTCGTGAAAAAGAATCAAGTAAATCATAAGACTAAGACTGATTCTCAGACAGTAATCACTCCCTCCCAACCTGTTGGCCCGCAGGGACGCCGGACCCTACGGGAAGTGTGGGCTGGGGTAGGCTCTTTCTTACCCTTTCTCTTTTTCTTTCTCCTCACGTGGCTATGGGCTTCGTGGTGGATGGGCGACAGCTTCCGTGTAGCACGTGAGTACTCATTCTTCACCTTCTACAAGCCTTTGCTGCATGGCCTCTGGCAACAGCCCTTCGGCCATCTGTGGATTGTGGGGCGTGCCCTGCTGACGCTCTACCGCTGGCCGCTTGTCGGCGGGCTCATGGTAGCGTTGCTGCTTGCCTGCGGCACGTGGCTCGTGGCCTACTGCCTTCGCCTGCGGCCTGACTCACGCTGGCGGCCCCTCAGCTATCTGCCTGCGGTGGCGTGGATGACATGGGTGGCATGGATGGGGCTCGACCTCTACTACCATAGCGAGCCCGGCTGTGCGCTGGGCGTCCTCTTCATCGGCTTCTTTGTCCTTGCCATCGATGCCTTCGTCATCTGGACATTCAAGGGGAAGAGCAGAAGACTCTCCCCCTGCCCTCCCTATGAGGGAGGGAGCGGTCACTTGTCAGGAAAAGACGTTCTTCTTCTCTTCCTACTCGTTATTCCTTTTGTGCTCACAGCCTTCCGCCACCCCTACCAGCGCCCGTTCATGCGGATGCAGGTGCAGTTGCTCAACGAGGATTGGGACGGCATTGTGGAGACAGCCCATGCCCACGACGCGTTGAGCTATCGTCCGCTGGCTGCCAACTATGCCATCGCCCTTGTGCATAATGGCCATTTGACCGATGCTTTCTTCGACATCCGCCTGGATTATGACACGCTTTATACGCACAACTATGGTGGCGGCTCGGATATCGGCACAGGGCTGTATCTGACCGATTGCGACTACCATGCAGGACTCTTCCGCACGGCCACTCACCATGCCATGGAGCATTTGACCATGCACGGGCCCACGCTCTTCTCCCTGAAGCACCTGACACGCCTGGCGCTGCTGGACTACGACTGGCCCTTGGCACGCAAATATCTTGCAGTCCTGCGTCAGACCTTCTTCGAGAGCGACTTCATTGAACGCTACGAGCCGATGGTGGAGCACCCGGAGTTGGTGGAGGCGGACCCCGTCTTCCGGCAGCTGCGGCTGACAGAACCCGTGGCTGACAGCTTCGAGAGCCAATACCAGGAGCCGGTCTTCCTCGGCTATTCCGCTACGCTGCTGGCCGGGCGCTCGCAGCAGGCGCTGATGGAGAGTCTGCTGGCCTGCCTCTACAGCAAGCGTATGCCTGACTTCCTCATGCGCTGTGAACCTCTTGTGGGTACTGTCCCGCCGCGTACCATTGCCGAGGGACTCGTCACGCAGGTGGTGAAGAATCCGCAGATCCTGCAGGCATTCCCGCAACTGCAGATGAACGTGCAGATGTATCAGAACTTCATCCGCAACAATGCCGAGGCCATCAAGGACCGTCCGGCCAACGCCCGCCGCCTTTTCGATGAGTACAAGGGTTATTATCCTTACTACTATTTCTTCGGCAACCTGAAAGCTACCCGCAAACGCGACGACCAGGAACATGCCGGCTCCAAGGCTGGCGTGAATTAAGATAGGGGAAGGGAGCAGTTACCCCATCAAGTGTTTCCTCTACGCTTTCCTCTACGAACGAAACTTAAATCCAATAGCGTTGTGAATCTAAAAAAATCTTTATCTCAGATACATTTCACTCCCTCCCTTATAGGGAGGGCGGGGGGAGAGTCTTTTCTTCTCCTCCTGTTGTTTCTTGTGGGGTGTGGCAATAAGCCGCAAGCAGTGCCGGTGGAGTATAGTGAGACAACGGATTCACTGGTGATATACCCTGATTACCGCGAGGTGGTGGTGCCGCCGAATATTGCGCCCTTGAACTTCATGCTGTGCGATGAGGAAGCCAGCGAGGCTGTAGTTGCCTTTGAGGTTGACGGGGCTGATGCCCATAGGGCTTATGGGGCCAATAAGGCTTATGGGCCTAATGAGTCTAATGAGCCTAATAGGCCCAATGCGCTTAATGGGCCCAATGAGCCCAATTCGCCCAATGATTCTAATGAGTCTATTGAGTCTCATGGGGGTTCTTGTGCCCCCCTTATCGTCGGCGCTGGTGCCGACGGCAAGCTTGACATCGACACCTTAGTGTGGCGTCAGCTTTTGGCTGACGCGAAAGGCCGCACCCTCTCCGTCACCGTCTATGCCCATCGCCCTGCGGGCTGGGTGCGCTATCAGCCCTTCTCTCTCACCGTGGCCGAGGAGGAGATTGACCCGTTCCTGAGCTACCGCCTCATCGAGCCGGGCTATGAGCTCTATCGCCAGTTAGGCATCTACCAGCGAAACCTGACAAACTTCGATGAAATGGCGGTTTATGAGAATAACCGCGCCTTCAGCAACGAGGATAATCATTGCATCAACTGCCACAACTACCAGGCCTACGACACCGAGCGGATGCTCTTCCATGTGCGCGCCGCTCACGGCGGTACGGTCATCATTCATGGCACAGAGGCCCATAAGGTGGCCATGAAGCACGACAGCATCCTCACCTCGGGTGTCTATCCCTCGTGGCATCCCACGATGCCTCTCGTGGCATTTTCTACGAATAAGACGGGCCAGGTGTTCCACATGCTGCACCCCGAGAAGATAGAGGTTCTCGACGAGGCCTCCGACCTCCTGCTCTATGACGCGGACAAGAACACGGTTCGCCATATCTTGCACACGAAGGAAACCATGGAGACCTTCCCCTGCTGGGCTCCCGACGGCAGTCGCCTCTACTACTGCTGTGCGCAGGTGCCGTCCTCTCTGTTGGGGGAGCATCATCCCATCGATATGGCATTGAGATACGACAGTCTCCTCTATGACATCTATTCCATGCCCTTCGACCCTGTGACGCGCACCTTCGGCGAGCCTCGTCTGGAGGTTGATGCCAGCGAGATGGGTAAGAGCACTAGCGTGCCGCGTATCAGTCCCGACGGGCGCTACCTGCTCTTCACCCTTGGCGACTACGGGCAGTTCCATATCTGGCACAGGAGTTCGGATCTCTGGGTGAAGGAGCTGTCGCCAACTGCCGAAGAGGCGAAGAAGGGAGGGGCTGTGAGCTCAATGAGCCCAATAGACCCTATGGGGCTAAGGCCGCTTACGGCGGCCAACAGTGCGGAATGGCCGGACAGCTACCACACATGGTCGTCAAACGGGCGCTGGATCGTCTTTGCCAGCCGACGCGACGACCACAACTACTCGCGCGTCTTTATCGCTTATTTCGACCGTGAGGGCCAGGCTCACCGTGCGTTCATGCTCCCGCAGCGCGACCCGCAGTACAACACGCTCCTGCTCAAGAGCTACAATGTGCCTGAGCTCACGAAGCGGGCTGTGCAGGTCTCTCACGAAACACTCCGGCACGTTATCTACCACACGGAAGCTGATAACGCCCGCTACGAATAATCTTTTGAGTCGGTTAAAAAGAAAGTACTACCTTTGCACACGCAAGCTGACTGTGTAGATGCACAGGAAGCGGCTGAGGAGATTGTGTACTGCCTCAGGAAGAGAAAGGGACAAGTGTGCACAATAATAGTAAATATAGGTAACAAAGTTTGTACCTATTTCAGATAAAGTCAAAGAGCTTTAAGGGTTATTGTATGTATCCCTATAGGAAATCGTATTCACTCCTATAGGTTATTGTATTTGCCACTAATGGAAAATGTATTTGCCACTAATGGAAAATGGATTTGCCATTAATGGTAAATGCAAGTTCCACCGGTGGAACACGCGAGTTCCAATAGTGGAACTCGCCTTCACGCGCGCATGTGCGACCCGTAAGATATAGCTCAGGGCTCATAGGACATGGTATCCTATGAGCCCTGAGCTTGTGTGGCGCGTTCGTTTACGCGTCGATGTTGGCGTAGTTGGCGTTCTTCTCGATGAACTCGCGGCGGGGAGCCACATCTTCGCCCATGAGCATGGAGAAGACATAGTCGGCACCGGCAGCATCCTCGATGGTCACCTGCTTCAGCAGACGTGTCTCGGGGTTCATGGTGGTCTCCCACAGCTGCTCGGGGTTCATCTCACCCAGACCTTTGTAACGCTGCGTATAGACGCCCTGCTCCTGGCCGTTGTTGTACTTGAGCAGGAACTGCATACGCTGCTGGTCGTTGTAGCAGTATTCCTCAATCTTACCCTTCTTGCAACGGTAGAGGGGCGGGGTGGCGATGTAGAGGTGTCCTTTCTGGATGAGTTCCGGCATATAGCGGTAGAAGAGGGTCATCAGGAGGGTGTCGATGTGGTAGCCATCGACGTCGGCGTCGGTCATGATGACGATCTTGTGGTAGCGCAGCTTGTCGTAGTTGGCTTCCTTGCTGTCGTCGCCGAGGCCGTAGCGCACGCCCAGTGCCTGGATGATGTTGTTCACCTCCTCGTGTTCGAATGCCTTGTGCCACATCACGCGCTCCACGTTGAAGATCTTACCGCGGATAGGCAGGATGGCCTGGAAGTGGCGGTTGCGGCCCTGCTTGGCGCTGCCGCCTGCGGAGTCACCCTCGACGATGAACATCTCGCAGTTGGCGGGGTCGCGGTCGGAGCAGTCGGCGAGCTTGCCGGGCAGGCCGCCGCCGCTCATGGGCGACTTACGCTGCACGCTCTCACGGGCCTTGCGGGCTGCCACACGGGCTGTAGCGGCCAGGATGACCTTATCTACGATGAGCTTGGCCTCCTTCGGGTGTTCCTCCAGATAGTTGTTCAGCGCCTCGCCGACAGCCTGTTGCACAGCACCGGCCACCTCGCTGTTGCCCAGCTTGGTCTTGGTCTGTCCCTCGAACTGAGGCTCGGCCACCTTGATGCTGATGACGGCGGTGAGGCCCTCGCGGAAGTCCTCGCCGCTGATCTCCACCTTGTTCTTCTCCAGCTTCTCCAGCTCCTTGGCGCACTGCTCCTCAGCGTACTTCTTCAGCGTGCGCGTGAGCGCCATGCGGAAGCCCTGCAGGTGAGTGCCGCCCTCGATGGTGTTGATGTTGTTCACGTAGGAGTGCAGGTTCTCGCTGTAGGCTGTGTTGTACATGATGGCGCACTCGATGGGGATGCCCTGCTTCTCGGTGTTCAGGTAGATGACATCGTTGAAGAGGTGTGTGCGGGTGCTGTCGATATAGCGCACGAACTCCTGGAGTCCGTCCTTGGAGTAGAACACGTCCTGACGGGTGTTGCCCTCATCGTCGGGGCGCAGGTCTGTCAGGGTGATGGTGATGCCGGCGTTCAGGAAAGCCAGCTCACGCATACGGTTGGCCAGGATGTCGTATTTATATTCGGTGGTGATGAAGATGGAGCTGTCGGGCCAGAATTGCTGGCGTGTGCCGCGCAGTTCCGTCTCACCGACGACCTTCACGTCGTAGAGGGGCTTGCCCTTCTCGTACTCCTGCTGGTAGATTTTGCCGTCGCGGAACACCTGGCTCTTCATGTGTGTGGAGAGCGCGTTCACGCAGCTCACGCCGACGCCGTGGAGACCGCCGGAGACCTTGTAGGAGCCTTTGTCGAATTTACCGCCGGCGTGGAGCACTGTCATGACCACTTCGAGGGCGCTCTTGTGCTCCTTCTCGTGCATATCGACTGGGATACCGCGACCGTTGTCCTGCACGGTGATGCTGTTGTCCTCGTTGATGGTCACCTCGATGTGCGTGCAGTAGCCTGCCAGCGCCTCGTCGATGGAGTTGTCAACGGTTTCATAGACCAAGTGATGGAGACCTTTCTCGCTGATGTCTCCGATATACATGGCGGGGCGTTTGCGCACAGCCTCTAAGCCTTCCAGGACTTGGATGTTACTCGCGCTGTAGTCGGCGCCGTTTTTGATTTCTTCTTCCATGAGAGATTTCTTGTATTTCTGTTTGGTTTTGCGTGCAAAGATAGCAATAAAAGTTTAAAGTTTAAAGTTTCGGGTTTAAAGATTTTGGGCTTTTCACATTCTTTCACACGCGCGCGTGTATGCGTGCGCGTAAGGCGCTGCGTGAGAGAAAACAAAAAAAGAACAATGAACCTCGCGGCCCATTGTTCTCCACTTTTAAGCTTATATTTACTTTGCTATGGACTTTCGTTTGCTCAATTAGCTGAGCTTCTGGATGTGGCGTGCCAACTTCGACTTGAGGTTCGAAGCCTTGTTCTTGTGGATGATGTTGACCTTTGCCAGCTTATCCAGCATTTTCTGAACTACGGGGTACTGCTTCTCAGCCTCTGCCTTGTCCGTGGTGGCACGGAGCGTACGTACAGCAGCGCGCATAGCCTTGGCATAATAGCGGTTGTGGAGGCGGCGCTTCTGCTCCTGACGGATTCTCTTAAGAGATGACTTATGGTTTGCCATTTATGTTTTTTTAGTTTAATGTTTAA
>Ga0310697_10002738_pt1 | contig 18386 bp, 15 predicted proteins | sample 172DNAGHGlowgp2_FD_203883 | JGI IMG/M metagenome (GOLD analysis project Ga0310697, IMG submission 203883) | Sheep rumen microbial communities from Palmerston North, Manawatu-Wanganui, New Zealand - 1728 DNA GHGlow gp2 (v2) (version 2) | ecosystem: Host-associated > Mammals > Digestive system >... | reverse complement strand
CCGTGCGCAACGATCGGACGCTGATTCAAGCACGTGCCCTGGTTCGAACGGCGGAACTTCAAAAGCTTGTAGCGGTACGGAACGCCCGCGTCGCTGGTGATCTCGATCGTGTCCGCATCGACGTAGGTGCAGGTGCCGTCGCACTGCGCAAGCACCGTGATGCCGGAGTCGGCAGCCGCCTTATGCTCCATACCGGTCGCCACGACGGGCGCTTCGGGTTTCAGAAGCGGGACCGCCTGACGCTGCATGTTGGAACCCATCAGCGCGCGGTTCGCGTCGTCGTTCTCAAGGAACGGGATCATCGCCGTTGCGACGGAAACGAGCTGTTTCGGAGAAACGTCGATGTAATCGACTTCGTTGCTCTTGACCTCGATGATCTGATCGAGCTGGCGCGCCACCAGACGGTCGCGCTTGAACCAGTGCGTGTGTTCGTCGATCGGCTCGTTCGCCTGCGCGACGACCGCGCCGTCCTCTTCGTCCGCGGTGAGGTACACGATATCGTCGGTGACGATGCGGTTTTCCTTGTCGATCACGCGGTACGGCGCTTCGATGAAGCCGTACTCGTTGATGCGCGCATAGGTGGACAGCGAGTTGATCAAACCGATGTTCGGACCTTCAGGCGTCTCGATCGGGCACATTCTGCCGTAATGCGAATAGTGCACGTCGCGGACCTCGAACGTCGCGCGGTCGCGGTTCAGACCACCCGGTCCGAGCGCCGAAAGACGGCGCTTATGCGTAAGCTCGGAGAGCGGGTTCGTCTGATCCATGAACTGGCTGAGCTGAGACGAACCGAAGAACTCCTTGATCGCCGCGGTCACCGGACGGATGTTGATGAGGTTCGACGGCATCACCACGTCCATGTCCTGCAGGCCCATGCGCTCGCGCACGACGCGCTCAAGACGCGTTAAGCCCACGCGGATCTGATTCTGCAGCAGTTCGCCGACCGAACGGATGCGGCGGTTGCCGAGGTGATCGATGTCGTCCGTTCTGCCGATGCCGTACGGAAGATTGATCAGGTAAGAGATCGACGCGACCATATCGTCGGGAACGATATGACGCGGGATGAGATCGTTGTAGTGCGCGCGCACAAGCTCTTTGAGCGCGTCGCCTGTAACGCCGTCCTTCTCCGCCTGTTCGAGCAGAGCAAGAAGCGTTGGGATATGCACGTCTTCGTTGAGCCCCGCCTCGATCGGCGCGAACGGCAAAAAACCCGCCGCGGACGCAAACTGGTTGCCGACGACCTTGACGCGGCCCTTCTCCTCGGTCGCGATCCATACGGCGTTGACGCCGGCGTTCTGGATCGCTTCGGCGGTCTGCCGGTCGATCTTCTGTCCCGCTTCGACGAGCACTTCGCCGGTGCGCGGATCGATGACCGCCTCGTCGGCGATCTGATCGCGGATGCGCGCCTTCAGAGCGAGCTTTTTGTTGTACTTATAGCGGCCGACGCGCGCCAGATCATAGCGGTTGTCGAAGAACAGCCCGTGCAGGAGATTGCGCGCGCTTTCCTCTGTCGGCGGCTCGCCCGGACGCTGACGGCGGTAGATCTCGACAAGACCGTCCACGACCGAACGGGTGGGGTCTTTCTGAAGCGTTGCTTCGAGGCGCTCGTCGTTGCCCAAAAGATCGAGGATCTCCGCGTTGGTGCCGTAGCCGATCGCGCGCAGAAGCGCCGTGATAAAGACCTTGCGCTGCCGGTCGATCTTCACGTACAGAATGCCGTTGGAATCGGTTTCGTATTCGAGCCACGCGCCGCGATTCGGGATCACCTGGCTGGAAAAGAGTTGTTTTCCAAGTTTATCGGTCTCCGCGGCGTAGTACGCGCCCGGAGAGCGAACGAGCTGCGAAACGATAACGCGTTCCGCGCCGTTGATGATGAACGTTCCCTGCGGCGTCATCAGCGGGAAATCGCCCATAAAGACTTCCTGCTGTTTGACCTCGCCCGTTTCCTTATTGATTAGGCGCACGGTCACGCGCAGCGGCGCCGCGTAGTTTACGTCGCGGCTCTTGCTTTCTTCGATGGAGTACTTGGGCTTATCCAGATCGATCCGGTAGTCCACGAATTCCAGCACGAGTTTTCCGGAGAAATCGACGATCGGGGAGATGTCCTTAAAGACTTCCCGCAGATCCTCTCTCAGAAAATGATAGTAGGAATTCTTCTGCACCTCAATGAGATCGGGCATTTCGAGAACTTCCTGAATGTGAGAAAAGCTCTTTCTGGTCCGTTTTCCCATTTTGACGTCATGCATCATTGCGTTCACTCCTTGCTGATGAATTTCTCATCTGAATATTTCGGGCGTATCCCCCCGCCCGCGGAGGCGGCACGGATTCCTTTTCCTGCGGATTTGTGTCCCGATCGTATATGCTTTTGTCATACAGAAGCACATTTTGGGGCATATTACCACAGTATAGGCATCATAATGCAATATCGGATAATATCATTTCAAAGTCAACCTGTCAAGCGATTTTTTCACAAAATCATAAACTTTTTTAATGACGGAAAAAACCGGTGCATAAATTGGTATAGCCGAACCGATTTAAGTCCATACTCCGGACGAATACCAAAGGAGGTGACCTGCTTGAAAGGAATGCATACCGGTTGGACGGAAGCGGAAAACGAAGCGCTGAAGAATGCGGCGAACGACGCGCGAAAAAAACGTCTGCCGCTGAAAACGGCGTTCGACGCGATCGCCGCGGAGACGAACCGCCGCCCCAACAGCGTGCGCAATCACTACTACACGCAGCTGAAGACCGCGGAGAAAGCGGAACCGGCGTTTCTGCCGTTTACCGACGCGGAGACCGAACAGCTTTTGCGCACGGTCCTGCTCGCGCTTTCCAACGGACAGTCGGTGCGCGCCTGTACGCTTGCGCTTGCAAAGGGCGACACGCGCCGCATGCTGCGCTATCAGAACAAATACCGTTCGCTGTTGCGTTCGCAGCCCGAAAAGGTGCGCGACATGCGCGCGGCGCTCGCAAGGGAGGGCTACGTCGTGCCGGATCCGTTCGTGCGCGATCCGAACGTGCCACGCGTCGGCCGCCCGCCGAAAAAAACCGGCGATCTCGAACGGCATATCCGCGCGCTGTTAGACACGCTGTACCGCAATCTCCTTGCGCTCACGCAGGGCGAGAGCGCCGGCTGAACGGCTGTCGATACCGGCGCCGGACCGTTTGCGGCAAGGGAAAAGGATTCGTGATTTCCGTTCACGGTCCTTTTTTTGTTTCCTTTTCGGTACCCGGAAAAAGAATTGTTTTTTTCGACAAAATACGGTATAATCGCGAACAGAGGTACCACGTATGACAATTCTGATCATCCTTCTGTTTTTAAGCGCTGTCTGCGCCGCACTGCTGTCCGCCGTATTCGGTCCCTGTGCGACCTGGTGGTTCGTGCTCCGGATCCCGCTGCTTTTTGCCGGCGCGTTTTTGTCGCTTCTGATCCTGTACTTTTTAACCCTTCTTATTATTTCACTGTGCGTGAACGTCAAAAAACCGGTCAAGCGCGTGCATCACGGTTTCCGCCGCGTTCTGGTCGAGACCGTCGATCTGATCCTGCTTCTCGGGCGCGTTCGCATCCGCGAAACGGGACTTTTGAAGGTCGATCGCTCAAAGCCGTTCCTGCTCGTCGCAAACCACCGGTCGAACTTCGATCCGTTCGTCGCGCTCAAGCTGTTCAAGGGCACGGAGATCGTCTATATCTGCAAACCCTCGATCTTCCGGATCCCGATCGCCGGCGGATTCGCGCATATGAGCGGATTTCTCTCGATCAACCGTGAGGACAATCGCGAGGGACTCAAGACGATCCTTCGCGCGGTCGATATCCTGAAAGACGAACAGACCGCCGTCGCCGTGTACCCGGAGGGCACGCGCAACAAGACCGAACCCGGGCTTCTGCCGTTCCGCGCCGGCGCGTTTTCGATGGCGAGACGCGCGCACGTGCCCGTCGTCGTTGCGTTTACCAAACACACCGAGGACATTGCGCACCGGTTCTTCCTGCATCGCACGGTCGTGGACTTCACCGTCGCGGACGTTCTGCCCGCCGACCGGGTCGCGGGGATGCAGACACATGAAATTTCGGATGCCGTTCGCGAGCGAATGGAATCCTGTATGAAATGAAAGGAGACTCCTATGCGTTATTGCGTACTCTTTAATCCCATGGCGGGCAGCGGACACGGCAAAGAAGCTGCAGAAAAGGTCCGCGCGTTCTACCCGGACGACGAACTGTTCTTCCGCGACGTGACCGAGATGGGCAATCTGCCCGCGTTTTTAGACGCGCTTGCAAAGGACGACGCCGTGATCCTGTGCGGCGGCGACGGAACGCTGAACCACTTTGTCAACGATCTGGACGGCTATGCGCCGCAGAACCCGATCCTTTTGTACGGCGCGGGAACCGGCAACGATTTCATGAACGACCGCGATCTTCCGCACGACGCCGCGCCGTTTGCGATCAACGAATACCTTACCGATCTGCCGACCGTCACCGTCAACGGCATGACCAAACGTTTCCTGAACGGAATCGGCTACGGCATCGACGGCTACTGTTGCGAGGTCGGCGACGCGCTGCGTGAAACCAGCGACAAGCCGATCAACTATACGAGCATTGCGATCAAGGGACTGCTGTTCCATTACAAACCCTGCGACGCGACCGTCACCGTCGACGGAAAGACCGAAAGGTTCCAACGCGTCTGGCTCGCTTCGACGATGTTCGGCAAGTGCTACGGCGGCAACATGCGCCCGACGCCCGATCAGGATCGCAGCAAAAAGGATTCCGTTTCCCTGATCGTCTATCACAGCTGCGGAAAGCTCAAGGCGCTCATGGCATTCCCGGATTTCTCCGCCGGCAAGCACGCAAAGCACGACAAGATCATGAAGGTCTTTACCGGCAGGGAAGTCACCGTCACGTTCTCCAAGCCGCAGGCGCTGCAGATCGACGGCGAGACGGTGAAGAATGTCTTAACCTACACCGTCAAAACCGCAGATTGCCGATAACGGCACAAGATCATTTTCGGCGAAGGCAAAAAACAAAACTCTGTATGAAGTAAGGGCTCGAACGCCCTTACTTTTCATTTGGTTTCGCCGCAAATTAGCCGACGTTTTCACCCCATCGCATACGTTAGTATAGCCTCGGAGCGAAAACGCGGCTTCTGATACCATTCTCAACAATCTGTATCATGCCTCTCTCTCCGCCGCCATGCGGTCTCGCACGCGCTCCGCAAGCGTATACAGGAATGCCGCGCCGGTCGGCTGACGCGCGCCGAAGAACAGATCCGTCTGCGCGGCGGCGGTCCTGCGTTCCCACGCGGTTTTGATCGCGTCGCGCACGGCGTGCTCGACCTGTGTTCCCGTCGCGCCGAGCAGCGGATACAGATCCTCGTTGGTCCGTACCCGGCAGCAGCGGTTCAGTTCCGCCAGCATCCGCACGCCGTCGCGCAGCGCCGCATACCCCTTCTGGTGCGGCGCGATCCCGAGCCCGATCAGCAGTTCGCTCACACAGCGGCCCGTATCGCGCGTGCGCCCGATCGCCGTACTGCGCCATGCGCGCGGCGCGTCCGTTTTCCGTTCGTCCATCGTTCTGTCCTCCCTCTGCCCCTTTCGACAGTTTGCGCCAGAACGCGCCGAATTGCAATTCATAAATTGTGAGCGTTTGCGGGAATACCGTGAATGATTTATGAACGAAAGAACCGCCCGGACCGGGCGGTTTCGTTCAAATCCTTTGTATCGGCGGCAAATCCGGCATTTTACCCTTGCCCGGCGAAACGGTGATCGTTACGCCGTCGGCGCCGTCTTTTTTTGCTTCGACCAGCGCGAGCCGTGCCCGCGTTCCCTGCGTAAGCAGCTGCATCCGTTTGGGCGCGAACCGGTTTTGATCAAGCGCGCGAAACAGGGCGCAGAGCCGTTCGGCGGGATAGCACAGCGAAAGCCTGCCGCCGTTTTTCAGCAGCAGAAACGCCGCGCGGCACCAGCGCGAAAGCTGTGCTTCGTCCGCGTGCCGCGCCTCGGAAAACCTTCCTTCGTCACCGGACGTAAAGTACGGCGGATTCATCACAACGCGCGTAAACGTCCCGTGCCCGAGCGCGTCCGGCGCGTCCTCGACGCGCATCGGGAGAAAGCGGATCGGCTGTCCGTTCCGTTCGGCGCTCCGTTTCGCCAGCGCGATCTGCGCTTCGTTTACGTCGATCCCCGTGTACGCGCCGCCGTACAGCGCCTCGGCGTACAGGCACAGGATCCCGTTTCCCGTGCCGAGATCGAGCACCGTATCCCCCTTATGCGCCGTGAAAAAATGCGCAAGCGCAACGGAGTCCTCCGTAAAACACCCGAGCGCCGGGTCCTGGAAAATGCCGGTATGCGGTTCGATCAGCCATTCGAAGCGTTCCATGTCAGTCCTCGGGAACGAACGGCGATCCGTCGTTCGATTGATCGAGGTCCGCGTCGTCGGAAACCGTCGGCACACCGTCCGCGCCGTAGACGGTGAGGACCACATCCGTATAATAGTGGTGCAGGATCTCGTCATAGGTCGAGCCGTGCTTCGCCATGCCGTTTGCGCCGTTCTGCGAAAGCCCGACGCCGTGTCCGTAGCCCTTGGTATGGAACACGATCCCGTCCTCCGACCAGGTGATCGTGAACATCGCGCTCTTTAGGCCGAACAGCGAACGCGCCTGCTTGCCGGTGATCTCCGATTTGCCGAGCCGCAGTTTCTCCACGCGGCCGCTCTCAAAGGTCGAACGGATCTCGATTTCGTCCTTTACCGTCTCCTCGGTGATGCCGCTGTCCGGGTATTTCGCCGCGATCAGCGCGACCAGCTCCGACGTGCCGATCGCAACGTCCGCCTGCGTGTCCGGGTCCTCATACGGACTTTCCACGCCGCGCAGGTACGGGATCGCGTTGGCGTAGACGTTTTCGGAGTCCTCGGTATGCCCGCCGGACGCCGCGTGATACATCGTGTCGCACAGTTTTCCTTTGTACGTCAGGATCTCGCCCGCCGTATCCATGACCGCCGTCGCCACGCGGTTGTAGTTCTTTACATAATCGTTTCCCCAGCGCTCCTGCATCCGCGCATGCGTGGAGAACGCCTGGCAGCACGCGCTGTTGGTGCACACGTCCGCGCCCTCGTGCGAGCGGCATCCGCCGTGCGCCATGCTGTGCAGCGTGTAGGAGCGAGACGCGACCGCCTGCGCTTTGAGCGCCTCAAGCTCGTAGCGCGCCGGCATCTCCGCCGACACGACGCCCGTAATGTACTCCTCGAGGTTCATCGTGATCAGCTTGTCCGCCCGATGATCGTAGACCGAGATCTCCGTGGTCTCCGTCCAGTCGAAGTGCGCGTACAGATCCAGAAGCGTCGGCGCGGGCGTGAAGATCGGTTCCTGCGTCGGACCCGCCTCCCCGCCGCCTTTGCAGCCCGTCCTGATTGCGGCGCGTACGACGACGAACAGCAGGACCAGGAGAAGCAGCAGGACGCCCGAAGCGATGATCAGTCTTGTGCGGTTGATTCTCAGCGTTTTCATGGTTTATATTATAGTGGCTTGTTCCCAAAAATACCAGATATTTTTACCCGTACCGAAATTCGTGCGTCCCGTTGCAATCCGGGGGTTTTCCGTGCTATAATACGCGTATGAATATCCGTTTTTCGCCCGACGCGGCGCGACGCGAACTGACGCCGGTCGACAATCTGTTTTTTCTGAACTTCATGCCCGATGCGGACGGCATGTTTGTAAAGGTGTATCTGTTCGGGCTCATGCAGTGTTACCACGGATCGCTTTCGGACATCGCGATCGAGGACGCGCTCGGCATCCCCGAGTCGCAGGTGCGCTGCGCGTTCGTGTACTGGCAGGCAAAGGGACTGGTGCGCATCCTGTCCGACGAGCCGTTTTCGGTCGAGTATCTTCTGACCGAGCAACCCGCGGTGACCACGGCGACGCCGGTGAAGTACCGCACGTTCGTCGATTCCTTAAACGCGCTGCTCTCGCCGCGCACGCTGAATCTTCGTGAGATGAAAGCGATGTACGACTGCATCGAACTGTACGGGCTCGAAGAGGGCGCGGTGCTTGCGCTGGTCGGTTACTGCATGGAGCAGAAAGGCAAGCGCGTTTCGTGCAATTACGTCCGTTCCGTTGCGGAATCGTGGGCCGAGGACGGCATCAAAACGCAGGCGCAGGCGGAAGCGTACGTTGCGGACTACCGTATGCAAAAGCACGGCGCAACCGAAGTGCTGCGCCGCTGGAACCGTCGCCGGGCGCCGACCGTCGACGAAATGGCGTTGTACGACGCCTGGATCAACGAATGGGGCTTCGACGCGGAAACGATTCTCGCGGTGTGCGCGCGCATGACCGACGTTTCTACGCCGTCGTTTGCGATCCTGAACGACCGTCTGCAGGCGATGAAGGAGCAGAACCTCACAAGCGTAACGGAGATCGAGCGCACCGAACAGAAGGACGCTTTGGATCGCGAGTTTGCGCGCATGGTCTTTGCGCGGCTCGGCAAGGTTGAGATCCCCTCGCTGTCGAACGTTCGCCAGCTTGCCATGTTCCGCGACGAGAAGGGCATTTCACGCGAAGCGATCCTGCTTGCCGCGGACGAATGCGCCGGCGCGGAGCGGCCGCTGGGCCTGCTCAAAAAGATCCTGTCCGACTGGGCGCAAAACGGCGTTGTGACTGCGGAGGACGCCGAAAAGCACTTGCGCAAAAAGCAGTCTTCACCGGCGCGCAGGCAGAAACAGAACAAAGCGCTTGTCTATGAACAGACGCCGATTTCCGAAGACGATTTCAACCGACTGGTCGTTGACCTGAACGAGGACCTATGACGAACGAATTAAGACGATACTACAGCGACCTGCGCGACAAAAACCGCGCGCTTTTGGAGAAACGCATCGCGCTGTGCGATCAAAAGAGTCCGCGATTCCGCTCCCTTTTGGACGAGCGCGGGCTTGTCCTGCAGCAGTACGGATTGGGAAAGCTGTCCGCGGCGGCGGCGAAATCCCGCATCGCGGCGATCAGCGCGGAGCGGCAGACGCTTCTGATCTCCCTGGGCCTTTCGGCCGACTATCTCGAACCGATCTATACCTGCCCGAAGTGTCACGACACCGGCATGCTCGGCGAGGACGGCGGGCGGCTTTGTTCGTGCGCGCTGAAAAAGCAGCAGGAGCTGCAGCTTTCCGGCTCGCGCATCAATGACCGCGAAACGTTCGGGAACTTCGATGAATCGCTGTACCCGACCGACGAACAGAAAAAACAGGCGCTTGCCATGCGCCGGTTTTCGGAGCGCTACGCCGCGGCGCTTCCCGCGCCCGAAAAGCCGAATCTTCTGATTCTCGGACAGTCCGGCCTCGGCAAGTCGTTCTTCGGCAACGCGATCGCCTACGCAGCGATCGAAAACGGCGTGTACGCCGTCAAGGCGACCGCATACCAGTGCATCCAGTCGATCCTGGACGGACTCGATACGCACCGGGATACGATCGCGCCGTACCTGTCGGCGCCGCTTCTGGTGCTGGACGATCTCGGCACCGAGCCGATGATCCCCAACGTCACGATCGAATCGTTTTTCCGCATTCTCAACGAGCGCGGCGCGGCGCAGCGTCCGACCGTGCTCATCAGTAATTTAGACCGCGAAGGCCTGTTCGAACGCTACGGTGAGCGCGTGGCAAGCCGCATGATCGACGGTGCGCTGACCGCGATCGTGGTTTTACGCGGCGAAAACCTGCGCACGAGGGTCCGCTGATGCTGTATCTCGTCGCAACGCCCATCGGCAATCTCGGCGATCTGTCGCCGCGCGCGGTCGAAACGCTCGAAGCCGCCGACGTGATCTACTGTGAGGACACCCGGCACACCGGTATCCTGCTCAATCATTTCCAAATCAAAAAACCGACGCGCTCGCTGCACACGCATAACGAGCGCGAGCGCACCGAAGAGGTGATCGCCGCGCTCAAAGAGGGCAAGACCGTAGCCTACGTGTCCGACGCGGGCATGCCCGGCGTGTCCGACCCCGGCGCAATGCTCGTGGACGCATGCGCAAGGGAAGGTCTGCCCTGCACCGTGATCCCCGGCGCAAGCGCCGTTCTGATGTCCGCCGTGCTGTCGGGACTGCCCGCGCAGCCGTTCACGTTCGTCGGATTTCTTCCGCGCGAAGCAAAGCCGCGCCGTGAAGCACTCGACGCGATCGCGCCGATCCGGCATCAGGTACTCCTGTACGAAAGTCCGCACCGTGTGCAGGCGACGCTCAAAGACCTCCTGGACCGGTTCGGCGACGGCCCGGCTGCGGTGCTTCGCGAGCTTACCAAAAAGTTCGAGACCGTTGTGCGCGGCACGCTGTCGGAACTGATCGAGCGGTTTTCGGAGGAGCCGAAGGGCGAATGCGTGATCGCGTTTCTTCCGGGACAAAAGGCGGAAGAATCGGCGCCCGATCTTGACGAAACGCTTTCCGCGCTTTTGAAGACGGAATCCGTGAAGGACGCCGCGGCGATCGCCGCCGAACGGCTGCACCTCCCCAAAAAAGAGGTCTACCGCCGCGCGCTGGAATTGAAAGACTTCTGACGCGGGAAGATTTGATACAAACAAATTCGGAAAGGAATGCGGGCAGGACCCGCAGGGGCGTATGCAGTTTACCATTCAGGAAGGATTCTGGAACAAGCTCTTTTGGATCGGCGTCACGATCGTTGCCGCCGGTCTTATCATTTGGCTCCTGATCTTCACAAACCGCAAGGTCTTTCAGGCGCTGACGAAGAAACAGCACGGCATTCATCTGGTCTTCTTCGAACGGATGAATAAGGTGATCATCGTGGTCGGCGTTCTGATCCTCGCGGTCTCCGCTTTGGACAGCAAAGCGTCGGTGTGGAAGACCGTGCTCGGCGGCACGGCGGTCGTGAGCGCGGTCATCGCGTTTGCCGCGCAGGACGTCATCAAGGACATCCTCGCCGGCCTGATGATCAGCGTGCAGAAACCGTTCGAGATCGGCGACCGTATCGAGCTTTCGGACGGCACGATCGGGATCGTGGAGGATATCACGAACCGCCACGTCGTGCTGCGCGGACTCGATACTCTGCGCATCATCGTGCCGAACAGCAAGATCAACAGTCTTTCGCTGACCAACTACAGTTTTCACCGGAGCGACCGTTCCGTCAAGTTCCGTTTCCCGATCGGCTATGACAGCGACGTGCCGAAAGCAAAGGCGGTCATCGAACAGGCGATCAGGGAAAGCCCCTATTCGATCCCGGGCAGGACCGGCGCGGATGAAAAACCGGTTTACGGCGACGTATACTTCTACGCGCTTGAGGACAGCGCGCTGATCATGACGACGACGGTGTATTATGAGAAAACGATCGCGACGGAACGCGTCATCGACGATATCCAGTCGCGTGTGCGCGAGGCGCTGATCGAAAACGGCATCGAGATCCCGTATCCGCACGTCAGCGTTGTGAGCGCATAACCGAAGCAATAACCCAAACGGGTTGGTATCGGAGGACCTATGCAGTATCTGGGAGCGTTGATCCGCCGAAAGCGGCTGGAAAAAAACTGGAGTCAGGCAGGACTCTCAAAGGGGATCTGCACGGTCTCCTATCTTTCAAAGATCGAGCAGGGCAAGGCGGAGCCGTCCGCCGAGATACTTGACGCGCTGTTGTTGCGTCTCGGCGTCGCGCGGAACGCATCTGTCGAAGCCGACGCCGCGCAATTTGTTCGCGACGCATACGAGTCGCTGTTTTCCGGCGATTTCTCCGCCTTTTTCGAACTGTTCAAAACCGATTATCGCCGCTTCGAGACGACCGCATCCGGACTGCACGTTCTGCTGCTCGCCTGTGCGGCGGGACTTTCCCCTCTGCCGGACGCCGCGCTTGTTCCCTGCATGGATGCTCGCGCGCTTGCCCTGTACCGCGTATTGGAAGGCAACTTTGAAGAAGCGATCCGTCTGCATCCGAACGCGTATTTCCACTTCTGCGCCGGAAAGCATGCATATGAAAACGGACGGTATCAAAACGCGCTGGCACATCTGCGCACGGGCTATGAGCTTGCCGCAGAATGCGGCGCGGCGCGTCTGATGATGGAATGCAAGACGCGAACCGGGAACTGTATGAGCGATCTCGGCGAGCTTGCTCAAATGCTTGCGGAATACGACGCGGCACGGCGGCTTGCCGTTGCCGTCTCGGAAACGGACGTGGTTTCCACGATCGATTACAACATCGCCTCGTCCTATATCGAATCCGGCGACTGCGAACGCGCATACGCTTATTTTTCGTCGCTCACTTCCCCCTCCATGCTGGCGTTGCACAAGCTCGCGATCTGCTGCGAAAAAACGGGGCGGACGGAAGAAGCGCTCGCCGCACTCGATCGCGCCGACGCCGCAAGCTCCGAGTATCCGCCGACCGAAACTGTGCGCCTTTTTCTGGATGTAGTGCGCTATCGGCTGCAGCATCCGGAGTATCTCGCGCATGCCGCGTACGGCGAACTGCTGCTGCATTGCTTCGAACGCTGTCGCAAGGAGCTTCCCGCGGGCTATGCCGTATTTCATCTGCCCTGGGTACTCGAATGGTACCGCGCAACGCGCCAATATAAGAAGGCGCTCGATCTTCTTTCGGATTTTCCCAATATTCGTTCTTAAACAGATTTAAACAGCGTTTTTATACAGCATATTTCCCAAATATGCTGTATTTTCTTTTCTTAACGCATTTGATACAATCAAACCGGAGGGAAAAGAGTATGAAAAAGGAAACGCTTTGGACGCGCAACTTCATTCTGGTCACGACCGCGTCGACGCTCGGTGCGGCAGGCGCGATCGCCGGCGGGTTTGCGCTGTCCTTTCTGGTGTTTGACGAAACGCAGAGCACGCTCGCCTCGGCGCTGATCGTGGCGATCCAGCTTATACCGTACGTGATTCTGCCGCTGTTCGTCGCGCCGCTGATGGACCGTCTGCCGCGCAAGATGTTCCTCGTGCTCGGCGACGTCATAAACGGCGTTCTGTATGCCGGCATGGGCGTTTGGCTGATCTTTCTGCCGTTTTCCTACGTCGGCTACCTCGGTCTTTCGCTGCTGCTCGCGTGCCTCGGTTCGATCGACGAGCTTGCCTATACGAGCATCTATCCCGATCTGATCCCGAACGGACTCGAGCAAAAGGGGTACGCGGTCTCCTCAATGCTTTATCCGGTCCTGAAGGTGATCATGATGCCGCTCGGCGCGATTCTTTTGGACACGCTCGGCGTCTCGCTGCTGTTGATTGCGCAGGGCGTGCTGTCGCTTCTTGCGGCGCTGACCGAAAGCTTTATCCAAACGGAACGCAAACCGATCCGGCTCGAACGGTACGGACTTCGCGAATGGTCGGGCGATATCAGGGAGGCGGCGGCCTACCTCAAAAACGAAAGAGGGTTGTTACGCATCTACAGCTACATGGCACTCACCAACGGCGTCGCGAACGGCTATGCGCCGATCATGGTCGCCTTCTTCCGCACCATGCCGGGCCTGACCGCAACGATGTACGCGCTGTTCTCGGTCGCGGAGTTTTTGGGGCGCACGGTCGGAAGCGCCGTGCAGTACCGCGTCAAAATCCCCCCGAAAAAGAAGTTCGGCGTCGTTTTCTCCGTCTATCAGATCTATGAAACGATGGATATGATCCTGCTGTGGCTCCCGTATCCGCTGATGCTTATAAACCGCACGCTTTGCGGGTTTTTGGGCAACAACAGCGCGATCTTGCGGAACGCCGCCGTGCAGAGGTATCTGCCGGAACACCTGCGCGCCCGCGTCAACGCGTTCGACGGAATGCTGTACACCGCAGTTTCAAGCGTACTGGTGCTTGCGGTCGGCGCGCTCGGCGAATGGCTCGATTACCGGCTCTGCGTCACGATCTGCGGCGCGTTCGCCATGCTCGCCTGCTGGATTCTGATCTGGGGCGGACGCAAACAGATCCGTCCGATCTTTGAGCAGGCTGCTTCCGAAGAACCGACCGTCTCCGAGCCGGATGCGGCGGAACAAACAGAAGAATGATTCATCATATTCAAAAAGACCCTTCAAAGGGGTCTTCGGTTCATTCAGAAAATCCGTCAAATCCGGCGACATGCGCGGCGGATTTGACTCCTTGCAGTCCCCGCCGCCCGGGAACGTCCTGCGGTTTAGGCGGGGTCTGAAAACCGTTCCGTTGAAAAACCGTGTTTTTCAACGGAACGCCGCAGTTCCCAGAACGCGACGGCGGCGGCCGCCGCGACGTTTAACGAGTCCACGCCGTGTCCCATCGGAATGCGCACCGTGTAGTCGCAGGCGGCGATCGATTCGGGTCTTAATCCGTCGCCCTCGGTGCCGAGCACCACGGCAAGCTTTTCGCATGCTTTCAGCACGGGATCGTCGAGCGGGACGGAATCGTCCGACAGCGCCATCGCAGCGGTTTGAAAGCCGAGCGCGCGCAGGCGCTTCACGCTTGCGTCGATCGGATCGGAGAGAACCGTCCACGGCACCTGAAAGACCGTGCCCATGCTCACCCGCACGGCGCGGCGGTTCAACGGATCGCAGCAGTCGGGCGAAAACAGGATCGCGTCGACGTTCAGCGCCGCGGCGCTTCGGATGATCGCGCCGAGATTCGTCGCGTCCGTAACGCCTTCGAGAACGGCGACAAGACGCGCGCCGTTTAAGACCGTTTCCGGCGCTGCCGTCGGTTTTCTGCGCATGGCGCACAGCACGCCGCGCGTGAGCGCATAGCCGGTCAGCGACGCGAGCAGTTCACGCGCGCCTGTGTAGACCGGAACGCCGTCGCAACGCGCGAGCAGTTCCTTCGCGTCGCCTTCGATATGCTTTTGCTCCATGAGAAAGGACACCGGCTCGTACCCCGCGTCGAGCGCAAGCCGGATGACCTTGGGACTTTCCGCGATAAACACGCCCTTTTCGGGTTCCAGGCGATTCCGGATCTGCGCCTCGGTCAGCCGCGCGTAAACGTCGAGCGCGCTTTCATCGATGGATTCCAGTCGAATTACGTTTGCCATGGTTCAAAAAATGCCCCGCCGGGTCCGGCAGGGCGGTTCCTGTTGCAATTACTTGTTGTTCTTGTTCTCCAGAAACGCGTTTAAGCGGTTGCACAGCTCGTCCGCGTCGATGCCGTGGACAGCGCACGCCTCTTCAAGGTTCTCAAAGTGCGACATCGCGCAGCCGAGGCAATGCATGCCGCTGGCGATCAGCACGCCCGCGAGGTCCTCGTCCACTTCGATGATTTTGCGAATGTTCATATCCTTTGTGATCATGGTCTTTGCTCCTTTGTTTCAATTCGTGGAATCAGTATACCGCACTGCGGCACGTTTTTCAACAGGCGATTTGTGATATTTTGGTGACGCTTACCCTTTTTTGAGCAGTACGACTCCCGTACCGGGTACCGTGACCGACAGCGACGCGCGCGCTTCGATCGTCCCGCCGGTTTCGGAGCGGTACGCGCCCGCAAACGCGAGCGGTTTTTCGGCGTCCGGCCCTTCGCAGAACAGCGCCGGATACAGGATTGCGCGCACGGAGTTGTCATCCGAATTGACCAGCAGGATCCGTGTCTCACGTTCCGTGTCGCGGATCACGGCAAGCGTCCGTTTGCCGACAGCCGCGATGCGTACGCCGCCCGTCTGGAACGCTTCGCTTTCCCTGCGCATTGCGATACAGGCGCGCATCTGTTCCGTAAACGCCGTATCGCCGTTTCCCCACGGGAACGTGCCGCGGTTTAGCGGATCGCACATGCCCGTCATGCCGACCTCGTCGCCGTAATAGATGCACGGAACGCCCGGCAGCGCCATCAGAAGCGCCGTTCCGCACAAAACCCTCCGTTTCGCGCGTTCGAGCGTCGCCGCGTCCGGGTGATGACTTAGCTGCTGTTCGCGCGTCAGCGTACGCGCGTCGGGAATGCCGGTCAGCGCGGTTCGGATGCGCTCCGTGTCGTGCGAACCCAGAAGGTTCAGACACGCGTCGTAAAACGGCTTCGGGTAATTCTCAAGCAGGCGGTTCAGCGCGTCGGCGCAGGCGTACGCGTCAATCCGTTCGTTCAGAAAATCGATCAGCGCCTCGCGCAGCGGATAGTTCATCGCGCCGTCCAGCTCGTCTCCGTTCACGTAGCCGCGCCGGCCCTCTGGACCGAACTTGGTCGCGCAGTCGTCCCACACCTCGCCGAGCAGAAGCGCATCGGGATCGGTCTCCTTGATCGAACTGCGCACGCCGCGGATGAACGAATCGGGCAGCTCGTCCGCAACGTCGAGCCGCCAGCCGGACGCGCCCATGGAAAGCCAGGATTTCAGCACGCCGCCCTCGCCCTGAATGAATGCGCCGTAGCTCGGCTCGGTCTCCTCCACGTTCGGAAGCGTTTCGAAGTTCCACCAGCATTCATACCGGTTCGGATAGTCGAAAAACCGGTACCACGGATAGTACGGGGATTCCTTGCTCTGGCAGGCGCCGTTTCCGTAGCGTCCGTAACGGTCAAAGTAGATGCTGTCGTCGCCGGTATGCGAAAACACGCCGTCCAGGATGATGCGGATGCCGTGCGCTTTCGCCGCCGCGCAAAGCGAAGCAAAGTCCTCGTTTGTGCCGAGCAGCGGGTCGATCGTATGATAGTCCGCCGTGTTGTAGCGGTGATTCGAGTGCGCCGCAAAGATCGGGTTCAGGTACAGGCAGGTGACCCCGAGCGATTGAAGGTACGGAAGTTTTTCCCTGATACCGTTCAGATCGCCGCCGAAATAATCGTCCGGCGTGTAGTACGCCGCGCCGCCGTGCGGCAGATACAGCGGTTCCTCGTCCCAGTTTTCATGCACATAGAGTTCCCGTCCCGCCGCGCGGTATGCGTCCGCCGCGCGCAAAAACCGCTCGCGATCCGAGCAGAAGAACCGGTCCGGAAAGATCTGATAGCAAACGCCGCGGCGAAACCAGTCCGGCGTTTCAAACGCGCCGTCGTAAACGGTCAGTCCGAACGGCGCGGGTGTGTCGGAAAAACGCGCTTCGCCGCTCTGCGCGCCGAAGTACCGTTCGCCGATTGCAAAGCAGTAGCCCATGCGGCACGGCGTATCCGGTGCAGAAAACGACGCGCGGTAGCTTTCGCCGTCCCACGTCATGGGAACGCGGCGCTCGCCGTCGGGCAGAAACAGCAAAAGCGAAGGAAACGCATTCGCTTCGCCGTCGAGCCGGATCTGTACCGGTTCGCCGCATTTTGCCGCGCCGAACGGGGATTTGTACCGCGGATCCCGGGAATGATAATACCAATTCATAGTTTCATATTATACGCGGTTTTTACGATCCTGCAACCCAAACTTTGTCGAGAAGAATGTTTTGACGGGATCGCACGGCTGTGATATACTGGGTTCAATGAAAAACGAAAAGCTGCAATATTATCTGCGCATTCTGCTGATCGCCGTACTGTTTGCCGCGATCCTCTTCGTGCTGTACAAATATCTGATCCCGCTGCTGCTGCCGTTCTTGTTCTCGCTGCTGATCTCCGCGATCGTGCTGCCGGCAGTCGGGTTTCTGCATCGCAAGCTGCGCCTGCACAAGAAGCTCACGGCGGCGATCCTGGTAACGGTCATTTATCTGATCGTCGCGGGGCTTTTACTGCTGGCCGGACGCTGGCTGTACCATTCGGCGTCCAACGCGGTCGACTGGTTCAACACGCGCTTCGTGCCCGACGTCAACGCGCTGCTCGATAAGATCGACAACCTGATGCACGGCAACGATTCGACGCTGATGACGTGGCTGTACTCCATCAAGGACTCGCTGATCGCCACGCTGCAGCCGAAGGTCGTCGCGCTGTCCACGGCGGTCGTGACCGATCTTGTGAAAAACGTGCCCGGCTTTGTGGTCAAGGTCATTCTGTCGATTGTCGCGACCTACTTCTTCGCGCTCGATTATGACAACATCCGCCGCGCGGTGACCTCGCGCATGTCCGAATCGCTCTATGAAAAATCGTCCGCGGCGTTCCGGTCGCTCAGGCAGACCATCGGACAGTATCTGCGCGCCTACTCGCTGATCTTTCTCATTACGTTTGCGGAGCTCATTGTGGGGCTTCTGTGCGCCGGCGTCAAGCACTTTGCCCTGATCGCGCTTGGCATCGCGATCTTCGATATCCTGCCGATCCTCGGTTCCAGCATGATCATGCTGCCGTGGTCGATCATCACGCTGCTGCGCGGCAATTATCAGCAGGGCATCATTCTGTTCATCGTCTACCTCGTGATCGTGATCGCGCGCCAGTTCATCGAGCCGAAGATCGTCGGCGAGCGCGTGGGACTGCATCCGCTGATCACGCTGCTGGCGATGTACGTGGGGTTGAAGCTGTTCGGCGGGCTGGGACTCTTTACGCTGCCGATCACCTGCGCGGTGCTGGTGCAGCTGGAGGTCGCCGGCGTCACGCATCTGTTCCCGGTGCGGCGCGAGCCGACCGATCCGCCGCCGTACAAACGCCCGAAGCGCGCATTCTGGAAAAAG
>Ga0310697_10002737_pt1 | contig 18390 bp, 5 predicted proteins | sample 172DNAGHGlowgp2_FD_203883 | JGI IMG/M metagenome (GOLD analysis project Ga0310697, IMG submission 203883) | Sheep rumen microbial communities from Palmerston North, Manawatu-Wanganui, New Zealand - 1728 DNA GHGlow gp2 (v2) (version 2) | ecosystem: Host-associated > Mammals > Digestive system >... | reverse complement strand
ATGAGTAAATGTTTGTATTGTTATAAGGAATTGGGGGCAGAAGAACATGATTTCCATGCCGCATGCGCAAAGAAATTCTTTGGGACGGCTGAAGCACCCATTATGGAATACACACGAGCGGAAATGGACTCTTTAGCTGAGAAAATCATCCGTTCGCAAACCACACTCACCGGCGTGCAGCCCAAACTGTCCCTCAATCTCCTGCAACACGAAGGCTCGCAACGCCTTACCATCGTAGGACTATGGGGCTATTACATCTTCAAGCCTCAGACCGACAATTATCCCGAGATGCCCGAAAACGAAGACCTGACCATGCATTTGGCCGAAATCGCCAAAATCAAGACGGCGCAGCATTGCCTGATTCGTTTGGCCGACCAGTCCCTTGGCTACCTCACCAAGCGCATGGATCGCGACAAAAAGGGCAACAAACTTGCCATGGAGGATTTTTGCCAACTCACCGAACGCCAAACCGAATACAAATACCGCAGCTCACACGAACAAATTGCCAAAGCCATCGCGCAGTATTCCACAACGCCACAACTGGATTTGGCCAACTATTACGAGTTGCTGCTATTCTGCTGGCTAACAGGCAACAACGACATGCATCTCAAGAATTTCTCCCTGCTCAGCAACGGACGTGGAGGCTATCGTCTTTCTCTCGCTTACGACCTTCTGAACGTGGCCATCGCAAACCCGAAAGACACGGAAGAGCTTGCCCTGACCTTGAACGGGAAGAAAAAACGCATCACGCTGAAAGACTTCAAGACGGCAGCCGCAGCGTCCAACATTTCCGAAAAAGTCATCGATGGGATGGTTGCGCATTTCAAGAAATGCCTGCCCGCATGGGAGGACGCTATTGAAAACAGCTTCCTTTCCAAGGAATTGCAACAGCTTTATCTTGACCTGCTCCACGAACGCTTTGAAAGAATCAAAGCGTAAAAAAACGAAAGGTGCCGCAGGAATCCCCACGGCACCTTTCAAACTATCTGATAATCTTAATCGGAGTCTTTCCCTGTGAACGACATCCTTCCCCTTTTACCCGTCATTGGGGACTTGATCCGCAATCTCCTAAGTTTAGGGTTATCCCTTTCTGTTCAAGAGATTGCGGGGCTTTTCCCGCAATGACACCAGGGTTCGAGGGCAGTCGATCTTGCGCAATCGTGAACCTTAGAAATACAGGTCTCTCTCCCCGTTCTTGATGCGCTCGATGCGGCTCTTCAGCTCGTCGAGGAACTTCGGGTCGACGTTCTTGAAGTTGTTCTCGATGCACTTCCAACCCTTGGCAGCGATTTCGGGAGTAGCATAGTCCACCAAATATTCGCTGAGGGTGAGGATGGCATTCGGGGTGCAGTAGCGCTTGATGAAGCCCGGCACGCTGAACTCCATGAAGTGTTCGCCCGTGCGGCCCAAGCGGTAGCAAGCCGTGCAGAAGCTCGGGATGAAGTCGTGGTCGAGCAGCTTGTCGATGATGTCGCCCAACGAGCGGTCGTCGCCGATCTTGAACTGCTCGCGGTCGAGGTTCTGGTCTTCCTGCTTATCGCTGTTCTTCTCTTCCTCCTCATGGTGGTATTTGTAGTCGCCAATCTGCAGGTTGGTGCCACCGTCGATTTGCGAGATGCCGTATTCGATGGCCTTGGCGCGGAAGGCAGCGTCCTCACGGGCGGTCAGGATCATGCCCGTGTAAGGCACGGCCAAGCGGAAGATGGCGATGATTTTCTCAAAGGTGTCGTCATCCACGAAATACTTCGTGTCGATGTTGAGGCCCGAAGCGTCTTTGATACGCGGGAACGAGATGGTGTGCGGACCCACGTTGAAGCAAGTCTCAAGGTGGTTGGTGTGGCGAATCATGGCCAGCACCTCGTAACGCCAGTCGTAAAGGCCGAACAAAATACCCAAACCGTTGTCGTCGATGCCGGCTTCCTGGGCACGGTCCATGGCGGTGAGGCGGTAGTTGTAGTCGCCCTTCTTGGTATTAATCGGGTGATAGTCGTTGTAGACTTCGGGGCAATAGGTCTCTTGGAAAATCTGGTAGGTGCCGATGCCGGCCTCTTTCACGGTGCGGAAGCCTTCCACATCCAAAGGCGCGGCGTTGATGTTGACGCGGCGGATGCTGCCCTTGCCTTTCTTGGTGGCGTAGGTCACCTTCACGGTATGGGCGATGTATTCAGGCGAGTATTTCGGCGACTCGCCATAAACGAGGATAAGGCGCTTCTGGCCGTCGTCCTCCAAAGCCTCCACGTTGTGGATGAGTTCTTCGTCGGTCAAAGTGGTGCGCACCTGTTCCTTATTTGAAGAGCGGAAACCGCAGTATTTGCAGTTGTTGACGCAGTAGTTGCCCACATACAGCGGGGCGAACAGCACGATGCGGTTGCCGTAGATGCGGCGTTTCAACTCGCGTGCGCCTTCCTTGATCTCTTCCACCAAAGCAGGGTCGGTGGTGTTGACGAGGACGGCGGTCTCCTCCATCGTCAGGCGGTTTTTGTCAAGCGACTTTTGGATGATTTCGTGCACGCGCTCGGGGGTGCTTTTCGTGTTGTTGATGTAGTCCCAAATCTCTTCCGAGGAGATGAACGGGCGGTTAGGCTCGTCGGGGATACGACATTTTTCTGGATGGAATTGCATATCAGTTTTCAGTTTTAAGTTGTTCAGTTGTTGATTTATTGACACGAGACTTTAGCCTTAATCGTCATGACGGAGGGACATCCGCCATCTCCCTAGCGCGAAGACGATTCTTTTCTGCGCAGGAGATTGCGGGTCAAGCCCGCAATGACGATTCACGGCTTGGTCTCGCGTCCTTTCAATAACGCCGACTTCACCTCGATGCCTTTGATGCGACCCAACTGGCCAGTAAGGGAACCTATCTCATCGGTGGTGCCTTCGAAAATGACGGAAATCAGACTGTATTGCTCGCGCGGAAAACCCTGACGGCAGATGATGATGCCTGCGTGACGCGACAACACCGCGTTCACTTCGGGCGCGGCTTCGCGGTTTTCCACATAAATAAGGACGGTGCCTATTCTCCTTTCCATTTGAATTTCCTCCGGATCAGATGATTGATAATTCCCGCACTGGCCTCGATGTCAACGCATTGTCTTCATCTCAGCGGTTGTACGGCTTGGTTTTGCGGCTGCAAAGATAACAATTATTTCCCAATTTCGCTTATTTTGTGCATCTTTCCAGCACCCACTTCCAAAGTGGCACCACCTTAATAGTCTTGCCATCCTTTTCCAAAACGGTTTCCTTGTCCTTGGTAAAAATCAATAATTATTTGGTTTTCAAATTATTGAAAACAGTTTAATACACATTTATCGTTTATATTCGACAAATTTATACCAATTTTATCGTTTATAATCGATAAAATAGCAATATTTTTATCGTTTATGGACGAAGAAACGAACCAATGATAAAATAGTAATGGCCATTACCGTAATAACCATTACTATTTTTCAATACTCTACCTTGTCGCTTTTCGTCTTCCAAGCATCGAAGGTCTTGATGGCCTCGTCGCGGAGCAAAGGGATGAAGGGCACGGAACGGTGATGTACGCTGTGTTCCAGCTCTTTATAGATAAAGTCGTCGGCGAAGTCGATGGCGGCAGCGTCTTTTTTCGTGTTGCCGTAATAGATGCGCTTGATATGTGCCCAATAGATGGCGCCAAGGCACATGGGGCAAGGCTCGCAGGAGGTGTAGATGACACAATCCGACAGGTCGAAGGTACCCAGTTTGCGGCAAGCCTCGCGGATGGTGTTCACCTCGGCATGTGCCGTGGGATCGTTGTCGACGGTGACGCTGTTCGAGCGTCCTGCGATGATTTCCCCGTCTTTCACGATGACGGCCCCGAAGGGACCGCCACCGTTTTTCACACTCTCGTCGGCCAATCGGATGGCCTCGCGCATGTATTCCTTATCTTGTTCGGTGACTCTCATTCGTGCATGAATTATGCTGCAAAAATAACAATTTTACATAAATTCACTTGTGATGACGCAAAACGGCAGAAAAAAGGCCGCCCTGCGGGGACGGCCTCGTTGCTGTTTGGCAGCATTACTGCCGCAGATAGACATAGCCATGTCCAGGTTGCAGCGTGGTGAGGTTGCCGCTCCAGCTGCCGTTGTAGGTGGCCGTGTGGCCGTCCTTGTCGGTGATGGCTTCGCCATTGGCGGGCATGATGCCGAGGCTGCCGAGGGCCGTGGCAATGACGGCGGCTTGCGTGCCCGTGTAACCAATCCAATTATGGCCTGGGAGAATGGTCGGGCTGACATTGCCGACTGGGATGCCTGTGAGCGTCAGCGAACAGGCGGCACTGGTCTCGATCTTATACATCTTGCCGGGCTCGATGCTGGTGAGCGTACCACTCCAGCTGCGGTTGGCGTATTCGGCAAAGCCACCGTCCTGCGAGTTGATGAGGAGGCCCGAAGTGCCAAGGGCGGCCTCGAGCTGCTCGAGGGTGACGTCGACCGTGGGGGTCCACCAGTTGATGCCTTTGATGAGACTGACCGTTTGGGTAGCGACTTCAGCGAAGTTGGCCACTAAGTTGCGGTCGGCAGTGACGGTGAAAGTGTAGCTGGCATCGGCCGACACGGCAACGTCGTTCTCGGTCCAGTTCACGAAGCCGTAGCCCGCGTTGGGCGTGGCCGTCACGGTGCAGGTCTCGCCTTTATAGAAGGTGGCACTCACCTCCCCTGTCTCGATTTTGCCTTCCACGATGGTGATGTCGTCGACATAAAGCAGATGTTGGTCATAGCAGTTATAATGGCGAATGGCTATGTAACCCATGCCGCTATAGGCGCTCAAATCAACAGTATATTCGTGCCAGCTGTTGTCCTCCAATGTCACTTCCAGCTCATAATGCGTGAAATCGCTAGTGCTAGTGTTGCCCGATTCCGATATCACTACATAGAAAGTCTCTGCAGGATAGTTGCTCATTCGAGCTGCTGCATAGAAAGTAATGCTGCCGCCCAGACGCACTTGTGGCGAGACAAGATAATTGTCAGGGTAAACCGCGCTACCAGAGCCGCCCGATGTGGATGCTGAAATATAGGATTCAGAAAGCATCATTCCAGAAGAAGAATTATGACATTCTGGAACAATCTGGTTCCCATTGGAGTCATAGGCAACGTATTCCGTGTTATGCATCCAATTGTGCGATGATGTGCCATCAGAGCCTTTCAGGGCTGTCCAGCCTTGCCAGCCGTTCTCAAAGTCATAGACCAGATCATCCCTGTTGCCTCGGCCGCCGAAGGCGACGGTGCCGCCTTCCACGGGGTTGGGGGCGATGGTGACGGTGTATTGCGGGATGGCGGTGAAGGTGGCCGTGTAGGTGGCGTTCTCTGTCACCGTGAAGGTGTAGGTGGCGTCGTTGCTCACCACGTTGTTGCCCTTCTTCCAGTTGCTGAAGGTGTAGCCCGTATTGGGTGTGGCTGTAAGGGAGCATTGGTCGCCCAATTCGTATACGCCACCACCACTCACCGTGCCGCCTTCGGCAGGATCGGCGGTGGCTGTGATGACGGCTTGGTTGGCGTTGCCCACTACGTTGATGGTGCCGAGATAGGTCACTTTGTTGTAGCCGAACACGCAGAGGGTGAGTTCGTTGCCAGCGGTGAGCGTACCATTAATATTAATGGTGGCGGTGTTGCCGCTCACAGTGGCCTTACCCAAGATGTTGTGGTTGGCATCGGTGATGGTGGCCACTGCCCCACTGCCGTTGCCGACAGTGACGGTGTAGGACGTGGCGCCCAAGTTAATGCTGCCGGCATGGGTGACGTTCATGGCCTGCGGGGTCTTGGTGCGGAGCATCATCGAGGGGTCGCCGTAGAGGATCCAGGCTTGGTAGGTGCCCACGGCGGATTGCTCCGAAGTGCTGTAATGGTCAAAGATGCCCATGATGCCATTGATGGAGGTGCCGCCCCAGGTGTGTTTGATGTTGCTGCTGTAGCTCTCCACGAGGATGTCGATGCATTCGTCGTGTCCCCACATTGGCGGAATCCAGGGCTGGCTGATGTACGACATCAGCGTGCCGATGGCACCCGTGGGATTGCTGCCATTGGTGGCATTCATCCAAGCCTCGGCGAAGCAGTCGCTGCTGTAGTCGTATTTACCGACAAGGCAAGCCACTGACCAGATGAAGGGCAGCTTGTTGTTGTTGGTCAAGGCATTGACATGAGAGACGCTGTAACTGGCCACGCCCCACATCGTCTCAGCACCATGGTTAGTGTAGTTGATGATGCCCACGCCGCTGTTGATGTCGGCAGAGATTTGTGACGCCGTTGCGGTATACCCTGAAAGATTGGCATAACGTTGGTAGACAGGAGAATAGCCATAGTTCAACAAGTCGGTACGGATGTTATCCATGTGTTGGTAGTCATCCTCACCATTGTGTCCTGAGCCACCTTCTTTTTTGGCAATGCCCTCGCCCACCTTCAGCCAAGTGTCGGAAGTGGTGAGGTCGCGCTCGTAGGTGATGACGCGGTTGCATTGCGTGGCCACGCGGGCTGCGGTGCTGGCCGAGAAACGACCGATGAACACGTCGTTGTAGATGTCGCTACCGACGATTTGTCCGTAGGGGTTATCGCCCTTGCCAGCATAGTTGGAGCCACCACCAGTATAGGTATAGCCTGGTATCTGCGCCACATCGCCGACGAGCAGCACGTGGGTCAGGTTGTTGTTGGCGTTGTACTGGTTTTGGATATAGGTCTTGATGGCCGAGTAGGTTGATCCAGCGGTGCTGGTGCCCACGATGGTGGTGTTGATGCCACGGGTCTTCTTCCAGTTGACGAAGTCGGTCATCGAGCTGATGAAGTTGTCGTAGCAGATGATGAGCAGGTCGCCTTCCTCGTCGAGGGGCGTGTAGCGGCCCATCGCGGCTTCGTAGTTGATGAAGTGGCGTTGGTAGACGCTCTTGAAGTCGGGGTCCATCTTGACGACGTTGCTGCGGCGGCTCTCGATGGTGTTTTCGCCGTTGTCGTCAATCTTGTACATCTCCACCGTCATGTCGTAGTACACACGGAGCGTCTTCGTGGCGGGGTTGTAGGCGAAGGGATAGACCACCATGTTCTGTCCGCGGAAGTCGCGGATGATGTAAGGGTCGTAGAGGCCCACGTTGTTGGCGGGATAGAAAGCGTCTTGACTGTAGCAGGCGCCGTAGGTATAGGGCACGTCGTCGGGGTTGACGGTGCGGGGGAAGTCGCCCTTCGACGGGGCCACTTCGATGCCTTCGAAGTCGCGGTACCGTGCATCGACGACGCGGATGCCCATACGGGCCTTGTCGCCGATGAGCACGGGGATGCCGGTCATGGGCATGTTGGGTTCGCCAGCGTGGGCCGTACTGACGGCCTTGGGCAGGCTGACGATGAGGGCCTCGCCACGGGGTGTGGTGACGCTGGCGGTGTAGAAGCCCGGCACCTGCACGTTGACTTGGATGCTGTTTTCAGCGTTGCTGATGAGTTGGGTGCGGTAGGTCTCGGATTGGTCGCTGAGGATGGAGGTCCATCGTGGAGCGGCCTGCTGCGCCGAAGCGCAGAGGGCGGCGACGAGCAATAAAGAAAGAGTAAGGTGTTTTCTCATATTTTTGGATTTCATTTGATTTCGAGACCACAAAAATAGGAAAAATAATACAAAAAAAGGAAAAAATTGCATTTGAAGGGAAGGGGGCTTGGCCCCCCCTGCCCCCCCCCTTAGAAGGGGGAGGCGCGAAGCGGCGACAGGTGGTCTCCCAAGGAGAAACCTGAGCCCATTTTCCTTCGGTTTTTGTCCAAATCTATAGTTTTTAATACACTTTTGGACGAAAATCATTCAATTTTTGTCCAAATCTATGGTTTTTTACCCACTTTTGGACGGAAAGTTCTCTCTCTGGATTGCTTCGTCGTGCCTCCTCGCAATGACGCTAAGCGACGCGGCGCGAGGCGGGGATGAGGCGCGAGGCGGGGATGAGGCGCGAGGCGGGGATGAGGCGCGAGGCGGGGATGAGGCGCGAGGCGGGGATGAGGCGCGAGGCGGGTCTTTGAATCCCCCCAACCCCCTTTGCAAAGGGGGAGGGCCTACCGGACGCGGCGCAAAGCGACGACAAGAGCGCAAAGCGGCCTATAGCTAAAAAAACGCCCGTGTTTTCTGGGCGAGAAAACACGGGCGGGCACGGCAAGGGGGCTCTCCCCTGCTCTTTCACTTAGTTTATTAATATGATGGATGCATGGTCAACGTCTTCGGCTCCGAGCTGGCGTTATAGTAGATGTAGCCTTCACCACGCTTGAGCGTAAATGGAGAATAATTATAAGTACCGTCGTTCCAAATCTGATTGCTATAGGTGTACGTGGTGTAAGTGCCGTTTATTAAACGGATGATTTGGTCGTTATCGGTGGGCGACAGAAGATCGGTAATGAACGTTCCTTCGGTGCCTAAGAACCCGAACCAAGTATAGCCAGGCTGGAGTTCCACCGTGACGGACGTGGGATACTCGCCGTTGAAGGTGAACGAGCCGCCCTCCTCGGTCAAGACCTTGTACATCTTTCCGGGCTCGATGCTCGTGAGCGTGCCGCCCCAAGTGTCGCCGGAGCGACGCAGGAAGCCTTCGTCCTGCGAGTTGATGAGGATGTCGCCAGGGATGCTGCCATCGTCAAAAGCCTGCATAAGCTCGTCGGCGGTGATGCCTAAGAAAGGTGCCCACCATTTCCAACCGGCTGGAAGCGTAGGAGAGGATTCGCAGCCCACGCCCACGAAGTTGGTAAAGCCGCCCCAAGGCTGGCCGTCGTTGCAGGTCTGATAAGTCTGTACGCTGCCGCAAGGCACGTAGACGGTGATGTTTTCCGTATTCACGTTTAGGAAGGCGTTGCTTTCGATGGTGGGCGGATCATAGCTCTCCACGATGATGGTGGTGAGGCCAGTGCAATGGTCGAATGCATGTTGACCGATGGTGGTCACCGAGCCGGGCAGGGTGATGCTGGTGAGGCCAGTGCAATGGTCGAATGCATGTTGACCGATGGTGGTCACCGAGCCGGGCAGGGTGATGCTGGTGAGGCCGGTGGCGTATTCGAAAGCGCCGTAGCCGATGCTTAAGACGCCGTTGGGGATAACCGTATTCTTGCAGCCCGAGATCAACTTGTTGTCGGACTTTCGGATGATGGCGTTGCAGGCATTGCGCGAGTCGTAGGTGGCATTCATCGGGTCGACCTCGATGGTCTCGATGCTGGCACTCACGAAGGGATTGTTGTTGATGGAGTTCACCGAGGCGGGCACGTAGACGCTGGTCAAGGGGCAATGCTCGAAGGCCTGCTGGCCGATGCTCGTCAGCGAGAAGGGCAGGATGATGGACTCGAGGCCGCTGTAGCAGAAAGCGTAATCGCCAATCTGCGTCACTCCTTCGGGGATGACGATGCTGTGCAGGCTCGAGCAAGGTATGATTTGACCTTGGTTATCGGTGGAGTAGCCGAAGGCATAGTTCCCGATGCTCGTGATTTGCGGCGGCAGCGTGATTTCCTGCAAGCTGACGCAACCTGCGAAGGCTTTTGTAGAAATGGTATCCAAATCAGGGTTGGTGAAGTATTGCAGCTCGTTGAATTTGGTCATAAGCCTTTGGTCTTTGAAGACCGTGCCCAAATCAGTGACCGCTGCGGCCTCGGCGTAGCTGAGTTCGCCGTCGTTGTTGCCGTCGCCATTTTGGTCCCAAGCATAGAGGCAGGCGCCTTTGGCATACTGGTCTTGGAACACGATGTTGCCAGGCGTGCTGAAGCTCACGGGGTCGGACCAATAGCCGTAGTAATCGTCGTCGCACATGGAGCGCACACGCGCTTGGTAGGTAGTGCCGGGCGTGAGGCCTTCGAAGTCGTATTGTCCGCCTTCGACAGGGCCGAGGGAAGTCCAGTCGCCTCCATTAAGATAGGTCACATCGTCAATGACCAATGTGCAACCGCTTGGGACATCCTGATGTCGGATGGCAACATAGCCCAAGCCTTCAAATCCTGACAAATCTATTATGAATTCCTGGTAGGACAAAGGCGAGCCGGTCATGACGGGAGTGGTTCCGAAATCCGCAATGTTGGTTCCTGTTGTGGAGACATAGACCGAGAAACTCTGCTGTGTGCCCTGTGTAGTACACGCCCAGAGCTTTAACACACCGCCCAACTCCATTTGAGGCAGTATGAGCCAATTATCAGATAGGTAAGTAGAGAACCCTGACGATCTCATTTGACGTTCTCCAGAATGAGGGGGAATATTGTTGTGTGAGCCATAATTCCACCACCCTCCACTAGCTTGTCCATTACCATTGTAGAACTTTGTCCATCCGCTGGGCAGGGCATCTCCCGACAGTCCTTCGAACCCTTCTTCCCACTGGATTTCCAATGCCCTATACTCCACCTCGTCATACGCCGCGGTGTTGTCCCAGGTGATGGTGGCCGAGAAAGGCCCGACCTCGTTCACCTGCAGGTTCTCGGGCGCGTCGCAATAATCGGGTGTGGAGAACGGGACGGGGTTGGTCCAGGCGCTGTAGTGGGTCTCGCTGCCCACCGTGAATCGGCCACGGAGGCTGACGTAGTAGTTGGTGCTGGGGTCCAAGTTGCCGAGGCCGAAGACGTTGCCATTGCTCCAAGTCCACGGAGTGCCCATCTCCACCATGCCCTCGTTGAACAGCTGCACCTCGGTGGCAGTCTGTCCCTCGCGCGGCGTCCACGTCAGCGCCACCTCGGTGGGGGCTATGGGCGTAACCACGATGTTGGTGGGGGGAAGGTAGGTATCAGGCTCGTAGGAGAAGATGACCTTCGGACTGAAAGTCTGGGCAATAGGTCCTGAAGACGGATTGTAATATATGGACGGCTTGTAGCCGGGGATGGTGGTGTTGTAGTCGACACCCAACCAATCCGCATGGCTGAAATTCAGTCCAGGATAGAAATCGTACTCTTCTTGGTAGAAACCCACCAGCAGGTTGCCTCCAGTGTAATAGAATTGATGGTAATCGGCTATTGTGAGGGTCATGAGTTGGTTACTGAGTTCAGGGCTAAACGTGCCTATGAAGTGCAGCTGGTCCCAATCGTAAAACGCTTCATTGTCACCGCTGAAGTCGACTTGGTCTACCACTTTCAGATAGACTTTGAAACTGGCGCTTGCGCCCCAGGGCTGACCGTTGGTGTATTGCTGATTGTCGAATGTCAGGCTCTTGATGTAGCTGTATTGCATGTCGATGAGCGAATCGGCAGGAATGATGAATTGGTTTCTTGTCTTTTGTGAAAGACTGTAGTTGCCTGAGATAGGCACATTTTCGTTTGTGAAATCATCGTCGTTCAGCGTCAGCGAAGGCAGCGGCAGTGTGGTGAATTCTATGTCAATCGGATCGCTCTCTCCATCATCTTCGCAATCTCCACTCACACGTAAATGGTATTCCGTTCCAGGATCAAGGTTGGTAAAGAGGCGGAAAGGTTCCTCGACAATAAAGTCATCCATGTCGTCTATTCCCTCACAACGGGTTATCCAGCTGGTCTGGTTGCTTTGGCCTGGCTCCCAAGTGACGAGGGCGGAGTGTTGGGTGACATTCACCACCTGCGGGTTGGTGGGCGGATTACACAAGATTGCGGTCGTGAACTCATTTGAAGCTACCCAAGAACTGGTTGTTGTTCCATCGTTGTAGCGCACCCAAGCCTTATAGGTTCCCGTATCCAGCCCTTCCATGGTCTTGTAGCGGTAGCCGTTAACGTGTGCATAAAAGAAATTGTTGGTATTGGCAGCCATGGCTTCCAACTGTGCCTGCGTCAAATTGTTTTGCAGGGTAGTGTTAGGCAAAGCCACCACCACATCCCATAGGTTTTGCGCTGCCGATTGCGCCGTCCAGTTCACCCTGGCCGAGTGGCCGCCTATCTCGCTCACCGTCACCGATGAGGGCGTGGGGTCGAACGGTGTGATGCTGAAGTTGTCGATATGGATGCGGTTGGTGGCATCGGAGGCATTGGTGCACTCCATGTAGAAACCGATGAGAACATACTGGTTGGCGTAGTCGGTGAGGTTGTAGTTACAGGTGTAGCCTTCGGGTGTGAGATCGTTAAGGTCGGAGAAGGCCGCATTCCGTTCTTTCCAGGCGTCAAGTTTGGTCCATGTGGCGCCATAGTCGGTCGAGATGAGCACGTAGACGCTTGTATTGGTTTGATCGTCGGGGGTAATGGGCACCATGTTGCCCGTGGGGCGGGTGAGGGCCAAGTCGACGTTGAGCATATAGGCACTGTTGCCGAGGTGCAAGAAGGGAGAAACGAGCCAGAAGTGGTGATAATAGCCTCCGATGTTGACGTAAGCGTGCGACGAGCCGTTGAACACGCCGTTGGCTGAGCCGAACTGCCAGCGGCCGCTTTCGGGCGTGAGCGTGGCGGTGTAGGGGCTACTGTTGCCTTCCAGTGCGCCTAAGCAGCTCTGCCATTTGTCGGGGATGGTGTTTCCGCTGAAATACTCTCCCCCGTAAGGCGGCACCTCCACGACATTTCGGTCTTCGATGATATTCGTGAACCGCGACCATTGGGGGGCCTGCCGATATGCGTTCCCGCTGCCCATCGGCACATAAACGGGGATGTAAGTCGCTATTCCCGTAAATGGGTTATTGCTTCCGACGGTGGCTGGCGTGGCACGGTAGACGTACATTTCCTGCAGGCCGGTGCAACCGTTGAAGGTGTTGCTGCCGATGGTAGCCACGCTGGCGGGGATGGTCAGCGTGGTCAAGTGGTTGCATCCCGCGAAGGCGCCGTTGCCGATGGAGGTCACGCCGTTGGGGATTCTGAGCGAGGTAAAGGCCGTGCCGCCCGCGAACGTCCAGGGCTTGATGGCTGTCAGGGCGATGGGTATGTCCAAAGCCGTGATTTCGCTGCCGAGGAGGTAGAGATGGTGGGCGCGTGCAAGGGGGTTAGCGGTATTGTCGGCGAAGTTGATGTTGCACCAGGACGACAGGCTGTTGATGTCGACACGCTGCAAGCCCGTGCAGCCTGTGAATGCGTAGTAATCGATGGTGGTCACAGTGGTGGGGATGTTGATCGACGTCAGGTCCGTGCAGCCGAAAAACGCGTTTTTCCCGATGCTTTGCAAGCCATAGGGAAGGGTCACCGAAGTGAAGGAGCAGCTATCGAACACATAGTCGTTGATTCGGGTCACCGACGACGGGATTTCCAGGCTGGTCACCTTATCGGAACCGAGGTAGAGATTATTGCCATAATAAAGAGGGTTGGCGTAGGCGTTGGCGAAATTGTATCCGCACCAGGCGGCAATGCTATTTCCGGTCTGGAGGTTTACCTTATTCAGTTTTGCGCAATTCTTGAAAGCATCGGCACCAATGGAAAGCGAGCTTGAATTAAAAAACACACTCTGCAAATTGGAGGCGCCATAGAAAGCTTCGGCTCCTATGCTGGTAAGACTGTAGGGTAACCATATGCCAATAATCCCTTTGCAATATTTGAAGGCCGCATTGCCTATCGTCGTCACGTTATCGTGGATCTCCAAATAATCCACTTGCGTGCATCTGTACAACGCGTAAGGCCCAATGGCTGTAACGTTTTCCTCAAATGTGAAATTGGTGGGGTATTGTGAAAATAAATGATAAAAATTATGGTCCGCAGTATAGGTAGCCGATGCGATGGCGTTACTATTGATATAAACATCGTCCATCCAGTCGCAGCCTTCGAACGCACTGGTCCCGATGGAAGTGACCGTCGAGGGGATACGCACCCCGTTGATTTCATCGCAGTAATAGAAGGCAAGGTCGCCGATGCGCGTCAACGTGTAGGTAACGCCATTATGTTCAACGGTTGACGACAAGTTCAAAAAGTTCAATGGCTTCAGATAGCCCTCCCACGGCCAATACCCCGAACTGGGATAGTTTGTATTAGGATAGGTCAGCTCCACAGTGTGGTTTGTGTGATCGAGGATGTTGTAATACAAAGAACGCGTAACTGTATAAGGTATGCCATTCTGGACAGTCTCGACAGTATAGTCGATCTTGAAGTCCCAGGCAAATGCGCGTGCTGGAGCGAGTGCCAGCAGGATGAAGAGTGTGCCGAGGGCCAGCAGGCCGGGGCGTGTGGGTCTCGTTTCGTGTTTTGGGGCGGAACTCGGTTGAGGATTCTTAGCCTTTGTTCCTGTAAATTTGTATATGTATCTCATAATGAATTGATTAAATAAATATTTTCAGATTTTATCGTCTACAAAGATAAAAACTTTATGGAAACCAGCCATAAAAAATTGAAAATTTGTTTGTTAGGGGAAGGGGTGAACGAGGGCGCGAGGTGATGACAAGGTCTCACGCAGAATTCGCAGAATTATGGGAAGCGCGAGGCGGCGACAAGACATGCGCCTCAGCGCAAAAGTGCGAGCGAAGCGAAGCACATCCCCGACCCGCTTCGCGTCATGGCGAGGCACGAAGCCATCCAGGAATGAGACCGGACAGAAAGACCTTACTCTGGATTGCTTCGTCGTGCCTCCTCGCAAATCGAAGATTCGACGTAGTCAATGACGCAAAGCGACGACAAGGGCGCAAAGCGACGACAAGGGAAGAAAAAAGGCCGCCCCCAGGGCGGCCTCGTTGTTTTTTTTCCGGCATCAATCACTGCTGCCGTTGGTAGACGTAGCCGTGGCCGGGTTGTAAGGTTACAACCCCACCCGTCCAAGTCGTGCCTTTGTAGGTGGACACGTTGCCGTTCTGGTCGGTGATGGTGTCGCCGTTGGTAGGCGTGAAGCTGCCGAGGGCGGCGGCAATGTCGGTGGCTTGTGGGCCGGTATAACCGAACCAGTTATGGCCAGGCATGAGGGTCACACTGACACCTGTGGCGGGTGCGCCACTCATGATGAGGCTGACGGGAACCGTGGTCTCGATCTTGTACATCTGTCCGGGGACAATCTCCGTCAGTGTGCCGCTCCAAGCGTTGTTCTCATAACGGACGAAGCCACCGTCTTGCGAGTTGATGAGGACGGCGTTGCTGCCGAGGGCTTCTTCGAGTTGCTCGAGCGTCATCGTCGTGGTGGGCGTCCACCAATTGGAGCCGGCGGTGAGGCCGTAGGCCGTGGTGAAGGAGGCGTAACTGCTCCAGTCGGTGGCAGTACCGCCACCACAGTCAGTGCCTTGCACACGCCAATCGTAGCTCGTATTAGAGTCGAGTCCTGTGGCGGTCACAGGGCAAGTAACATTGTTGAATAGCGTCGTCCAGGCACCTGGTTCGGCATAATTATTCGGATTGTAGACCTTAACATTGTCGATTAGCAAGGCGTATTGGTCGTTAGAGGTACATTGGATAACGAAATTCGTGGCACCTTCGGGAACTGTGGATTCGTATTCCGTCCAGTCAGTACTATTCGTTTGAACCTCATTTTCCCAAACGATGTCTTCTCCAACAAAATAACCCACCATGAAGGTTTCTGTATATTCCGTATTATACGCTTTATAGGCGAACTTCAATGTCATTCCGTCAACACCATTGAGGTCGGGCGAAATCAGATATTGGGGCGGATTCTCCGTATACATGAAGACGAAGCATGAAGTTTCATCAACGCCTATACCGTTATAGAAACTGCTACCGCTTTCCAAGTTGTAGACACTCCAACTGCCAATAGGTCCGTCAAAGTCCTCATAGAAACCGGCAATCGCGGAGGTTCTGTATTGCACATTGTAGCGGTCCAATTCTTGAGCCCAGTTGAGAGTAGCTGAAGAGGCGGTGACGTTGGTGGTGTTCAGGCCGACGGGGGCGTCGCACAGTGAATGTGTGGTGAAGGTGGAAGCAGTGCTCCAACTCGTTGTCCCTTCGCTGCAGTTGCCCTGCACCTGCCATTCGTAGGTGGTCTCGGGGCTCAAGCCTGTGATGGTAAATGGAGTGGTTACACGGTCGATGGTTTGCCATTCGCCAGGTTCGACATACGGGCTATAAACGCCAAAGTCGTCCAACAAATAATAACTGCCAGCCACATTAGTAACTTGAATGCCTATGTACTTGGTACCAGCAGGTACTTCTGCACTATAAAGGGCATAAGAGGTGCTTGAGGCAACGGTAACCGCACTTCCCCAAGTAAAAGCGTTCACCGCATTGGTGGTACTTGAATAACCCACCTTAATTGTGGCATTGCCACCATAGGCAAGATGATAGAATTCCACCGTGCTTCCTGCTTCAAACTCGGGAAGCTCAGGTGAAATTAGATATTGTGAAGTGCTATTCGAGACAAACCCATACATGTAGGTTCCAGTATTCGGAGCACCCGAATACACACCTGAGTTGCTAGCCAAGCCGCTTGTTGTCCAAGTGGAAGGCAGACCGCTCTCGAAGCTTTCATAGAGATATGTGGTATAACTACCCGCCGTTCTGTATCGCACATTGTAGCTATCCTGATAACCTGTCCAGTTGAGATTGGCTGATGTGGCAGAGACGGTGTTGGAATAAAGGGCGCTGGGAGTGCTGCACCATGAGAGCGTGCTGAAAGAAGTCCCTGCCCATTCACTGCCACCAATACCTTCACAAACGCCTTGTACCTGAACCTCATAGATGGTCTCGTCGTCCAAGCCTTCGATGGTGTAAGGTGAAGTGACATTAACGACGGTTTCGTCCCAACCAGTAGAGCCATTGGGGTTGCCAACATAGATGTCGTCAAACATGAAACCAAAGATGTCAAGAGACACATAGTTGATAGCGAGTTTGATGGTCTGGCCTTCATAGGCTGACAAATCGTAGCTGTATTGCGTCCACTCGGTTGAAGAAATATTGAGATTCTGAGCCAAATAGGATGAGAACGTGCCTTGGCTCGTCCCATAAACACCAACATTGATTACCTCATTGCCATACTGAGTCGTGATCTCTCTTGCCCAGAAAGAAAACACATCGCCTCTTTTAATAGTCATTTCGGGTAAGATGAACCAGTCGTTTGCCGCTTGGGTGCTACTGGCAGGGCTAACCATCATGCCAAAGGCACTGCCTCCATGAGCAGCCAGGTTATCGCTGATGCCATTCTGGAAAGCGATGCAAGCACCCGTAAACGGGAAATTAGTAACTGTTGCATCATTAAAGCCATAGCATTGGGTTTGGTCACCGTCGTAGGTGGTGCAAGGAGCAAAATCATCAACCACCCAAGGCTCGGCGGACTCGAAGTCATAAACAAAAGCGTCCGAAACTCTGTAACGCAAATTGTAGCTATCGGCCTCGCCACTCCAGCTGACAGTGGCAGAAGTAGGAGTAGTGCTGACAGCCATGCTGGCGGGACCCTCACATGCCAACGGCTGAATCTCGTTCTGCGTGATGTGGAAGTTCACAATATTTTTGGTGGCAGCCCTGGTTCCATTGGTAGAAATGGAAGTGGGATTGTAATTGTTAGTACCATTAGCACGAATAGCCTGATTGTTGCTTCCAGTATATACATGGAAACTTGTGGAGCCCGTGCTGTTGGTATTATCGTCCACGATCAGGGCTACATTGCTGCTCCCATCGTAGGTGAACGGCGTGCTGAACGTAATGGTTGTCCAACTGCTGGCTGCAAAGGTGACGCTGCCACTATAAACCATGTTGGAAGAAGTCGGTTTGATCCAATCGGTATTGCTGCTGAAACTGGTCTTTGAAGTGTTCACCATATATATCTGCAAGGTACGGGCGCGGGCAGTGGTACCCGAGAAGTAGAAGTCAATTCCAGTGATGGTGCCTGCACTTCCCAGCTCGGTGGCTGTATAAATCTGTTCCGTCAACGAGTATTTACTACTACCATAAGTGGGAAAATACGAGTTTGTTGTTCCACTCGTTCCGCCAACATTAACCACGTTGTTTACCGTCTGGCTCGTTCCAAACACTGCGCTTACCGTGACATCGTAGGCTGGCATGGTGAAACGGTTGTTGGCCACGTCGATGGTGTTGCTCGGGTTGCTGGTCTGATAGACATTCCAACTCATGAACGTGTAGCCCGTGTTAGGCGCCACCGACAAGGTGATGACATCACCCGCCTGCGCTGTATTGGCGGAAGCGGTGATCGTGCCACCTATCAGCGAGGCAACCGTCACGGAATAGCCCGAATTGAAGACAGCGCTGACGGTAACGTCGCTGTCGGGCATGGAGAACTGGTTATTGGTCACCGTTACACTAGCACCACCAACGGTGTTCACCACCCAATGGTCCAAGCGGTAGCCCGCATCAGGCGTGGCTGTCAAGGTGATGACGTCGCCTGCGTAGGCATCAGTCGGGCTCACGCTGATGGTACCGTGCTCCTGGTTGGGTGTGTAGGTGATATGGTGCTGCATCAGCGCGTGGAAGTTGGCCGTATAGTCGGCATTACCGCTTACGGTGAAGGTGTAAGTCGGATTGGTGGAAACGACGGTATTGCTCAGTTTCCAATTGTCGAAGGCATAGCCATGGTTGGCCGTAGCCGTCAGAGTGCATTCGGAGTTGGCATAGTAAGTACCCGCGCCGTTGACAGTACCAC
>Ga0310697_10002736_pt1 | contig 18396 bp, 12 predicted proteins | sample 172DNAGHGlowgp2_FD_203883 | JGI IMG/M metagenome (GOLD analysis project Ga0310697, IMG submission 203883) | Sheep rumen microbial communities from Palmerston North, Manawatu-Wanganui, New Zealand - 1728 DNA GHGlow gp2 (v2) (version 2) | ecosystem: Host-associated > Mammals > Digestive system >... | reverse complement strand
ATGCGCAGGTACGGCAACGTGTCGATGCCGAAGTGCTTCTTGGCGGTGTCCTGGATGTAGCGCAGGTAGGAGTCGATGGAGGTCTGGCTGAGGTACTTCATGTCGTTCTCCACACCGGTCACATAGCCCTGGTCGTTCACGCCGAGATAGAGCACGCCGCCCGTGGTCGAGTTGAGGAAGGCGCACACGCCCTTGAGCACGTTCATGTTCTGGGCGTACTCGTCGGGCTGCATGTTGTTGTTCGACGGGAAGATGATCGAGGTCTTGAACTCCTGGGTGCCGCTCTCGATGCCGAGGTAGGTGCCGCTTGCGGCCTCCAGGTCGGCGTCGTTCTCCGTCTCGATGGAGAGCGTTTTAATGATTTCGCGCTTGATCACGTTCAGGGCAGAGCCCGAGAGGGTGTCCTGCATGGCGTTGGCCGTCTGAATCAGCCGGGCCAGTCGTGAGAGCATCGGCATGGTGTCCTTGTACTCCTGGATCGCGTCGGCGAGCCGCTTGGAGTCCTCCTTCATGCCGTACTGCTTGAGCAGGTCGATGACCTCCATGCGGACCTTGGTGGATGCGGCATCCTTGTAGTCCTCGTCGGGCGTGAGCTGGATATCCTTCACCGTGTTGCCGGCAACGAACTCCACCAGGGCCATGAGGTAGTTTCTGGCGAAACGGCTATAGGACGATGATACGGAGTCGCCCACCAGTTCTGCCATCACGTTGATGTTGGCCAGCACGGTGAAACGCTCCGTGGGTTTGAGCAGTGTGCGCTGGTAGCCGAACAACTGGCGCATGAGCAGCGAGATTATGACCGGGCTCAGCTCGCTGGTGTCCACCTCGTGCTCGGCATAGACGGGGGCCGGGGTGTCCTCGGCGAAGGCCCGGATGCAGTCGTGACGGACGGTTTTCTCGTCAAAATGCTCGTTGGAGAGCTTGAGCACCTGGGCATCAATCTTGCCGTAGTATTTCCCAGTGCCGTAGGTCACGCCGTTAAGGATGCCGAAGTCGCCACGGCTGAAGCCTGCCGTGTTCTGCGTGTGCATGGCAATTCCGAACTCGTTGATCCAGCCGAAGTATTTGGGCCGCTCGTCAATCAGCAGGGCCAGGAACTCGTCGCTTTCCTCCTCGGCTCGTTTGGTGTCCTCGACAAAGAACTCAATCAGCTGCTTCTCGATGTTGAAGGTCGGCTGCTCGGCGTTGCTGATGGTGGCTTTGAGATGGTCACCGGCACAGAAGAACTCGTAGAGTGTGTCGGTGTAATAATAGACCAGGCTGACTTTCTCAAAGACTATCGGGCCCGAGAGCTTGTGATAGCGGGGATCGGTCGTCTCGACATAGATGGTGCCGCTCTTGTAATCGACATTAGTGACTCGCACCACGGCTTCGTCGTTATCGTAATAGCGTTTCAGCGCTGCCGTTGGTGCGGATTCCTTGTTCTGCACCTTGTCCTGCTGGCGGATGAAGTCCTTGATGAACTCCTCGACCTTCGGCATCTGGTTCTCGTAGCTTTGCTTGAGTTTCTCGGAAGAGAGGCTCCTGAGCGTGATCCCGATGCCCGTTTCCAGTGAGTTGGCGCCGCTCTTGAAGAGTTTCTTGGCTCCAGTTGCCGACTCATGGGTAAGGAAAAGGCCGTCTGCAGAAATGTAGGCAGTGCCGAATTTCGTGAAGACAAGGGGCTTTTTCCTGGGCACGTCGAACTTGACGAGTTTCGCCGCGTTATAGGCGAAAAGTTCGGTGCCGATCTTATCGAGGTTCTTCCAGTTGAAGCCGTAGGCGGTGACTTTTTCGTAGCGCAGTCGCTCAGTGGCCGCCGTTATGATGGCTTCGGAGAACCGGGGGTTGAGCAGCCTCAACTCGCCCATGAAGGCGACGTAGGCGGGCAATGCCAGGTCGTGGTCGCCGTCGGTGAGCAGGTACGTGGCCAGCAGCGTGGCGTTGAACGTGGTGCTCTTGCGGTCATCGTCCTCGTTATAGATGGGACGGTTTGCAATGGAGGCGATCAAGTCCTCCACACGGGCCCGCAGCAGCTCGATGGTCGTGTCATAAAACGAGTCCTTCTTGGCCTCGCTTGTGGAGCAGTCACACAGGTAGTCGCGCAACTTCTCGAAGTTGTCGTCTATGTATTCTTTTCTCAGATCCAGCCACAAGGGCGTTTTGTCCGTTGGTTTCATTGGGCGGTGGTGTTACTGTTCAAATTGTTCTTGAAGTTCTGAATAGAAGTCGATAAGTTGGCGACGAGCCTTCAGGTCATCGATGGGTATTTCACATGACTTGATCTGCATGATGCACTCCGAGAGATACTCGGGCGGCGAAGTCTTGAATGACGATAGCCAAATGCGTTGCTCCTTGCTATCGGGAAAGTCGCCGTAGCCCAGATATTGCCACATGACATAGATGGGCGTTTTCAGCGGCTCCAGTTTCACGGCAAACGAGGCGTTCAGATCCCTGGACATGCCCCTTCTGGCCATGAGCCTGTTCTGCTCGTCGCGTATCGAGACGAGCAGGGCCTTGAGTCGTTCTTTACTCGGTGCACTGTACATCGTTACAATTTTAGTGATTCAACAAAAGTTGCTTCCATCGTCTTCATCTGGTCGCAGAAGTCGGCATAGGATGATGCCGACTTGCTGATCTCGATGCCGAAGATCGAGAGGGTTCCCAAGTTATTCTTCAGGGGCGAGGTGGGCACCTTGACCTGTGGTCGCTCCAAGGGGGCAATGAAACCACCCTTGTTTAGATGAAGTGTTGTCATATAGGTAACCACTTGATTAATGTCGTCGTTGGCTACCTGTGCCACTTTTTCATAACCGCCCAGGCGTTTATACTTGGCATCGAGCACCATGACATCATTATAGAAGTCTGGATAGCGGGCGCCGCTATCGTCGTCAAAGATATAGATGCGACCCGTGCCCAGTTTGTTCTGGGGATGGGTGAAGCCGAGGGGGTGAAGAATGGTGTTGACGTATTCTTCCCATAGCCAGGCGCCATCAAAGAGGATGCCGCAAATTTCATCGTCGCTCTCGCCATACTTCACCTCCTCCATCCGCAGGATCTGGAGGCACAACGTCTGGAGCGGGCGGTACTCGGTGTAGTAAGGATGAGTCTTCATGCGAAGGTTCTTACTGATGATACTGCTCCGCTCGCCCTTGTTGTACAATGGCGTGTGCTCGATGATGGTTTTGACGTTCTCGACCGTTTCACGATCAATATTCAGCACGGACTGGCCATACTTCTTTGTTCGCATGAACTCAATGGTATGGCGAATCAGTTCCGTCATATTGTTGTCTTGGCTGTACTCCCGGGTCGAGTACGCAATGTTCCCGACAAACGGGATGTTCTTCGCAATGTGGCGGCCAACATCTATCGTTCCCTTCACATTAGCATCGTTGTGCTTATAGGTATGGTACTCCCGATAAAGCCCTTGCCGCAGGGCTGATTTCAGGAAGTACGGGAACATGAACATGATAAAGTCGAACACATCTTCCTGCTCGTTGTTGTGGCTCAGGTCAAAGAGGTTGAACGAGAGCACCTTCTGCAGCATGTAGTGCAGCAGATAGTCATCACGGCCATTATCAAATCGTGATTTGATTTTGACCTGAAGGTTGCCCACACCGATGAAGCCCATGACATTTTCCGTCTTGATACGGACAGTATCAGGATCGGAGGTGTTGATGATGCGCATGACAGACGAGTCCCCTATCCTATCGTCAGACGACTCGATGCTGAATGGGAATATGAGCAAGTTCTCATTTTCCCTGCACAAGTCAGCAATTGTCTTGTCGGCGATTGGGAACAGAGCGGCGACATCCTTTCGTTGGAATGTCTGCTTTTCGCTATTGTCTGTCAGGTTAATTCTCATCTTCTAACAACGGGCTGCCGGTTGCAGATTCGTTCGTCTCGCCAAAATAGGCCTTGCTGAACTTCTCCAGTATCTCATTCGTCTTGCGGAATCCTCGCAGATACTCCTTCAGCAAGGGCTGGATGTTCATCTTCCACAGTTTCTCAAAATCGCCGCCGTTATCCTTGAGCTTCAAGAAATAGGCGGGCCCGATCATGTATGCAGCGCCCAGGCCATCCGTTTCAGCGATGGCTTTGTTCAAGCGGTGCATCGTCTCTTTGGCTTTGTCAACGCACGGTATCGAATCAAGCATTGACTCGGTATCGTCTGGGGTTATTTCATGCCAGGTGAAGCGCCTGCGCATGGCGAAGTCCATGCTCTCGACCGAGCGGTCAATATCGTTCATCGTGGCGAGGATATAGACGTTCTCGGGGACATAGAAGCCCTTGGCAAACACGTCGGTTTCGGGTACCAGGTTCTGGTACTGTGTTTGCACCAAGTGATCTTTCTTGCCACGATAGCCTGGATCGATGGCATAGAACAGCTCGCCGAAGATCTTGGATGCCTCACCACGGTTGATCTCATCGATGATGAAGACAAAGGGTTTGCGGTCAATCTTGTTGGCCGTGACCTCGGGCATTTTCTGTTTCATAGCCCTGACGGCCTTTGTGATGACGAAGGCGTATGAGTCGGGCTGGGTGCCGAACTTGCGCTGGAAATAGTTGCGAATGTCTCGAACGATGTTCAACTGCACCTCGTTGGTCAAGAGCTCAAGTATCTCATCGCCATTGACCGTGACTTCGGTGGTCTTTTCATTCTGCTCGTTATGCACCACAATAGAATGGCCCTTCATCTCAGTAATTGTGAACTCGCTTCCGTTCACCAGCTGGTATTTCGTTTCGTTCTCGATGGCATCTTCAACAAAACGATCCAGTTTATCTTGCCATGACATTTCTTTGGTTAGGCTCTCAACGCTCTTGGCAGAATCCACCAGGTTCTTGATAGCTTCACGGCAAAACTCCTTGAATACACCGTCTCTGCGTTCAAATCCCATCTGGCCATCGCCTTTCTCGATGGGCCTCAAGCCTTCAACAAAGTCAGTATAGTCGTATGACGGATGGAACTGAACGAATTTAGAAACTGCACCCATTTCATCGGCGATGGCTTGAGCCATAAAGGTTTTACCTGTACCAGGTGCTCCAGTGAGTACCAGGTTGTGAGTTTCTTCGAGTAACTCAATATACTCCTTGTATTTCTGCGGTGGCTGTTGCATAGCGGTTTCGTTATTTAATAAGCCATTAACATAGTCGATAATATCTTGAACTTTGCTGTCTGCTCGATGGATGGTCTTTCGATAGGAGCCATACACGCCGCCGTCAAAGTCATTAACTTCGGTGCTGATGTATTGCACGCTGCATTGGCACTTGGTAGCACCTTCAACCCTGTAGGTTGTAACATCGCTTGTCGCAACACCTACAGCCTTGACGCGCAAAAACGGTTGATCGTGATTCGGGCCCTTTGTTGAAGTTGATTTCAAGATGATGACATCGCCTTCAGAAATTGATTTAGATACCTCAAGAAGCGCTTGGTCGCTTGCGTTGTCATCATGATGCTTGCTCTCCCAGATGCCCTCATTGATAAATCGGTCAAACTGGTTGCCCTCACTTCCGAAGACATAGCCACTGAGCCAGTAGCTTTTGACCTTCTTCTCTAACTTGGACTTCATACTTTCACGCATGCACCATAGCAGTGTCTGAATAGCAAGATTTTGCGGTTTATTCCTGAACTTGCTGATTTGGGGCATCATGGCTTCTTGAGTTTTCTCGCCATAGAGTGCCACAAAGTTATTGATGATTTCAGTGAAGTGACTGAACTTCTTGCCGGGTTTACGGATTTCGTAGCCGAAATATTGGCAAACCAGCTTATAAATTTCATCCTTGTATGCTGTGTACTTATCTGGGTATTTGCACATGAGCAAAGCCGACGCGATGCGTTCGTCGTTGGCAAAAAACCTCCAATCACTTGGGCTTATGGATTTCATCTCGTTTTTGAAAGATGAAATGCGGTCGTCGATGTGCTTGGATTCATCGAATAGATGCTCAACTACGGTAGTCAATTCATCTGGTTTAGTCTCATAAAGAACTTTGAAAGCCGGGTCTGTTAGGGCATTATGTACCAAATTAACACCCTTAAGGCTTTTGACGATCTCCAAGGGGCTTTTGCCCTCGGTCTTTTCGAGCAGGGCCCATTTGTATTCTTCATCATAGCCATTGAACGGTTCTTTGCTGTTGCGATACCAAATGATAAGCTCCTTCAGCAAATAGTTTCTCAAGGCATCGACCAGCTCGTCTCGCAGTTGCCATTTGAAGTCTTGCTTCACGTACCAGCCTCGCTGCATAGGGATGCACCAGTAGGTGTTATTGCCATCGGTGCCGATGACTTTGAACCTGTTCAATTTCTTCTGGACCCACTTGGCAAAGTTGGTTATCTTGGCATTGTAATGCTTTGGCGATAGTCCATACTTATTCGCAACCGTGGCACATGTTGCCGCATGTTCTGGCTCTCGCAGGAAGCAGAACAATGTATCGTGATACGGCTTAGAATCCGGGTTCTTCAGAAGCTCGAACCATTCTTCATCTGTAATCTTGATGTCGTCACAGCTGTACTCACCGTTATTATTGACTGTCTTGTATAATGTTTCTTGTGCCATGACTTGTTATTCGTTTTCTTTGAAGTTGTCAACTTGGGCCATTACCTCACGGAACACCTCGGGGGTGTATTTGGGAGGATAGCCGTTTTTGATTAAGCAAATCTTTATGTCCAGCTTCAACTGGTCACGGACGCGCTGGTTGTTAATCCAGTCGGCAAACGACGACTTGGTTTCGATAATCTCACGGATTTTACAAGCCAGGCTCTTGCATTTATCATTGATGACAATGCCATCGACCTTTTTATCTTCGCCATAGACAAAATTGTATTTGTTCCTTGAATGGATCAAAATGTCATAGAAAGCCTTTTCCTCAAACGACAAACCGAGTTTCTTGAAACTCTCCTTGTCTTCTTTCATGTCATTCATGATTTTGAGGGCCTGTTGGATTGCTTCTTGGATAATGTCATCAGCTGCGCTCTCTTGGGTCTGTCCTGCTTCTTCTTCCGATAGGAACTTGCGGCGCTCGTGATAGACCTTAATGGTTTCTTCAAGCATCTCCTGGTACTGCCTTGAAGCGACCTGATTGGTCTTGCCATACTCGGTGATCTGCTTGCGCAGGAGCTTAATCAAGACCTCAAGCTTTGATGCGGGCATCTTGATGTCGGCAAGCCGCTCGGTGAATTCCGGACCGAAGATGTCCATTTCTTCACCCTCCTCAAGGATGCTTTCAACATTGTTGTATTTCAATGCCTCTTCAACCATCTTGGCTACACGGCGGTTCATGGTTTCGGTGTCGGGAGCGTCGGTACCGTTCATCTTATAGACCATGCCGGCGATAGCCATGAAGCACTGAGCCAGCGCAGACTCATCCTCGCCCAGTTCGCCTGAAGGCTGGCACAGATCGTAGGCTTTGCGCATTCGCTTCACCGTCTTCAGGAAGTAGGTCTTGAATGAGACCTTCCTGGTTTTCTTTCCGTCTGGACTTGGAGAGTTCAGTAACTCGGTGGACATGAACACATACTCGGCAGCCTTGGCAAGAAGGTTGTATCTCTTAGCCGGGTTGGTGTTCGGGTCGAGGAACGGAGCCAAGTCATAATCCTTGAACATCATCTTGAGGATTTCAAGGAGTTCCCTGAACAATAGCGTTGCCTCTTCAATGTCGTCGCTGGTAAGGGCGACAGAGTTTTCTCCGCCATATATCTTCCTGGCCTCCAGCATGTGGTCACGAATGCCGATATAGTCAATGATCAAGCCATAATCCTTGCCCGGATATTTGCGGTTAACACGGCTAATGGTTTGGATCAAGCCATGTTTCTGAAGGGGCTTGTCATTGTACATATAAGTTAAGCAATCCACGTCAAATCCTGTGAGCCACATATCAACAACGATGACGATGCGGAAGTTGGAATGTTCCTTCTTGAATTCGGCATCAAGTTCGGTTGAGCGCTGGTCGTTTTTCACGCCGCCCAGATAATTGTACATATCCTCTGCGTCATTGCTCCCCACGCTGGCCACCATTGCCATAGTGGGCATGGATTTGAGCTCTTTCAACTCTTCGGGTGGCACTTCCACGCCTTCTGGCGTTTTGCGCTCAACGAACCATTCTGGGTAATGATTCTTGAACCGTTGCAAAAGGTCATAGGCTATTTCACGCTTGGAGCATACGATCATGGCTTTTTGCACACGCTCGGGATCGTTGGCCACCGATGACACATAATGGTCATGTATATCAACGGCCAGCCTTTCGAGACGTGCAGGCTCACCCAAAATGATTTCCAGCGAGCTCATCGCTTTCTTGCTTTTCTCGATATCCTCTTTTGACGAGCCTTCATCGGCACAGAGTCTATAATAGTCCTCGATGAGTTTGACTTTCTCTTTGTCAAGCAGTACCCGGGCAATTCTCGGGTGATACTTGATGGGCCTAGTGATTTCATCTTTTACTGCTTGGTCCATAGTGTAGCGGTCAACCTCAGCGCCGAAGGTTTGATAAGTCTCGGCGATAGGTGTGCCAGTAAACCCGACAAAAGTTGCGTTGGGGAAAGCCTCACGCAGCACTTTGGCGTAGGGTTTTGAAATCATCGCTTTCATGTTCTCGTCGGCATCCTCGCTGAACTTGATACGCTTCGAACCTTCAATCTGTGTCCTGTGCGCTTCGTCGCTGAAACAGATGATGTTAGACCGCTCATTGATTAACCCCATAGGATCATTTTTGCGATCGCAGAACTTTTGAATGGTGCAAATGTAGAAGCCTCCACTTGGACGCAAAGCAAGTTCCTCTCGCAGTTTTTTGCGACTGGGTACTTGCTTCACTTCACCAAGGCCGAGGAATTCAGTGCTCTTGGTGAAGAGTAGTACCCCTTGCTCCTGCAAGTCATCACGGTCAACAATCATGAGGATGGTGGGAGAACCGATATCATTGGCACACCGCATAGAGAGTTGTCGGGCCAGGAAAGCCATGGTGTAGGTCTTACCGCATCCTGTCGCACCAAAGTATGTACCACCTTTACCTTTTTGCTTTTTATCTTTAACAGACTTGATGACGCTCTCGCGCAAAAGACGAGTAGCAAAGAACTGCGGGTAACGACAGACGATTTCTTTCTCCTTGCGGTCAAACTCCTTATCCTGGAAATAGATATAGTCCCTAAAGATCTCGAGGAACCTTGCCGGACGGAAAACGCCTTTCACCATCGTTTCCAATTCGTCAAACGGCATGGTTGATACCTTGTCCTCGTTCTCAACGCGACGCCAGGCATAAAAGTGCTCGTAGGGTGTGCGGACGGTACCTAAGCGGGTTTTCACGCCGTCGCTGATACATGCCAGCGGGCAATAGTGCAGCAAGACGGGAATATCACGCCAGTAGCGGACGTTGATCTGTTCCCAAGCATCATGGATGGTTGCATTGGCATCGCCAGGATTTTTCAATTCGAAAATGCAGACGGGCATACCGTTTACGTAGAGTAGCACATCAGGACGGCGGTTCTTTGTCTCGCCATTGTTGAAATACTCCACGGTAAACTGATTGACTACCCTGAAGATGTTCTTCTCGGGTTTGTCAAAGTCAATGAGTTTGACCATACAGGGTGTTCCGCCCTTGGTGGTATATTGAATGCCGTCCACCATCCAGCCATAGACCTTGTGCAAGGTGGCGAAATCGCTGTCAGCACCGACTAGTCTTACCATGTCGGCAATCTGACGGATTTCGTCATGTTCCAAAATGGGATTGGCACTCTTTAAGAACTGGATGAGGTCGTCAATATGCAAGACCTCCTTCTTGCTCTCCCGAGGAATGCTGTCGCCATACAGGTATAGCCATTTCTCATCTTCAAGATTTTCAAGGAATGAGATCAGCGCATTCTCGAAGTCGCTTTCAACAAAGTGACCGCTAATGTTTTTTATTTGATGCTTGGCCATGATGCAAGTTAATTATCGGATTGTAATGAGCCTTGTACAAGAACTGCACATAGATAGCTAATGTTCTCTTTAACCTGATTCTTAAGGAGTGCTTGAAACACTTTTACAAATTTTCTTTGCTGCTCTAAAGGTGGTAACAAGAGTTCAAATTCACAGAAGCGATCCCAGTCAAGATTGGACCGAATACTACTGTCACTACAAAACGCTCCATATCTATCCTTTTCCTTTGATTGGAATATCATAAAAAAGTATTCGGGAACAACAATATCTTTTCTTGATATCTCAAAAGTAGTATATGCCGGTGAGACAATTATAGGTTGATCTCCATCATACATACTGATCCTAATACAATTATCCCGACCTGTCTGCATACCACTAAATACAAAACGTTCTTTTCTTACCACTTTGTATTTTGATTCATCAAGACCATCAGTATTTGCTGCCGTTGGCATGAACTCTTTGTTAATATTCAAGCCATAGAAACTCTTAATTCCAAAAGAGTTCCTTTCATCGCATACCTCTATTAGATCTCCAACTTTATATTTAATCAATCCCATATTCAATTTCTTTAAATGCTTCTTCAAGCAGCCTTATCGATTCTTTTTTTTGTTCAATAAGCGCACGTAATTCCTGCTGGATTCGAACCATCTCCTTGGGATAATCAATCTCCAGGTCATGGTCGATAAACTCGATGTACTTGCTGGGGACGAGCGTCCAGTTGTTCTCCTCGATTTCTTCAATGCCCACACTCCTATAAAGCTCGGGCTCAGCAAAGTTCTTTCCATCAGTACCAACGGACTGCCATTGGTGATACAAGTCGGCCACCCGTTGGATTTGATCGGTCAAGAGCTGCACTTTCTTTTTCTGTTCTCCCTTAATGGCATTTTCTGTCCAGCGACGCAGGTCCATGAAAAGGATCTCTTTCCGGCGGTTTCGCAACTCACGGCCATGATACTTGCCACCATTCTTGTTCTGGTTGAGAATCCATAAGGTGACACTGATGTCCGTTGTGATGAACAGTTCCCTGGGGAGGATAATGATGGCCTCTACCTTGTCATTTTCAATCAGTTTCTTGCGGATCTCAAATGCATCTGTATCGCCCAATGCACCATTGGCCAGCAAGAAGCCGGCAACGCCCGAAAGGGGTTTCAAGTGCGACAAGATGTGCAGTATCCATGCATAGTTGGCGTTGCTTTCGGGCGGAAGCGCATAATCCGTCCAGCGGGGATCGGTTTGGAGGCTGCTGCTCCACCAGCCCTTGAGATTGAACGGTGGATTGGCCATGATGTAATCGAAGTACAAACCTTTGTGCAGGTCATTGGTGAACGTGGATTCACTTTCACTGCCCAAATTATGGCTGATGCCACGCAGTGCAAGATTCATTTTGGCCAGACGGTAGGTTGCAGCCTCTTTCTCCTGGCCATAGACGTTGATACGGCTAATGTCGCCCTGCTTGGCCTTGACCAGTTCGGTGCTTTGAATGAACATGCCACCTGAACCGCAGCAGGGGTCATAGAGTGTTCCGTCAAATGGCTCGATGACGGTAGCAATTAACTGCACCACATCATGGGGCGTGTAGAATTCACCTTCCTCCTTAGTGGCGTTTACGGCAAACTCCTTGAGGAAGTATTCATATACACGACCGATGAGATCTTTTTCCTCGCCAAAGGTCTTGTGGCTGATTTTGTTCACTTCATCAACAACCTTCTTGATGTCGTTGGGTGCTAAATTGCGCTGGAGAAAAGTGTTCTCGACAAAACAGCCCTTGAGCTGGGGATTGTTTTGCGCGATACTTTTCAAGGCAGTGTCCAGGGCCACATTGAGCCCTGCAGCTGGCGTGTTGATGATGGTTGACCACCGGGCTTCGGGCTGGAGATTGAATGTCCCGTCAGCAAAAGAAGGATCGTCGAAAAATGCAGTGCGAATTTCCTCATCATCAGGATCCATTCCTTGTGCAGTTAGGTATTGGCGCAACTTGACCACACCATCTTCATACTTCTCCCCGATGAAACGAAGAAAAACGAGCGTCAACATCATGTCCCTCTTTTCAAAGAAGGAGCCAGAGTTTTTCGCCTGCCGAAGGATATCCCTGCACTTGAACAAAACATCCTCAAGATTCAGGACATCTACCTTGGTTTCCTTTTTAGTGGATTTCTTTGCCATATATAGTTTGATTGATTATTCGTTGAACACCTTGCAAAGATAATCAGCAATATGCATGAGGAAAGTTTCCGAAGCACTGAGTTTAATCTTTACTGTCATCTTGTAAAAGGTTTTTGGTCGCGATGTTAATAAGCTCTTTGAAACTGGTTTCATCTAAACAGTGAGTCGTGTTGTTTCTAACAAACCACAGGATGTAATTAGGATCCTCAACAGCGACCTCACGAAAGGTTTTCATTTTATACTTGCCGAATGTAATCTTATCATCGGCGAAAGTCTTTGGACGAATCCGATCTGCTTCTTTCTTGATTTTTTCCTCTAAATCTGATGCGTTTGGATCAATTCCAGCAAGTGCCTTAAAATCAATTCGGAAATTACGATCGCTTTCAGCGAGCCATAATACATATTGGGGGTCAGAAGCATAAATCTCGGCGAGTGTTTTTCCTTTGTATTTACCGAAAGGGAGAACAAAATCTGGTTTATGCTCAGGGAAGATTTCATTCATGTCCTGCCCAGGAACATCAATGAGTACCCATTCTCCACAACCAGCACATGGTACGGTTCCTTTCTCGTAATTCTCCATATACTGATTATTGTCGTCTCGAACGCCATCAATCATCAAGTAACCGTATGCGGTGCCATAAATACGATTATGAATCTCGACTCGTTCCACCATAAAGGTGCGTCCTTCTTGGCTATACCGATATTCTTCATCATATGAACCCCTACAGCCTGAAGGTGAGCGCTTCACCTGGAATGGTACTCGCTTACCAATGTTATAGTATATTTGAAACACGTTATCTCTCGGGTACATACTATTGTATCTTAAAAAACAAACTCCAATGCAGTCCTTGCAGGCCGACCAAAGCCTATATAACCGCAAAGGAGTTTGCTATATCTCGTTCAACACTTGGTCATTCCCAGGATGGCAAGAATATTTTATATTCTTGTCGAGATTGCAAAGATAAACAAAAAAATCCAGCTATTATAAAAGTGAGGCTTTTTAAGCAACAAAAAAATAATGATGTAACCTACTTGATATAAATTTGGATTATAAAAATATGAAGATTCCAGTCAGCAATGCAATTCAAGAGATACGAAAATATGACTTTTTATAGTGAAACTATATGTTTAATCATAAAGAATGCCGCCAAACCTAATGATATTGTAGTCAAGATTTGAAGAACAGTACCAATCCATGAAACTATTCTTGATGCGTTATATGAATCCATATTGTCTTTTTTCACGAAGCCACCTTCTCTAATTGAAATATAATAATGCCTAAGCATCCATTTATATACTTTAACTATAAAAAACAAATAGAGATAATCTGCAATAAGATAAATAACTGCGAACAAAAACGACTTTTTAACATCATCAGAAGGAATAAAGTATCCATCGTGGTATGAAACAGTCCAAGACGCAGCTATCAGAGAGAATGCTGTATACCTACCCATCTTCCTCATCTGCTTAGCATAACTTCTGATAATATCATTTATCCTATCAGCATCTGGGTCGTTTTTACTCTTCTCTATACTTTCAACATTATGAATTTTAAGGCTTTGGATCTCAAAGTTTTGAATTCCAACTTCATCTTTAGGGTCTCTCGAATTCATTAATGCCTTGGGAGCATCAGATAACGATTGAGATTCTTGAGATCCCCATACAAGAGCAAGAATTTTCTTGATTTTCATCGTTTCTGTTTAAATTTTATCGTATTAATACCCTCAACCATTCTTGGATTAATCACAACTTGAATAGTTCTCTGTCTCAATGCGCGAAGCTTATTATAAGTTGCGATATTAACAACTACTTCTTTAGGACCGCCTGGTTCCACAATACCACCAGGACGAGAAACTTTGCAAATAATAGCATCGTCTTCTATATCTATCTGGCATATATGTAACCTTCCTGCAGCGTTCGATGCGGGACGTTTGTCTAAACATTCTTTTAATATCTTTTCAAGAGTCGCTTTGGGATTATCAGCCATATCAACTTCTGTTTGGTTAACAGCGCAAAAATACAAAAAACTGATAAATAAAAGAATAATTCATGGAATTTCTTGACAAAAAGGCGTGAACTCGCCATGAACATACTTCGTTGGGGTATTAGGAAAACCCTTTAGGCTATGTTACAGCGGTTCACGCCATAGAACGTGAACCACTATACAACTTTGCCTAAACAATCAAAAGTTCCTAATTTTCAACGAAGACGGAAGTATAGCGTTTCTTTTTACCAAAATGTCTTGTCAGTCACAGAGGACTGACGGGTGCAAAGATACAACAATTTTTGGAATTGTTGCAGTTTGCTATTGAAACGGTTACTCAATCAGAGGCTCATCGAATGACAACATGAGTTGGGCCCGGAACATCTTGTGATCAGGAGTCAAGACACTCGGGTACATCTTGTACACCTCGTTGCTACCGTCCACGTAGTCGTAGATGAGGTCGTACTTAAATATGAAGCCTTTGTTCTTGATGCCGTTCCTGAGCCTGATTACCTTGATGTCAACGAGTTTCTCCTGAAGGAGATTGCTCAACTCAACAGAATACTCAAGAGAGAACGAGCCACCGCGAGCTGCGATGGAAAAGTATTTGTCCGAGACATCTATGACCAACTCATCGTTCATCCCAAGGAGAAACGGATTTTTGGGACTGCAAACGTGAGAGGGAACCATTTCGTCAACATCATTGATATTATCGATAATCTCCTTAGGCAGCCTGATAGGATGATCAAACATGTGGGCGTTGCACACGATGCAGGCTGTTTCATCCAACCCAGCTACCCAGATTGATTCCTTGTCGACTGAAGAGGTATGTGAATAATAGTCGAAAAAGCCGATGAGAGAGTTGACGGGCAACTCCTCGATAGGAGGAAGGTTGCCAAACAACTCCTGGTTGAATGCTTCTTGCATCCACTCCAGTGGGTATTCAGCGTTGTTCACTACTGGCTCGGTGGCATAGATATAGAGCCGCCAAGTCTTCTTGCGAAGCCGTTCATCGATCTGAACGGCGTTGCGGATGCCCATGGCAACTAAGCTTGCCCCAGGCTGATTTAAAGCTACATACTTCATTTCTTTGTTGTAGTTTTGTTGATTTGAAAATGTTAATAAAAACACCAACATTCAAACCAGCAACAATATAAAGCACGGTAGCCATGGTCATTATTTCCAAATTTTAGCCTATTGCCGTACACAGTCTGTACCGGCAATAGGCTTATGGGGTATTCAATACTGGAGTTAACGGGTTGTTGACTGCAAATTTCATGCCATTTACAGCACGCCGCCTGTATTGAAGCCGAAAGTGTCACGGAACGGGAACTTTTCGCAGCCGATGTAGAGCGTGTCGAAGGCATCGGTGCCGTCGGTGCGGTGCTGCAGCAGATCTTCTTCGGTCTCAGCGAGTTTCTCGCCGCCCTTGTCCTTGCGGAAGCCGTTGCGGCCGCGCACGACTCCCGCCGTCTGGATGGCCAGGATGAGGTCATCGTTGTTTTGGCGGTTGAACATCGGCATGAGCCGTTGTTTGCCGGCAAAACCCTGGTTGATGAGCAGGTACTTCTCATCATGTCGCATGGGGTTTCCCAGGTTGATGTCCTCGACCTGCCAGCCGTGCCGCTCGAACTCGTGGCACACCACCCAGTGGAAGTCCTGTTCGTTCACGGCATAGTTGCCGCCCAGGGCGGTACTGTCGTAATAATAGACGACTATCTTGGTCTCGTGGTGGGCATAGTAGCGGCAGAAGTCGTCAATGAGCGCGGGGATCTTGCGCTCGAACTTCGTGTAGAAGCTCTTGATGACGTTCAGGCGGCGCCCTGTGGGCTGTCCCGCCACGATCCAGTTGATGTTGGCGTTATAGTCCATGCCGATGCAGATGGGCGCATAGGGGTTCACGTCCTTGTCTGCCCGGCTGTCCAGTTGCGACTCGCTGAAATCGTAGCCCAGGCTGTCGAGATAGTCGAAGTCGCTGGCGTTGTACTTATGGGCCTCGCGCATGGACGAGTAGAATCCGTCTTTGGCAATGCCGATGCGTTGACAAAGGATGGATGTCTGGAACGTCTTCGGCGTGAGGTCACGCTTCATCTGCTTGATATACGATTCACCCAACAGCTGCAGGTTCTCGATCGAGGAGTATTCCTTGTAATAGACGGCCACGGACCTCATCTTGTTGAGATTCCTGTCCAACTGCCGCAGGTAGTTGCGCAGGTATTTCGGCAAGGGCACGCCTTTGGCATTAAGCTGCCGAATGCGCTCCTTGGTACGCCAGATCTCATAAATGGTGCCCTTGATCGTCTCGATAAGATCCTTGTCCATCTTATCTTGATAATGCAGGAACCAGGAGCCCTTCTGGGTCTGCGGCATATCGCTGAGGATCATCACCGAGTGGTTGAACGAGTGATGGCCGAAATAGGACTTGATGCCGCCATTGGCAGGCAGCGTCTCGTCCTTGAGCCGCTCGTAGTCGATGAACTTGGCCTCATCGATCAGGAGCCACGAGAGCGTGAGCGAGTTGCTGCTGCCGGGCCTGTCCTGTGAGATGATGATGGCGCAGGATCCGTTGTAGAACGTGATGACGTGCTCATATTCTGCGGGCTCTATGATAGGCTTTCCGAAGGACTTGGGAGGTTTCCGACCGATGACGTAGTGAATGCCTTTCACGAAGCCCCAGCGCTTCCATGCCGCCAACAGGCCCGGGATGGTGTTCGTCAGACCATGCTTGTAGGTAGGCACCACAATGCCACCTGTGCTGCCGGGCATGCGCTGCATGTTACGCAGCACGAAGGGCGAGGCGATCGAATCCGTCTTGCCGGTTCGTCGCCCCGCCACGATAACGGTGGTATTGGCCCCAATGAGCTGGGTCAGTCGTTGGGGGTTGTTAAAGTATATTTTCTTCTCCATCGGCTTTGTCGTCAAATTGGGTGGTGGGTGGGAATAGTGTGGACTCCTCCAGGTCGGCCTCTTCAAACTCGACATCCTCGATATCGATGTTCTCGGCCTGGTACTTGTGGAGCAGTTCCTGAATGCGCTCTTGTAGCCTGGGCATCGGTTTGATGCCCAGCACAGACGGGTCGTCGGTGGCGGTGAACGGCTGCACCACGATCATATCATAAGGCACTGCCTGCTCGTCCTCCAAGTCCACACGGTTGAATTTGGCATAGGATGAAGCCGCCTTCTCCATCGTCTTGGTGTCCTTGCGCTTTTTGGCCATCTGATAGGTCTCCAGGATCATCTCGTTGTAGCGATAGCGGTGGAAGTCACGGCTGGCTTGAGCCAGGTGAGGAAGCAGCGCCTTGACGACACCAAGGTCCCGGTAGGCCATCGACTTGTGTATGCCGAAGCGGCTCACCGCATTCTCGATGAACTGCCTGTCCTTGGCATCGGGGTTAGCGATGAACCAGTTATATTCCTCACGGATGCGCAGGATGCGCGCCACAACGTCCTCGGTGTAGCGCTCGTCCAACTCTTCCTGTGAGGAAAACAGGTCAAGACGGCATATCTCAAGCGTGTCGCGGTTAGGCATGATGTTCCATCATTACATTATTGACAAAGGTTTGCCTGATAGCTTGCACCGGCTAAAGCCGACTAACAAGCGCAAACTTTGTCGAAAATTTTCTATTAAAATTATTCATCGTCCTCCATATCGAGCAGATTGCGGTGGGCATTCTCGATGGCCAGCGGCGAGCCTACCTGTGCCAGCATCATCTCCTGATGGTGCAGTTTCACTTTCGACGCCGCTTTGCCACGGAGGTAGCGTTGGCTGACCTCGGTGGTGCGGTCGGCAATGTCCGAGCGGAGAACTTCGGCAGGTATGCCGAGGATCACCGCCATGTCACTAATCTTCAGGTAGATCGAGGCGTATTGCTCAATCTGCTGCAATTCTTCTTCTGAATAGGTCATTGAGCGGTACTGAATGGTTTGTGATCAAATCTTCTATCTGTGCGTGCAGCGTGCGGAAGATCTCGAGGTCGGTGGTGACGAAGGCACTCTCCGAGCGGTTGCCTCGCGTGAGGTTCTGCGAGGTGACGATACTGACGACCTCACCCTTGATGCTGCGCACGAGCAGGATCTTGCTGTGGTTGTCGGCAAGATAGGTGGTATTGATGACCTGGGTGATGAACGCCCAGAGCTTGAGGGTTTTGTTGGTGGCCTTGTGGTCGAGCACCAGGTTAAAGCGGGTGACGAGGCCCGACTTCTCGATGAAGAACAGCCTTCGGATGAACTCTTCTGAGATCGAGAAGGAAGTCTGCCACACCTCGGACTTGCCGAGCTGTTGCAGCGTCCATTCCAGAACGTCGGCCACCTGCAGGGCGTTGGAGAGATAAGCCTGGTAAGGTTTATCTCTCAACGGCTGCAAAA
>Ga0310697_10002734_pt1 | contig 18401 bp, 18 predicted proteins | sample 172DNAGHGlowgp2_FD_203883 | JGI IMG/M metagenome (GOLD analysis project Ga0310697, IMG submission 203883) | Sheep rumen microbial communities from Palmerston North, Manawatu-Wanganui, New Zealand - 1728 DNA GHGlow gp2 (v2) (version 2) | ecosystem: Host-associated > Mammals > Digestive system >... | reverse complement strand
AAAGGTATCCCAATATTTTTTCATAAGATTATTAATATCTTCTGTCTTTTTTTCTTTTATTTCATTTAACAAATAGAAGAAAAACTCGTTTAATAATGCTATATTACTCTGATTTGATGTTATTGAAAGTTTATTTACTAACAGTAAGAATGAACGTTTATTAGGGGATGAAAAAGATATAGAAATTGGCGTATAGAAATAATCCGAACCTTCCATATCAACCTTTTCTCAAATTGTGATATTTTCTATATTATTATAATCTGAGTCATTTCATACATATTTAACAAAATCACTTCGATATTGAATTAAGTATAAATCTTGGAATTTATCGTTTTCCAAATATTTTTGTCACAAAACGGTCATATCAAAGTTTTTAGTGTATGGATCTTTCCAAACGTTCAATGATGGTAAATATATATTCTGCAATAAAATTTCATAATAACTTTTTTGCTGTTCTTCAAATAATTTATCAATTTCAACTTCTTCTAGTATATCACTATATACAGATGCAAGGGTTCCAATATTTAATATTTCCTTTCAGTCTGAATATGAAGATAATACTGTTGAGTTTGCTTTCGTATTATATGTTGATAATAGCTTTAATGCTTCAGTGTTATTATTCATTTCAGAATATTTATTGAGAACCTCCATTCCATATAAGACTGCTCATGCAGCAATGACTATCGATACACAGACAGATACAATGGAATCTTTACGAGTGAATGTGAAGACTTTCCTGTAATTCTTTGATGTATCTCAACTTTCTTTTTTTTGGAAAAGTCATTTAAATTTTGAGATTATTGCACCAAAATCAAAATTAAATTTTTCAACTCATTTTTTTAATTTATTTTCATTTGCCATCTTTATAATTGATAGATAATAAAATTTTTATTATAAATTAATTTACACTGTCTTCTAACATTCATTCAGATTCCTCAATACTTTCTATACTATCTCACTCAGATTCGTAATTTATCACATCTTCTTTATTATTCCAATTGTTTTCCATAGTATTTCATCAGTTTGATTTATTTAACCTATCTGATAATAACTTCTTTATACTTTCAAGGTCAATATAGTCAAAGATTTCTCTTTCAGTACCTTTCTGAATAGGTACGGTAAAATCTTTACTTGAATAGTTTACTGTTCTAGATATACCTCATCGATTCACGGTTCTTGTATCTACATTTATTTCGTTAGTATTTATTTCTGCTCATATAACAAAACTTGATTGCTTTAATAAATTGATAATATTCGTTAGTATAAAAATGTTTGGATTTTTTATTCATTGTCCCATAAGATTTCTCTCATCTTCCTGATTTGTATATACCTCAATATTAAATGAAATATTTTTTGATTGTGCATTAAATCACTTAAATGTAATAGAAAATAACGTTGTATCCTCTTTCTCAAGCAACTGACTAATTGCGTTCATTACATTTTTAAATAACTTAATATTTACCGAATCATCCTTCGTAATACTATAGTATAAATCAAGATCTCATATAGTATCACAGTTTGCACTAACTTCAAATGGATTTAGATAACACATATATACATAAGATGTGATATCTTTTTCTCATCTTCAATTAATTTGATTGAATAATTTATTTAATGTATCGACATTTACCCCATTCATTTTTACCATTTCTAAGATTGTTGTAAGAGCGGTATTCATGTATGAGAAAACTTTTGTCGCCGTAGAAAATTTTATTATTTCTAAGGCATTAAGGGATCTCTGAATTGTATCTATTGTTTCATTCTCAGATAACAAGAATTCTAGTTCTTGAGGTAAGAATCATTGTTTAGCAATATTTTGCCTCAGTGTTTCTGCTGATCTTGCCTTAGCCTCTGAATCTTTTACAAGATCTATTACATAGTCTGAAAGTAATTCTTTCTTTTCTATATAGTCAATATCAGAAGCATTAATGATTTCGTTTACCAACTGCTGAGTTTGTCAAGCTCATACGGTAGGCGTCTTATAATTTTGTTTATTATTCATTCAAACTAAATCTTTAAGTTTTACTAGTTTTTCTTCATACTTTGTCACGAATTCTTGATACTTTGCATCAATTGTTGTTTGGCTAGCCTGCGTAATATACAAATCAAAAGAATAAGCCAGAACTATTGCTAATATTCAAAGTAATGATAAGAATCATGAAAAGAAAAATCGTCTTAAATAGCTTCAAAGACTATCTCACTCTTTTTCAGTATAAACTTTTGTCTTTATTCATTCTTCAGATTCCAAAAACACATTATCATTTAATTGGCTTTCCAATAAATTAGCATTAGATTTATTGTCTACATCTAGTGCTACATCTTCTTCTCATGAATCTATAGTCTCTTCCATATCATCTAAAGAAAGTGATGATAAATCAGAAACATCAACATTTCACTCTAAATTTGGATCTTTTTCTACCATTTTGTTTTTGTATGAATAAAAGTTTTCACAGATAAGTATATTCAGAAATATCAAAAAAGTCAAAAAAAATAGGACTTTTTTTATTTATTAAATTTGACTATTAATAAATTTCATTATAAAATAGCATACTACCTTGAATATCCTGACAAAATTTTTATAAAAAACATAGAATGATTTTATAAAGATTATTGAATGAAAGAAAAAATCTATGACATAATTATACTCTGAGCATGACCAGCATGACTTTTTTGTGCTAATAAAATAGATGAATGAAAATCTATTCTAATTTTGAATAAAGCTGATTCTCCCGCTCAAAAGTTACTTCTTTCTGCAAAAGGAAGATGAAATATAACTAACGTGGGAATAAATCCGGGAAAAGATTATGCAACTGATGAGCCAGATTTTGTGAAAAATGCTTTTGAAAAATATTGAGTAAAAGATTTTCTGGAATTTTTGAATAATGAGTGAATTGAAATTAATGAAGAAAATAATGGAAGAATTTTACTAAAATCTGGTAAAGTTAAACAATTTCACGAAAAGTTATTACAACTCGTTGAAAATAAATGAGTAGAAATAAAATATAATTCAGATTTTTTGTCTGTGAAGAAAACAGATAATATATTTGAAGTTGAGACTTCGAGTTGAACTTATCAATCAAATAATTTCATAGTCGCTACATGATGACCAAGTTTCCCAAAATTATGAGCAACATGAGTCGCTATTGATATAGCAAAAAGTTTTGGATTAGAAACTTCTGCATACTACCCTGCTCTAGTTTGATTTGAAACTAAACAGGATTTTTCTTCATTGTCTGGTTCTTCTGTAATCGGAAATTTAGATGTAATAAAATGAAATAATGTAATTTACTCTGAAAGTGGTCCGATTTTGTTTACTCATTGGTGAATTTCTGGACCTGCAGTTTTCAATGCTTCACTGTTTATGAAAGAATCTCCTACCGTAGTGAAGTATAAGACAAAGTTAAGGGTTTCAAGTAAAGAAATCACAAAAAGATTAATATCATTTTTATGATTTCGTGTAAATAAATTGGAAGAATACATAATTTCATCTGATATAATAAATGTTCGCTGATTAGATGAAGCAAAAGTTTGCTGATGAGGAGTATGAACAAAGAATTTGAATGATGATTTTGAATGTAGAGAGATTCAGTGACTTTATTTCATTTGAGAATGCTTAGATGTGACGTGAAAAACATGATGATATAATCTTCAATGGTGTCGAACGAGTTGAGCTGTTTGTGCTAATGGAATAAATGGAAAATAAATCAGAATTTTAGCTTGTTTTTTATATGGTAAATTTATATATTACATTCGCTGTGCTCCTGTAGTTCAATGGATAGAATAGGCCCGTCCTAAGGGTTAGATGCTGGTTCGATTCCGGCCAGGAGTAAATTTGTAGAACTAAGAAAGTTTTACTCTCAAGGTAAAGCTTTTTTATTTTTATGAAAAAATTTTGCATTTTTTGATGTTTTTGAGTATAATTGATTCGTGAATATTTAATTTAATCATTGTTGAATGGAAAGTTATAGCAGTAATTGTTATGGATTTATGCATGCAGGACTTCTCAATAGTGAAGATGAATTTTATCTTGCTAGAGATGAAGCTTTTGAATGAATTAATTGAATAAAAACATTGAATAAAAAACTAAATAAAATTCAAGGCAATACCGTTGAATCTATTCAGGATTGTTTATCTGATAATGAAAATAAATTTAGTATTATTGAAATTTTTGATGGAGATAAAAAAAGCCAACATATAGCATTTATAGATAATGAATGAAATTTTTATGACCAAGATGGACCAGACTGACCTATTCGTTTATGAGAAAATATTGAAGACTTATTACATGAATACAAGAATATGCTTTGATGAACAGCATACTATCAGATACATATTTTGAATAAAGACTTATCCTTGAAAGTTGGGAATTTCTTAGATGATTTAAAGTAATTAAACAATAGTATCCGCATCTCGATTAATCTTGAATCATTTAGCATTCAGATTTAGTTTTGTATATACCACATCCATAAAGTTTCTAACTTCTTTTCATTTTAGGATGATATTGTAACGATATTTCCCAAACATTTTGTAAATTAATGGAGGCGTGGAATAAATCTCCAAATCATTCATCTGATATTTCTGTGCGAGATAAAGAAGCTCTTTATAAAGCTGATCTACTTTATTGAAAACTTTTTCCTCAATTTCATTCTTATAGAGAATTACGCACAAATCCGCATATGGCGGATATTTATTCAATTCACGAAAACTATCCTCCTCCTCTCGAAACTGCTTTTCATCCATCCTGCAAGCATTACGAATAGAATATTGCATAGGATTAAAAGTCTGAACTACAAAATTTTTACAATCATATTTTGAAAAACATTCGTAAAGCAAATGAAAGTTTTTTTCTCAAACATTAAAATCGGGTATATTTAATCATAAATCCGCATTGAGAAATATAATCATATCGAGTGGATATTCTTTACTTGGCTGGCACAAAAGACTAGTTCAAATCACAATTTGTGGTTGTTTCTCTTTCATTTGGTCTATCAGTTTTTTAACTTTTGTTGGAGAATTTGCATGGTCTGAATCCACTATCAGAGTTTTAGCTTTATATTCATTTTCAATATATTCGGCCACTTGCTGAGTTCAAAGTCAGTAAGTTTTAACGGCATTTTCTCCGCATTTTGAACAAGTAGTTGAAAAATTGTACTGCATTTTACAGATATGACATAATCACATCAATTCTCAATTTGCCTGCTGATGATAAGAAATAGGGACCGAACACCTTTCACAGTAAGGGATATGTCCACATTTTGTACAAATCATTCACGGAGCATATCACTTTTTATTCACGATAATTCATATTTTTTTTCTCTGATATAACTGCTTTTCTATGGCCGATTTTACGAGTTCAGAAAAACGATAGTCTAGTTCTCTAGTCATATCCACAAGGAATATCGATTTATCTTTATGCTTAAATTGTTCGTAATTCATCAGCCAGATTTTATGTTTGATATAATAAATTAAGTGTAATAAAATTCTGACTTTCTTCAAGTAGGAAAAAGGAGCCAAAATATTTGACTCCTTCTAATCCTTTTTTTCAAAGATGATTAATGTACCATCGATACCAAGAGAACTACAAATGACTGAGTTACCTGCCACACGGAGATTAAGATTCTCAGCAATCAGAGCAGAGACAGCCTCACAGAGATGGTCTTCAGCTTGGCAATCTCCTCTGCTTGTGGAGATTAGAATTACTCCGTTGTCGTAGTTATTGAAGTACACATGCTTCTCCATGAAGGTTTCGGTTAACCTATCACTAATCTGAACAAAATTGTTTTTTAACATAGACAATCTTTTTTTTATTTAGTTTAACTTTTTGTTTATTTTTCAAAATATATACATTCAATAACAAAAAGTCAACAAAAAAAGAGCGCACCGGTATACAGCACGCTCAAAACCCTTAATATCGTTGTTCGCTCGCCACTACTAAACGATTTTTTCTAGAATCCATGGATTCAAACGCTTATTTGCAGCTTTCCACGGCTTATCGCAGCTTATCACGCTATATTCCTACTAAAGGAATTTTAAGGGACGGGGTACGTTTGCCCTCAGAAATTCAGTTCCAGGTACCCACTGAAGGAACATTATTTCATCCTTGGGGAGTCAACAAATGATTGATACAGACAAGCTTCTACATAGCTTGAACGTAGTTTGTTTATATTTTTTTATTAAAAAAAATCAACCAAAGGGTTGACTTAAAATATAAATCAAAATTCAGACTTTTAATATTTTTCAGTTTCATCATTAAGAAATACACATGCTACTCATGCTGAACGAAAAATTTCTTCAGCTTCTTGTCCATGTTGATATCTTTTATCACAAACTACTCTCTTAATTCCACATGCTACTATCATATGAGCACAATGTCTAATCGTGCATGGAGTCATTGTCACGTAAAGAGTTGCTCATTCTAGAGCGATTCATTTTCTAGCAGCACTAGCAATTGCATTCTGTTCTGCACAGTTATTTCTCATACAATGTTTCTCTTTTTCTCATTTTTCGTTAATCATAGAAATCATTTGATGACCTACCATTTCACATGTATCTGATCATTCTGGAGCATTAGCAAATCATGAAGAAATTACGGAGTTATCTTTCACAATCACGCATCCGCATTTTCCACGGTCACATGTACATTTTTCAGCGACTACTCTCGCAATATCCATAAAATAGTCATCTCGAGAGATGTCCTTTGGTTGTAAATTTCCATGATCTTTGATTATTCAGTTCTCTTCCATATATTTTTGTGAAACCATAACGAAAATTTTAATATAAACTAATCTATTATAATTCATTATCCAAAATTTTGCAAATTTTTATGTAGTTTTTAAGTTTTAAGAAAAGCCTGAAAGCATCAGGCTTAAATTTTTTACAGGAACTTTTCATTTTCCTTTGCTCGCTCATTGAGTTCAAGAAAGGTAACTCTTTTAAAGTCCTCTTTGAATCGCTCGCCATCCAAATAAGCATGGCAACGAATTGTGTTTCTCAAACAGGCGAGAAGGTAGAGACCCATTCCTGTATGTGGGTCCACGATGGTAGTGAATTCACCATCTCTCAACAAGAGTTTTTGGAAAGTCGTTGGAGCTTCTCCCCACTCCTCTACTGGAGCATACTTCTCACTGGGAAGTCTTCTTACTTTTTGAGCTCCCCCTTTCGGTTGTCTTTTTCCTTTTCTCATAATGTAAATTTGTTGTTTTTTGTTTAACTTATTTTTGCTTACGCGAATACTTGTATATTTATTTTACATCCAAATGTCAAGAGATATAAAAAAGCATCAATAATAACTGATGCCTTTTAATTAGAACAATGCATTTACTTTTCTTCATGCGCCCTCATATGCCAACGTAACTTTCCCTTCTCCGGCGTTTGAACAGCAGTTATAATAACCTGGTCTGACTTATGTTTACCGAAGTTCTTTTTATAATACGTTGCGAATTCGGCAGGAGTCGCTGTGATACTCACGTCAAGTGTATTCTCCACGTCATCAATCACGGGGAATTCACTAGGTGCTTCACAGACACCCATCTTGAACGCAGGATCATTGAAGATAGTTGGGAGAACTGAGTAGATAAGAGAATCCTGAGAAATAACCTCGAGGCTCTCATAATTAAGAGCATCAGTGGCAACAACTTCCTTACTTTTTTCATTCATGTAAAGGATGGTTACCACACAAAGAGCAATACCGAGGATGAGAGCAATGCCCCATCCATTTTTAAAAAACTTTTCCATACGCTTTGCTTTTATTGGTTGGTAATTATTTTTTATTTAACTTTATTGATATATTTATTTTGTTATAAATGTCAAGTATTATAAAAAACAAAAAAAGCTGCAAATTAATGCAGCTCAATTGAAATTTAAAGTAAGAATTAATAGCTTTTTGCGAATAGAACTCTACATTCACTCTCCTTTCAACTAATCATATCCTTTCACTTTTCATTTGCATCACGAATATATTCTCCATTTGGAAAACAACGGATTGTTGCTTTACATTCTTCCTGGATTTTTTCTGCAGTTTCAGCTGTTCCATCCCAGTGAGCGAATACAAATCCTTGTTCAATTTTTTCTTTGAATTCATCGTATGAATCAACGTAATATGTATGTTCTTCTCTAAATGATTTATTCTTTTGAAGTAAGAGAGACTGGATATCAAGCAACATCTTTTCAATATTTGAAGAGAATTCTTCGATAGTCGTCTGAACTTTTTCTCATGTAGCCCTAGTAAATACTTCAATTTTTCAGGCTTCTAAATCACGTTTTCAGATTGTAATTCTCAAAGGTACTCATTTCATCTCTCGTTCATGGAATTTCCATCCTGGAGTTTTCTGAGTATCGTCATCCATCTTCCAAGTCAGCTTTTTTCTCATTTCTGCATATTTACTAGAAAATGTTATATAAGTCTGATCTAATTTATCTGTAAGTGGTTTCAAGAATGATTTGATTTCCTTCAAATCTTCTGCAGTTTTGAAGATAGGAACAATTACTAAATGTATAGGAGCCAAAGCAGGAGGTAAAACTAAACCATGATCATCACTGTGTGCCATTATCAAATTTCACATTAATCTGGTACTAACTCCCCATGAAGTTCACCATACATATTCTAGTTCGTTATTTTCATTTGTAAATTGCACATCAAAAGCTTTTCCAAAATTCTGACCGAGGAAATGTGAAGTTCCAGCTTGCAATGACTTCAAATCTTGCATCATTGGTTCTATTGTATATGTTTCTAATGCTCCAGCGAAACGTTCATGAGCTGGTTTTCTTCCAACTACTGGAGATGTTGCCAAATATGATTCAGAAAAATCTCTATAAACATCTATCATTTTCTTTGCTTCAGCATTTGCTTCCTCTGATGTTGCATGAGCTGTATGTCATTCCTGTCGAAGGAATTCTGCGGAACGAAGAAAAATTCTAGTTCTCATTTCCCAACGAACTACGTTAGCCCATTGATTGAGAAGAAGTGGCAAATCACGATAACTAGATATCCATTTTTTGTAGCTATCCCAAATAATAGTTTCAGATGTTGGACGAACGATAAGTTCTTCTTCTAGTCTAGCTTCTGGATCAACTACTACCCCACTTCCATCTTCAGCATTTTTTAGTCTATAATGAGTAACTACTGCACATTCTTTAGCAAATCATTTAACGTGATCTGCTTCTTTACATAGAAATGACTTTGGAATAAAAAGTGGGAAATAAGCATTTTGGTGTCATGTATTTTTGAACATTTGGTCTAGTACATCACGAATATTCTCCCAAATCGCATATCCATATGGTTTGATAACCATACATCCACGAACTGATGAATTTTCAGCTAAGTCAGCTTGTTGAACTAAATCGTTATACCATGCAGAATAGTCTTCTGCCCTTGTTGTTATTGCCATAATTATTTTAAGTTAATGAAAAGTAAAATTAAATCTGAAACCTCACCCTACCCCTCTCCTAATAGGAGAGGGAAACCACGAAGTGATGGGAGAGGTTAATTATCTATTTCGAGGGGACATGGACTATATATTTCCAACTCATTTCTGGATTACTAATTATAAATTATTTTTCATATATGAGTTAATTATATAAATGCTAGATTTGTTTTCAATGTTAAAAAAGCTAACCTTCACGGTCAGCTTTTTAATTTAGTTCATTTTTAATTAGAAAGGAAGTTCGTCACCTGCACTTGCAGATCATTCTCCTCATTCAATTTTCCAAGCTCAAATACTATTGAATCGTCTTCCATCATATTCTCTAGCTCTATAGTTTAAGAAAACTTTTACATGATCTCCAACTTTGTATTGTTTGATTAATTCAGTTTTTTCTCCTAATAAGTCTATCATCAAAGAGTTTTTGAATTCTCTATCAGAATCTTCTTCAATAACGAAACTAACTTTTGGAAGTTGTTTTTGACCAACTACTGTTTCTTCTGAAATAAAAATAATTGTTCCTTCAATTGTCATTACAAAAAATGGTTAATAATAAAACTGTAATTTATGGTAAATTTTTTTATTTCTTTTGCAAGTTGAATATTTCTTTAATACAAATCCAAGCTACTCCACAGGTCAAAAATGCATCTGCAACATTAAATACTGGGAAGCTTCCAAAAGATAAAAAGTCTCTTACTCATCATAGATAAATTCTATCAATCAAATTTCAAATTGTACCCGCAAAAAGTAATGCAAATTCTACGGTTGTAAGATATTTTTTGTGAAAAAGATAGATGAATAATCAAATACAAATTATGCTAACGGATAGTATTGCAACCATTGGCATAGACATTCATCGAGAAATTCAGTCATTTAGCAAGGGTTCCAAGAAAAAAATCTGACTTCAAATTTCTAAATCATAAAAAAGATATTTCGTCAGTTGATCGATTCAGATTAATAATAAACAAAGTAATGTTGCAACGATTCGTTTTTTCTTCATAAGAAAGGTCTGATTTTTTCTAAACGTTTTTCTTATAAATAAATGTTCGATAAAAACAAACCCTTTTAGATAAAACTTCCACTAGACATCGAACATGATATTTTTATATTCAAGTTATGATTTATATCATAAGACACCAACAAAATGAAACTTACAACAAAAAGAGATCGACGGTATTTCTGGAGAGAGTTATTTTCTTATATGATACCAATGATTTTAATTGTATGAACTGTTGATGTTTTCTTTAATTTTATGCAGTGTCCATTACATCCAGAATGGTCTGCTCCGTGTAGTGTTATTTGGGTAAATGCGGCTGGTTATGGATTTTTCTTGATTATTACGATAATTTTCGCCATTTTTTCTGCTAGAAAACTAAGAAAAATTAAAAAGAAAATTGAGAATGAATTCTTGGAAGTTGCTAATCAAGCTGAGAACAAACCTAAAGACAAATTAGAAAAACCTGAAAAAGTAGAAAAAGCTGAAGAAATCGAGAAAGTTAAAGCTGTAAAACCAAAGAAAATTATTGTAAAAGCTAATAATAAAGAACCCACTAAAAAAGCAGTAAAAAAAGGTACAAAGGAAGATACAAAGAAATCAATTAAATCTTCAACAAAGAAACAGTCAACGACAAAGAAAAAATCCATCAAAAAATAATCATTTACAATAAAGGCAGTCAGATACGACTGCCTTTTTAAATTGTTAAGTACTCGCCTTATGTGAAGAGTGAAATCACTCCACACACCAAAGCCCCAAGAACAATAGATACAACGATGATAATTGAGCTAACTGTCTGCCAAGCCTCTATTACCTCGTCTTTCTCTTTTTGAGTCTTACATTTCCTAAGCTCAGATTCCAATACTGGATTCATTACACCTTGAAAACCATAGACTCCTCCTCCAAATACGTAAAGATCATTCATAAGCAAAAAGGTTTTAGAGTTACTGCACAGGGGTATGTATAAATTTCCTATTATTAAAAACAAGCCATTTTCAAAAAAAATAAAAAAATATTGACTTTTATGACAAAATTTATTATAAGAATATCGCATGGTTTATCCATGCAACTATTTAGCCTGACTGACTTTCGTTGTGATAACGCGAGTCAGTTTTTTTGTAAATATATTGAAAATAAATAGCAATTGAATAATATAATTGTATCGATTATTTATCGATAGGCATTTCAGTTTACTTTTGTTGTGAAACAAGAGAAACTCGTTTATGATTCAGAATTTAATAGTTTAACTGATCTTTGTTGTGATAATACGGATCAGTTTTTTTATTTGTAAATTTGATATAAAATAATTATAAAGGCATGTAGTAAACAAAAACTTTAAAGTATATGAAACAAAAAGAATCAAAAGTAGTTTACACTCCGAATAAATCATTTGAGTGTAAGATTCCGTTAGGATGGGAAGGAATTACCCAAAAACTTACTATTGCCGTAAGTCGTTACAATCAAGAAGAACTGAAAAAATGGAAAGAATTGTCTTTTCTGCATCGTTTATTCTCTCGCCCTGCTGAATATAAGGTGAATGTCCAAGCTGCTGGCGTCCCTGAAATGATGAAACTCTACCCCGGGACAAACCATCATAGAGTTTGGATTGAAAACACTCACAAAAGGAGAATGCACTTTGATGTAATCTGTTGTAAACGATCTATCACGAATAGCATGTTTCTACAAGATGGGGTAAAATATAATCGTTTTCTGCTAATGGCGAAAGATACATCTTCTCGGTGGTTAGATAAAAAGTATAAGTTTTTATATGAATTTATACCATTCATCAAGCCTGAAGTATCGTAACGAAGAATCTTAAGATTAAAGAGAATCTGTATAATGATTCTCTTTTTTTATCCAAAATTATTTAATATTGAAATCTTCCATACTTTTGGTTATATAGTGTGTCGAACAAAATTTATAATTTAAAATTTGATTTTAATGAAAGCACAAGTAAAAGAACAATTTCTTCCATTAGAAAATTATAAAAGCGAATGGGATAAGCCAAAACAATTAGAAATTTTCCCAGAAGAAGCAAAAGCTCAAATAGTTGATATTTTTAATGCAGAGCCCGAAAACATAAAGAATGAAGTTAAAGAAATTGAACCTATAGATAGTCATGATTTGTAAAGAAACTTAACTTGAATTTTTCAGCCAATCAAATATCATCCAGTCTGAAATTTTACATATTTTTGGTGTAATTATGGCTTTACGTCCTTCAGGATTTGTGGAATATTCCCCTAGCGAACAGCGTGTTTTTGATCAATTAATCAGTGAAATTCAGGATCAATTTCAATTATTTTGATATACTCATATTCACACTCCTGCTGTAGAAAGCAATACTGTATTACTATCAAAGAATGGAGAAGAAACTGGAAAGCAGATTTTTGGGCTTTATGGATTAGCTCAATGAGCTAGCGACTTGAAAGATTATGCCTTACATTTTGACTTAACTGTACCGTTTGCTAGATATGTACTAGATTGGGAAAATGATTTAACTTTTCCTTTTAAGAGATTTCAAATTCAACCTGTATGGCGTTGAGAAAGGGCTCAAAAAGGACGTTATCGTGAATTTTGGCAATGTGATATAGATGTGATTTGGAGAAGAGATAATGAAAAAACTGTGCTTTATTACGATGGAGAAACTATTCTTACTTTGATGCATGCATTGAATGCTGTTTTGGATAAACTAGAAGTGGATGATGAAGCTGTGTTTCATATAAGCAATAGAAAATTAATAATCTGACTTTTAAATGATTTGGTTGGAGAAGAAAAAACTCCTGTAGTTTGTTCATATATTGATAAAAGGAAAAAAATCTGAGCTGAAAACTTTATAGCATCATTAGTCGATGCATGAATCAAAAAATCAGATGCCGAAAAAATTAACGAAATAATTTCTCGCACATATACTGTGAAAGAAATTAAGGAAATAGATAAATTAAGTGAAAATAAACTTTTCTTCGAATGATTAGCTGAATTAAAATCTGTTATAAATTTCTTTGAGACTTGGGAAGAAAGTACATGAGAAAAGCTAAACTATGTAATAGATTTACAAATCATTCGTGGACTAGATTATTACAGTGGAACTGTATTTGAGGCAGTTTTGAAATGAGATGAATGACTTGGATCAATCTGCTGATGATGAAAATATGACCACTTGACTGGATATTTAAATCCAAAGAAAGATATTTATGCATGATTTGGAGGTTCTATCGGAATTTCTCGCTTATTGTCTAAAATTTTTGGTGAAGGTAATGAGAAAGTTGAACAAAAAACTTCAACTGAATACTTATTCTTGAACTTTGAGGGGACGAAGAGTCAGATTTTAAAACTTATGAATAAATTTCAACAAGAAGGTAAGAACTGTGAATTATATTATCAATCTGACAAACTAGGAAAACAATTTGGATATGCAGATAAAAAATGAATTCCTCATGTTGTGATTTTGGGAGAATGAGAATGGAGTGAGTGAATTTTCAAGGTTAAAAATATGCAAAGTTGAGAAGAAAAAGTTGAGAAATTATAAAAAGCATTAAACCCATAAAAAGAGCCATTAATTTTGACTCTTTTTGGATTTTATGGATATATACCTAGTCCTATTAAAATTTACAAAAATACTTGCATTTATAAAAACTAAGTGTATATAAATTATGTACGATTAATTTAATATAATGTCTAACCGTACTTATTGTTTAATTTATTAAACAGAAAGGAGGTGTTCTAACATCTATTAGGAGAGTGACCGTTTGTGATATACTCTCCTTTTTTTATTTTTCTTGTTGCTCTATTTTTTCTTATTTTCCTCTAATCTACACAATGTCTCAAATAGACAAGATGAGCAACTCTCCATCACCAATCATTTCTTACAAATCCTAGTTTTTGTTTTTTCTCTATGCTTTAGGTTTTCCATTGTATAATTGAGTTTCTAAAATGTTTACTTATTCTATCTTTCGGTAGAAAAAAGCATGTATACGAAATTTTTTACGAAAATAAAGAAAAAAAACTGACTCGCGTTATCACAACGAAAGTCAGCATATACATGGAATTTTTTAGCAAGCAAATATTGCTTGTACAATTTTTATAATAAAGAGATACATGTATTTCAAGCCAAAAATTTTATAAATCAGATTTTTTAAATATTTATTGATATTACCCATCCATTGATTAAATTAAAATCAATAAACAAAAACATAAATGCCTATGAAAAGATTTGTATTTTTATGGAGTTCTCTACTCCTAGCTCTGGTGATTCTATCCTATACAATCACAATGTGTATTTTCTTTTCTGCTTGGTTCTTAGTTTTAGCTGTCCCTAGCTTTTTTATGGTTGTTAAACTAATTAAAAGAGTTGGAGAACAAGTTAAAGTTTTGACTCAAGTTCAGAAAAGTGAGCTATCTATTTCTGTTTATCGTCAAGGGTACATGGCATTATTTATTTCTATATGGTGTGGATTTATTATATCACGCCATCCTTATGAACGCTGTATTTATGCTACTACCTTTGGGCTATCTCTATTATGTTTCTTTATTCTTTGTGTTGCTCTAAAGAACTATTTAAATTCATTTAATAGCTTATAAGAAAAAACTAGCGAAGAATCATTCGCTAGTTTTTATTTTAATAATTAGGCTCCAGCTTTATTTACATTTTCTCATGATTTTTCCATCATTGAATTAAGTTTTTTTGCTAAACGTTTTGGATCTGGAATACATGACAATTCTAGGCTCTTATTTCATTTTTTGTCTATTTCTGAATCTGTATAAATATTTATACTACCGTATTGGAATAATGCACTTTTAATTCATTCTTTGGAATGTTGAATTACTCTAATTGCATCTTTAGAGATATTCATTGTTTTTGTCTTAAAAAATCCATCCTGTTTATATGATATCAAGCCATCTTTTGTGCAAATATCAAAATTCATTTCGTAATCTATAATCCTGAAAATAACTCTATTGAGTATTAATATAAACACAAAATCTAAGATTAAAGCTCATATTGTGATAGCTGTATTTCTCCACGAGCTCTCATTTATCAAGAATGGCACTATTGCATTAAAAACGAAAACCAAAATATGCATAGCAAATGTAATAAATGTACGTTTTAAGAATTTTTCAAAGGTTCTTTGTTTAAATTCTGCGATTGAAATATCATCTATATATTTTTTCTTGGCTTTTACCTGTCATATTATATTTGTCATAATTCATAGTATTGCGTACAAACTTCGAGAGATACTAGTATAAACATAAAATATAGCTAAAATTCGGAATAAAACCTTATGATCATCGAATAAATGGACATAAATTACATATAACATAAAATCTAGCAACATCATAGAGATGAAAACTAGTATTAATGGTAAAACTAATTTTACCCAATGTCTTTTTACGAGAATAACATTTCATTCTCCATATGTTTCAGTTGCCTCCAAAAGTTCTTCAGCATCTATTTTTGTATCAAAAGATTTCAAAATTTTCATTTGGCCAATTATTTAACAAATACGTTAAAAATCTAGTTAAACTACGTACGAAAGATATATTTATTTCATATATAATTTCAATCGTATGTTAAATATAGATTAAAATAATGAAAAATATGTAAAAATCCCTTGATTAATTGATGGAGAATATTAATTATGTGTGTAACTATATATTTATTATATATAATATTTTATCATATAACACTTGGACAACATGAAAAAAAATCTGCTGTTAGTATTAAGTCTTTCTGCAATTATTTTGTTAACTGGTTGTAAACAAGCTGAACCTGTTGATGAATCAAATCAGCCTTTAGATCAGGATGAGGTAACTACAAATGTTGATGATGAGCAAATTGATCAAGATCATCCAGAATGGACAAAAACTAGTTTAACTACTGACGATTTAAAGCACATCGAAGAAACTTTACCTCCTTTGTCTTATGTATATGAGACTTATGATATGAAAGCTCAATCTATAGTAAATTCTGGAAGTTATGAAGTTGCTGAGTGAGAGAATCCTGTATTCTCTATCCCTGAATATTCAAGTATGGTTGACAGAGAAGTTACTAATTCATGAATAGAAGATGATATGATTTATACATTAGCAACTATCACATTGGATGATGGTAGTTCTTTAGATGTTTTATATGTAAATGAACCTGATACATTATTCTGTAGAGCTATTGAAGTAATTAATGGGGGGCAAACTACATTATATAGTAATTTTGTTTATGCTGCTGATGTTGAATAATTCCTAACTTAATATAAGAAAAAGTTTGCCGCATTTGGCGAACTTTTTTGTTTATGAAAGAATTTAACGAAAAATTGGTTCTGGTAAACATTTAAAATTAAAAAAAATCCAACCCTAAGGTTGAACATTTCTGATTTCTTTAATGGAGCGGGTGACGGGGCTCGAACCCGCAACAGTCTGCTTGGAAGGCAGGAACTCTAGCCAATTGAGTTACACCCGCATCTCCATTAAAGTGATTATCTTATATTTTTTTCCTCTCAATTTTCAAGAGGAACTTAATCTGGGCGTGGCTGGGTTCGAACCAGCGACCTTATGGTATGGCACGCTCAAATGACCTAACAAAATTCAAATTATTTCAATTTGTAGTTAGTCACATCTTTTACCACTGGTATTATACAAGAACCAATCTCAAATTCAACCCCTTTTTCTTAATCAGATTTTAACAATTAAGAATTAGAGCTTTTGAACTATCAACATTCAAAAAAGTTTCAGGGATAGTTTTTCAAGAACCCGGTACGAACTATTTTTCAGTCATAGTTACATACCCTGCCCTGAAAAATATAATAGAAACCCCAGAATTAAAATTCCAGGGTTGTTATTTTTTTAATTAATTCTAAGCAAATAATTTTTTGTGTTTTTCTTCTAATGTAGAAGTTAACACATGGCAATAACTTTGAGTAGTAGTAAGATCAGAATGTCATAAATACTCTTGTATCTCTCTAACATTCACTCATGCTTCTAATAATCTAGTTGCGAATGAATGTCTTAATGAGTGACATGTGATTCTCTTTCATAAATTCAATGCATCACTGTATTTTTTCATTAATTCACATACAGTAACTTTCTTTAAAGGTCTTCAGAATGTATATCATGAAACGTGTGAAATGAAAACATATTCATATTCTTTTTCAGATTTTCATGTCCAAGCTATTGGTTTTTTTCTTTCTTCTTCATATTCTGTTAATAATTGTTGAACTGAATCAGCAAAGAAAACCCAACGATCTTTATTTCACTTTCATGTAATTCTGACTTTTCATTTTCTTATATCACTTCTTTTTAGAGATAGCATTTCTGATAATCTCATTCAAGAAGTATATCATAATCTAACTAATAATTGAGATCTCAAAGCATTAATTCTATACTTTTCGATCTGTGGAATAATATTGTATAATTTCTCGAATTCTTCTTCTGATAAGACAGCCATCATTGGAGATTTAACTCTTCTTTGTTCAATCCTTTGATAGTCTAATCATGTATCAAATATTGAATTCATATAGCGTAAGAAACTTTTCACCGCAGTAATCTTTGATTGAATTGTAGAGGGTGAAATAAAAGGTTTAATAGAATAATACATTGATGTACGTGGTGTTTTAGTTTTATTCAACTGAGTCATCCAATCCTCAATCATTTTCATTGAAATATCATTTTCTCTCAGATTTTTAACTCATAGCTGATCTTTCATAAACTCCATGAACATTCAAAAATCGGCAGTATAATTTTTAATAGTATATTGTGAATAGTGGTGGTTAACTAATCGAGAAGCCCATCCCGTAACCAAAGTATTTGTGAGTTCCATCTTTAAATAATAATAAGAAATAAATGAACTCGGGCATAGGGCTATTTATGTGCTATTAAATTATAGGAGTTTGTAAGCCAAATTTCAACGCATTTTTGTACTTTTTTTCTACAACCTCTTGATTTTGGATTTTTATCCTATACAATATATCTGCACAATAAATGAGGTATTCCTAAACCTCCAA
>Ga0310697_10002732_pt1 | contig 18404 bp, 18 predicted proteins | sample 172DNAGHGlowgp2_FD_203883 | JGI IMG/M metagenome (GOLD analysis project Ga0310697, IMG submission 203883) | Sheep rumen microbial communities from Palmerston North, Manawatu-Wanganui, New Zealand - 1728 DNA GHGlow gp2 (v2) (version 2) | ecosystem: Host-associated > Mammals > Digestive system >... | reverse complement strand
GTAATTGCGCATGACAGCCGCCTCCGAGGAGCCGAAGGGCTGCTTTGAGAGACGGCCCAGCTCCTTGTTGAGCTTTTCGCGTATCTCCTCGCTCACCGGCAGGGCAGCGATCTTTTCGCGGTAGATCTCAATATCGTCATCCTCGCCGAGCTCGGACTGGATGATCTTCATCTCCTCGCGCAGATAGTAGTCGCGCTGGCCGCGGTTCATGGCCTCCTGCGTCTGCTCGGACAGCTCCTTTTCGATGCTGAGGATATTGAGCTCCTTTGAGAGAAGGCGGTTGAGCATGGCAAGGCGGCGCGTGGGAGAGCGCTCCTCCAGAAGCGTCTGCCGGTCCTCCACGCTCAGGCGCACGTTCTGCGCCAGATAGTGGGAGACATAGACCGGGTCCGGATTTGCGAGCAGATTGATGATCTGCTCGTTGATCATGTCGCTGTTATACTGGATGTACTCCTCAAAGAGCCCCAGGCAGCTTCTCAGCAGCGCTTCCTTTTTCTCCGCGCTGACCCGTTCCGCCTTATCCTCCAGCGGCTCAATATAGGCGTAAAAGCCCTTGGGATCGCAGTTCATGCTCTCGGCCTTTGCGCGGTACAGCCCCTCCACCATGACGCGGCAGATGCTGCCGCGCGGCTGGCGCAGCTGCTGGCGGACGCGGCAGACCGTACCGACGGAATAGATTTCATCCTCCTTCGGCATGTCGGCGCCGAGATCCTTCTGCGCGGACAGGAAAATGAGCTGATCGGCGCGCACGGCGTTGTTCAGCGCCGCAATGGAGGCAGGCCGCTCCACATCGAAGGTGAGCAGCATGCCCGGAAACACGTGCAGCCCGCGCAGGGCCAGCAGCGGCATTTTGATGTATTCCAGTACGTCTTGTGTCATGTTGCTTCCTTTCTGTTAAACAGCCCTGTTACGCTTTTCTGGCAATCCTGCGCTTGCGCTCTTCCCTGGGAGCGGGCAGTGTCTTCTGCTCCTCTTCCCCTCCGGGGAGAAGCTTATCCTCCTCGTGCAGGATGATGGGCGTCGTGTTTTCCTTCACGTTTTCGGCGGTCACGATGACCTTCTTCGCGCTCTTGTCGGAGGGGACGCTGTACATGATATCGGTCATGACTCCCTCCACCACACTGCGAAGGCCACGCGCGCCGATCTTCATCCGGATGGCCTTGTCCGCAATGGCCTCCAGCGCCTCCGGCTGGTATTCCAGCTCCACGCCGTCATAGGACATAAGCGTCTGGTACTGGCGGGTCAGGGCGTTTTTCGGTTCGGTGAGGATGCGGACCAGGTCGTCCCGGTTCAGGCTCTCCAGGGTCGCCACCACAGGCAGGCGGCCGATCAGCTCGGGAATGATGCCGAACTGCAGAAGGTCGTGCTGCTGTACCTGAGCGAGGATTTTGCCCACGTCCCGGTCAGCCTTGCTGGTGATCTCCGCGCCGAAGCCCATGCTCTTTCTGTCGGTGCGCCGTTCGATGATCTTATCGAGACCGTCAAACGCGCCGCCGCAGATGAAGAGGATGTTGGTGGTGTCCACATGGATAAACTCCTGCTGCGGATGCTTGCGCCCGCCGTTCGGCGGGACATTGGCGATGGTGCCCTCCAGCAGCTTCAGCATGGCCTGCTGCACGCCTTCACCCGAGACATCGCGGGTGATGGAGGTGTTCTCGCTCTTGCGGGCGATCTTGTCGATTTCGTCGATGTAAATGATGCCCTTCTGGGCGCGCTCCACATCGAAGTCCGCCGCCTGCAGGAGCTTGAGGATGACGTTCTCCACATCCTCGCCCACATAGCCGGCCTCCGTCAGCGTGGTGGCGTCGGCGATGGCGAAGGGAACGTCCAGCATCTTTGCCATGGTCTGGGCAAAAAGCGTCTTGCCGCTGCCGGTGGGGCCGATGAGGAGGATATTGCTCTTTTGCAGCTCAACGTCGTCCTTGCTTCCGTGGAGGATGCGCTTGTAGTGATTGTACACCGCGACAGACAGGACAATTTTCGCCCTCTCCTGCCCGATCACATATTCGTCAAGGCGCTGCTTGATCTGCATGGGCTTGGGGAGCTTCTGAAACTCCAGCGGCAGCCCGTCATAGCCCAGGACGCTCCGGTCGAACGGCTCATCGTCTTCCCCGATGATATCGGCGCACATGCGCACACAGTCGTCACAGATATAACAATTGTTGCCGGCGATCAGGTGATCCACCAGAGACTGAGGCTTGCCGCAAAAGGAGCAGCGGATGCTGCGTCTGTCTTCATTTCTTGCCATATACTCTCCTTAACAAGGAAGGGGGAACGCACTGCCGTCCCCCCCTCCGCACTTATCAACGCTTGAAAATAACCTTGTCGATCAGGCCGTAGTCCTTCGCCTCGTCAGCGGACATGAAGTAGTCGCGCTCACAGTCGGCCGCAATCGTCTCCATGGGCTTGCCGGTATTCTCCGCAAGAATGGCGTTGAGCTTTTTCTTGATCTTGAGAATATGGGCCGCCTGGATCTGGATATCCGTGGCCTGCCCCTGGCTGCCGCCGGAGGGCTGGTGGATCATGATCTCGGCGTTGGGCAGAGCGATGCGCTTGCCCTTCGCGCCGGAGGAGAGCAGAAACGCGCCCATGGAGGCCGCCATGCCGATACAGATGGTGGACACGTCGGGCTTGATATACTGCATGGTGTCATAGATCGCAAGGCCGGCAGAAACGCTGCCGCCGGGGCTGTTGATGTAAAACTGAATGTCCTTGTCGGGATCTTGGGCCTCAAGATACAGAAGCTGGGCCACGATGAGACTCGCGGTCGTATCGTTTACCTCCTCGGACAGCAGGACGATGCGGTCATTGAGCAGGCGGGAAAAGATGTCATAGGACCGCTCTCCCCGGCTGGTCTGTTCTACTACATAGGGTACTAAGCTCATTTATAACGCTCCTTATGAATTGGATGGAATACAGAAAGAGCATATCCTGAAAAAAGGAATCTTATTCCATCATGGCGATGGCGCTGTCCACGATCAGATTGGTGGCCAGCTCCTTGCGGAACTCATGGCGCATGAAGGCCTCGCCGAAGTACTGCTTGAGCTGCTCGACGGTCGCGCCGACATCTTGGGCGGTTTTGGCGACATAGGCATCAAAGGCCTCGTCGGTATCGGCAAGCTCCTCAGCCTCCATCACCGCGTCAAGCAGCAGGTCGTTCTTGACCTGGAACAGGGCGGCGGGGCGGATGCTGCTTTCCATCATCTCGTCGTTGATGCCCATCATTTTCTTGATGTCATCGAGGGAGACGCTGTTGTCACGAAGACCGAACTGGCTGGCGTAGTTGCGCAGGATATCCTCCACCTTCTCCTCGATCATGACATCAGGGATCTCGGCGGTGATGTTTTCAACGGCCTCGCGCAGGATCTCATTGCGGAAATCAGCCTCGGCGCGCTCCTCGCGGACCTTGGTCAGGTTCTCGCGGATGCTCTTTTTATACTCCTCGAGGGTGTCAAACTCGGAAACGTCCTTGGCGAACTCGTCGTCGAGCTCGGGCAGCTCGGGCGTGGTGAGGCCGTTGAGCTTGACCTTGAAGACGACGGCCTTGCCGGCAAGCTCGGGGGTGTAATCCTCGGGGAAGGTGATGTCGATGTCCTTCTCCTCGCCGACCTTCATGCCGACGATCTGCTCCTCAAAGCCGGGCACGAAGCTGTTGGAGCCGAGCTCCAGGGCGTAGCCCTCAGCCTTGCCGCCGTCGAAGCGCTCCCCGTTGAGGTAGCCGTCGAAGTCGATGTTGGCGGTGTCGCCCATCTGTGCGGGGCGGTCGTCGATGTCGAGCATACGGGCGTTGCGCTTGCGCACACTGTTGAGCTCCGCCTCTACGTCCTCATCGCTGACAGTGACGGCGGGCTTTTTCGCCTCCAGGCCCTTGTACTGACCGAGGGCGACCTCGGGATACAGGGAGACGGCGAAGGTATAGACGACGGTCTTGTCGTCGGTGATGTCAACATCGGAAACAGAGGGCGCGCCTACGGTCTTCAGCGCGGACTCCTTCAGGCCGTACTCATAGGCCTCGGGGGCCAGCTCGTCCATGGCGTCCTGATAGAACACCTCGGGACCGTACATGCCTTCGATCACGGCGCGGGGGGCCTTGCCTTTGCGGAAGCCGGGGATGCTTATGGAAGATCTGTTCTTGAGGTATGCGTCATTGACAGCCTTGGCGAACTCGGCCGCGTCGGACTCCACCACAAAAGCAGCGGTATTTTTTTCTTTCTTTTCGACATTCTTCAAAATCATGGTTGATTTCCTCCTCTGTATGTGTCTGCACGCACCGTGATATGATAGCAGATATTTCCGCTAAAATCAATGACTAATTCTTAAATATCATCCGAAAATGGTAATCGCACAGGTGTGAAATTGATGAAATCCGCCGAAACCAGCTTAAACTCCGTTGGACCGTACCAGCCGTTGAAGGCCGCGGCGCAGCCCTTGCCGTGAATATGGCCGTAACAGCAGAGCGGCACCTCATATTCCTTCAGAAGCTGCAGGATCTCCTCACAGCGGTAATTTCCGTAAATCGGCGGGTAATGGAGGAAGACCAGCTTTTTTCTGTCCCCTGCCGCCTTCAGCGAGGCTTCGAGCCGCAGGATCTCCCGCCGCATGATTTTCGCGTCATGCTCACCGCCCTTTTCCTCCTCATAAAACCAGCCCCGCGTTCCGCACAGGGCATACTCTCCGTAGGAAAAGGCGTTGTTGTGGAGGATATCAATGCTCCCGATCCCCTGTTCGGCAAAAAAGCGTTTGATCTTCGCAGCCGTTGTCCACCAATAATCATGGTTTCCCTTGAGGATCAGCTTTTTCCCCGGCAGCGCGTCCACGAATCGGAAGTCCGGCGCGGTTTCCTCCAGGCTCATGCCCCAGCTGAGATCACCGCAGAGCACGGTGAGGTCATCGTCCGTCAGGGCGGAAAAGGCTTCCCTCAGCTTCCGATCGTGATCCTTCCAGCGATCTCCAAAGATATCCATCGGCTTCTCCTTCGCCAGGGACAGATGCAGATCTCCGATGGTATAAAGCGCCATAGCTCCTCCGTATAAAACAAGACAAAAATCGAATACTATTTATGAATCCAAAAAACAATGGAGGCAAACATCATGAGCGAAAAGAAAACCCATGGCTCCAATCCCGGCGTCGGCTGCGATGTGATCGCCTGCAAGTACAACACTGTAGACTGTCGCTGCGTGGCTGAGCGCATCAGCGTACAGAACGAAAACGCCAGCACCAAGGGCGAGACCTACTGCTCGACCTTCTGCCCCCGCGGCACCTGCTGATTGTTTTCACCCGTCCATCCCGGACGGGTACATATTTGATTTTAATATGAAAACGCGTCCTCCAGGTGTCGGATCGTGGGGAAAACGGTATCCGTCCCCTTCGGGGCATAGATCTCGATTACATCAAAACGCGGCTGCAGCTCTGAGCCGCTCTTCAGCAGCCAGTATTCCGCCGCGCAGATCACGCGCTGCTGCTTGGTAAACGTGACAAATTCCCGCGCCTCGCCAAAGTCCGCGTTTTTGCGCAGCTTGACCTCCGCAAAAACAACAAACGCGCCCTTTTGGGCGACAATGTCGATCTCGCCCTGGCGGCAGCGGAAATTGCGGGCCAGAATACGATACCCGTGCAGGCGCAGATAGAGGGCGGCCCGATCCTCCCCCCAGTCGCCGAGCTCCTTTTTCCCGTTCATCCGTACAGCTTTTTCAGAAAGCTCATCCGGTGGATCGGCGAGGGGCCATGCTCCCGAATCGCCTCATAGTGGAGCTTTGTGCCGTAGCCCTTGTGCTGCTCAAAGTGATAGGCAGGATAACGCGCCGCCATCTCGAGCATATAGCGGTCACGGGTGACCTTGGCCAGCACCGAAGCCGCGGCGATGTCGGCGCATTTCGCGTCACCTTTTACGATGCAGCGGTTTTTGACCGTGATGCCCGTGCTGCGGTTGCCGTCAATGAGCGCAAGCGCAGGCTGCGGGTCAAGCTTTGCGATTGCCCGGTTCATGGCAAGAAAGGTCGCGTTCAGAATGTTCCGCTCCTCGATTTCCTCCACACTCGCAAAGGCGATGCCGAAGCTGAGGGCCTTCTCGCAGATGGGATCAAAAAGAGCCTCACGCTTTTTCTCGGTGAGCTTTTTGGAGTCATTCAGCCCCGCAATCTCAAGACCGCGCGGCAGGATCACCGCCGCGGCGCAAACAGGCCCCGCGAGGGGGCCGCGGCCGGCCTCGTCCACACCGCACAGGAGTGCCCAGCCCTCGTCATATATCTCGTTTTCCAGCGTCCAAAGCTCTGTCATGGGGCATCTCCAGTGTCAGTCTTCCAAGCTTGCCCTCGTGGTATTCCTTTAAGAGGGTGTTGGCCATGCGCTCAATATCGTACTCGCCGCGGGAGACGAGAAAGCCGCGCTTTTTTGCCGCCTGCTCCAAAAGCTCATAGCCGTTGAGAGCGGGGTCCGGCTCGATCTTGTAGCGCTCGCGCAGGGCGTCCGGGTAGTTGTCCCGCAGGCGCAGCATAAAGTTCGCGCCCAGAGTCTCCTTATCCAGCACGTCGGACTTGATGGCGTTGGTGATGGCCAGCATCTCCCCCACCTCCTGGCTGTCAAACTTCGGCCAGAGGATGCCGGGGGTATCGAGCAGGTCGAGGCCTGCGTCAATGCTGATCCACTGTCTGCCGCGGGTGACGCCGGGCTTGTCGCCGGCGATGGCAGCCTTGCGCCCCGCGACCTTGTTGATAAAGGTCGATTTCCCGACGTTCGGGATACCGAGGATCATCACCCGCAGGGGGCGGCCCACCTGTCCCTTGGCCTCATAATCCCGGAGCTTCTCGCTGAGAAGGCCGCGCACAGCGGGCGCAAAGCCGCCGATGCCCTTGCCGGTGCGGGCGTCCGTCTCCAGGATGGAGATCCCCTGCGCCTGGAAAAACTGCTTCCATTGCTTTGTCGCCTCGGGATCGGCCAGATCGCAGCGATTGAGGATCACCAGGCGGGGCTTGCCGCCCGCAAGCCGGTCAATATCCGGGTTGCGGCTGGCAGCCGGGATGCGGGCGTCCAGAATCTCGCACACCGCGTCCACCAGCCTGAGGTTTTCTTCGATCATCCGCTGGGCCTTGGTCATATGACCGGGGAACCATTGGATGTTCATTTTTTCCATGCCGTCCGTCATTTGATCACGCGCAGCACCGACAGCGGATAGATCACACAATAGGCCCTGCCGAGGATGAGGCGGGTGTCCAGCATGCCGATCTCGTTCTTACGGCTGTCCACAGAGGCGTTGCGGTTGTCGCCCATGACGAAAACGCAGCCATCCGGCACGGTCTTGGGGCCGATGAAGTCCAGCTTGTTATAGGTCAGATCGTTGATATAGTCCTCCGCCAGCGGCTGTCCGTCGATGTAGACGATGCCGTTGGTGAAGTCCATATTGATCTCCTGTCCCTCGGTTGCGATCACGCGCTTGACAAGGGCCCTGTTGGGATCGTATTCGTTTTTCTTGAAGACGACCACGTCCCCCGCCTTGGGCTTATAGAGCAGCCCCGAGACCAGCATCTTGTCGCCGTTATGCAGCGTCGGCACCATGGAGGAGCCCACCACGTCGATCACATGAAAGACAAAGGCAAACAGCAGCACGCATACCGCCAGCGCGAACAGCAGGCACAGGATCCAGTCATAAAGCTCCTTGCTTGCTGCGTGGGGATCAGGCGCCTGGCCTGCTGTCTGTTTTTTCAAATCTTTAGCCATATCTGATACCACCTTATTAAAAGTCATTGTATTATACATCAAATTATCCGGCGCGGCAACTGTTTTTCTGCACCCTTCCCCCACGCTTGCAAATCCCGGTGCGGCTGTGTTATCATGTGAACGGAAAGAAGAGGTGCTGTGCTTGAAGCTGAGTATTGTCATTCCGGTATACAACACGCGGGATTATCTGCCCGCCTGTCTGGACTCGGTGCTCGTCCTGGGGGAGCAGGATTATGAGGTCATCGTCATAAACGACGGCTCCACCGACGATTCCGGGCTGATCGCCGCGGGGTACGCCGCGCGATACCCGGAGCTTATCCGCCTCATCACGACCGAAAACGGCGGTCTGGGCGCGGCACGCAATGTGGGGATCGAGAACGCCCGGGGGGACTTTCTCTTCTTCCTCGACAGTGATGACCGCCTTGCCCCCGGCGCGCTGCCGGAAATGCTGGCTGAACTCCGGCCGGAGAGGGACATGATTCTCTTCGATTTTCTGTCCGTCCGGCCCGACGGGACGGCGATTGAAAGAATGCCTGGCTGCGGGAAAAAGGGAGCGCTCAGCCTCGCGTCTTACCCGGCGCTGCTGATGGAGTACCCCTCCGCCTGCAACAAGCTCTGCCGCCGGGAGCTTTTTATAAAGAGCGGGATCCGCTTTCCGGGCCGGGTCTGGTATGAGGATTTGCGAACGATGCCGAAGCTCTATCTCTGGACGGACAGGATTTTCGCCGTTGACAGAGCCTGGTATCAGTATGTGACGCGCCCCGGCTCCATCACCAAAAGCGCGAATCTCGAGCGCAATCTGGAAATCATCGACGCGGCGGATGATCTCGTCGATTACTATCGGTCGATGGGGATGTATGACAGATACCGCGATCAGCTCGGATATGTGAGCTTTTACAATGTCTTTCTGACCGCCTCCATGCGTGTCTGCACCGCCGACCCCAAAAGCCCGGTTCTCCCCGCCCTGCGGGAGGCGCTGCTCACCCGCTTCCCGGATTTTGCGAAAAACCCCTATGTTCGCACGATGCCCGCAAAGCATAAGATGCTGACGGCGCTTCTTCTCCGCGGCCGCTGCCGCGAGGCTGCGGCGCTGATGAATCTCAAGTCCGCGCTGAAGCGCTGACGGGAGGGCTGTATGATAAAGCTCAGTATCATTATCCCCGTATACAATGTGGAAAAGTATCTGCCCAAATGTCTGGACTCTCTGCTTGACGAGGCGGTACAGAATGTTGAAATCATCCTTGTAAACGACGGGTCAACGGACGGCTCCCTCGCCGTCGCCGAGCGTTACCGGGACCGTTCCCCCGACAACATCACGCTGATCTCTACGGACAACCAGGGGCAGGGCAACGCTCGCAACATCGGGATCGAAAGGGCCCGCGGGGAGTTCCTCTATTTCCTTGACAGTGACGATTATCTGGCCGACGGCGCGCTTCGGGAAATGACGGCCTGTCTTGACAACACGCTGGATATCCTGATTTTTGACTCCACGACCGTGAACGTTGACGGAAAAGCCATTCAGCGTGTCCCGGGCTGTGACCGTTCCGGCGGCGGGCTGGGGCTTACCGAATATCCGGAGCTGCTGCTGCAATACCCGGATATCGGGAACAAGGTATTCCGCCGCAGTCTTTTTACACAGCACGGCATACGTTTCCCGATCCGTGTCTGGTATGAGGACATGCGCACCATCCGCAAAACCTATCAGTTTACTAACCGCATCCGCTACGTCCCCCGCGCCTGGCATTTTTATCTGCAGCGCCCCGACTCCGTCACCAACACGAGCCGCGTGCGGCGCAATCTGGAGATCATCCCGGCGGTCGACGACCTGTGGGATTTCTACCGCGCCCACGGCCGCTGGGAGGAATTGAAGGACGTACTGGTCTATCTCGCCTTTCACAACGAATTTCTCACCGGCTCCGTGCGCGTCAATCTCGCGGATTGGAAAAGCGACGTGCAGGAAACGCTGCTGCAGGATTTTCTGCAAAAGGTCCCGGATTGGCAGGAAAACCGCTATATTCGCGCTATACCCCTCAAGCACCGGGTTCTGACCTGGCTGCTGATGCACCGGATGCGCCTTTGCGTGCACATTCTGATGAAGCTTAACAATCTTATAAAGGATAAGAAAGTATAGGATACGGGAAAATCACCCCGTATCCTATATCTTTTTTTTCATATTCAGAAGCAGCTGGCCAAGCCCCTCGAGGCCGTGGTAGTTGAGGAACATGATGATCCTTCGGTTTCGGGATTCCGCGCGGTAGCTTTCGCATGCCGAGAGCTTCGGGATCTTCACATGCGCGTATTCCCGAAAGGCCCGGATCACCCGCTTCCTGTCCGGGGCGGTCTGCTGCGCAAGGCGGCTGATGGAGTCGAGCAGCACGTGGTTGATAACGAAGAAGGAAAAATCTTCCTGCCGCCCCTGTACAAGCATCTCCTTTTCCAGCATGTCCATGATCTTCAGCATGTCCAGGTTTTTCGCGGCATTGTTGTTGTGCATGGTCGATTCCTGCCCGCGCCGGTAGATATACAGCGCCTCATGCACATATTCCGTGCGCCTTGCGCGCAGGAGCATTACCGCCGAAAAATAGAAGTCCTCGTACCACAGTCCCTCGGGAAAGCGCAGATCACCAATCAGGGATCTGCGGAAAATTTTGTTGCAGGACGAGCCCGCCGCACTGAGGGGGTGATCCTGAAAATTGGCCGGGAGAAGGCGCTCGGTCCCGTCATCAAAGCGCTCGAGGAAGTCACAGACGACGATATCTGCGCCGCTTTCCTCCGCCCGATCCAGGAGCTTTCGGTACATATCCGGCCTCACCCAGTCATCACTGTCCACGAAGCCGACAAAATCCCCCTGCGCAAACGGCAGCGCGAGATTGCGTGCCCGGCCCTGTCCGCCGTTTTCCGTGTGCAGGCAGCGGATTTTGTCGGGAAACGCTTTGGCATAGCGGTCACAGATCGCGCCGGAGCGATCCTTGGAGCCGTCGTCCACCAGAAAAATTTCCAGATCCGAAAGCTCCTGCTTAAGAAGCGAATCCACACATTCGGCAAGGTAGGGCTCCACATTGTAAACCGGGACGATGATACTCAGCCTCATACCCACTCTCCTCTCCAGGTGCTCACACGCCCGACAGGGCGCACCGCCGCCTGATAATAAATGAGTCCCAGAACCAGCGCAAGATAGAACGAGACATTCGGTCTTCTCAGTACCGCCCCAGAATACTGGGCAATGCCGAGCAGCAGCACGAGCGTGACAAAGAGAATGAAGTTATCCGCCGTGAAGCTGTTTTTGAAATCGCGCAGCAGGCGGCGCAGCATCAGAAGCACAAAGTACAGGATAAACAGGACATAGGACGCGAAGCCCACATAGCCGAAGTAATAGAAGACGGCAGGCCAGTCGTTCTCCAGATCCACGCCCCCGTAATTCCAGGCGGCGGAAATGTCGATGCCGAAGAGCTTGGTCAGCGTGTCGCTGTGGTCCCACATGAGGGAGACAAAGGCCCGTTTCAGGTTCCGGGTATTGAGCAGGATATTCGCGTCCGTTGTGAAATTGTACTTTGCCATGATTTCGTCGATATCGTACATTTCAAACATGCCGGGCGACAGGATCCAGAGGCACTTCCAGTAGTAATCCTCGTACAGGGTGTGGATTTCGGGATCGTCCAGGATCTGCTCGATCGGCAGGGTGTTGGGATCGAAGCCCCACCTGTCGGCATCCTCCGCAAACTCGTCCTCCGTCTTCTCCATGAAGGCGGTCTGCTCCTGCCGGATCTTGTATTTCGGCGTGAGCGGGTAGGCCGCGGCAGAGAGCAGCGATACCCCCACCAGCACCAGCACCGCGAAGCGGTTGACCGTGCAGCCGCGCACCGCATGCTCCAGCGGGAGGAAGACCGCAAAGCCCAACATGATGAGGAAAATGGAGAGATAGCAGGTCATGGTGCCGTTGATGATGAGGCACACAGCGGAGAGCACCGGCACCAGGACGTTCACGAGCTTCTTGTCGGACTTTACGGCGCAGAAGACCGCAAAAGCCGCCAACACGACGAGGATGGTGCTGTTGGCCGTGCGGTTGTCGTCAATGACCCAGCCGCTGATCCCGAGGCCCTCCCCATAGGTGATGTTGGCTGTCCCCGTCACGATGGAGAGGAAGAGCGCCAGCGCCGTGATCCCGGCCGCGAAGAAGAGGCCCCAGTAGGCCTGGTTCCTGGTCTGGGTATTGCGGATCGAAAACGCAAAGCAGAGCGCCATCACCGGCATATGCGCCATTTTCGCGGTATAGGAGATTTCATACACCAGATCCGCCGCGCCGATGCGCCACACATTCCAGAGATGCAGCAGGCACACAAGGCCGATACCGCCGAGACCGAGCAGCAGGCGCAGCTTCTTTTTCCTCTCCGGCAGAATGAGCAGCAGCGTGAGCGGGAAGGCCACCATCACGAGCAGGCGCACAAAGCCCGCAAAGGTCCCGTCGGGACTTTTCGTCCAGAACGCGATGATGTCCAGGATCGGCTGCAGGATGATCAGGATCATCAGCCAGTGATTGGAAAAGAACTGCCTGCCGATATTCCGTTGTTTCGTTTTCTCTTTCATCCTATCACCGTAAACCATTTCTCGGCAATCGCCTTACGGCTGAAGCTCTGCGCATGCAGCAGGGCTTCCCTGCCCATCCGCTCACGAAGCTTTGGTTCCGCCATGAGCTTCACAAGCCGGTCCTCATATTCCTCACGCGCCCCCTCCGGAACAAGAAAGCCGTTTACCTGATCGCTCACCAGAAAGCCGGGGCCGACCCGCACATCGTAGGCCACGATCGGCAGGGCGCAGCTCTGTGCCTCCATCAGCACGAAGGGAAACCCCTCGGACCGGGAGGACATGGCAAAGATTGAAGCGCGCAGCATCTCCCGGCGCACAAGGTCGTTGTTCATCTGGCCGGGCAGCTCGACATAGTCCTCCGCTCCCTGCTGCTTCACATAGTCGCGGATACCGGCGAGCTCGTCCCCGTCGCCAACGATCCGGAGCTTCCAGTCGGGGACGCGCGCATGCAGATGGACAAACTGCTCGGCCAGCAGCGGGAAGCGCTTGACCTCCGTCACCCGCCCCACGGCGAGGACGGTTTTTTCCCGTATCCCGAAATCTCCCTGCTCCGGGTAGCGCTCCAGGAAGTTCGGCATATAGACAAGCCGGGTATGGCTGTTGCGCCCCGCCATCAGCTCTCCGGCCTCCTGCACGAGCTGCGGCGTCAGCAGGGTGAGCACGTCAAGCCTTCGGTAGCCGTATCGGAAGCCCCTGATATATTTGCGCTCGAAGGCGTGGTCGTGGTGGAGCTGCCCGATTTTCAGGACGTTTGCCGCCCCGTATTTGGAAAGCTGCAGATTATCCTCATGCCGCGTGGTGATGATGACACCCTCGGTAATATTGCGGATCATCTTCCGCACGGCCCGGCGCTTTCCGGTGAGGATGCGGATGCTGCGCATCGTTTCTTTATAGAAGGCCCGGGTGTCCCTTGCGCGCAGCGCGCCCTTCCATTCCTCGCGGTTCGGCACGTCCCGCAGCAGAAAACGCACGCTCACGCGGGGGTCAACCGGCAGGGACGGCGTGCCCGGCAGCTTGTACACGCTGTAAAGGCGCACGTCATAGCGCTCGGCAAAGAGGTTTGCCATGCCGATGATGGCCTTTTCCACACCGCCAACACCCAGATGCAGGGCGATGATGTTGACCTGCTTTTTCTGATCCTTCGGGTCTTCCGCCGGAATTTCGGCAAGGCCCTTGACCCTGCGTATGATCTCGGCGTTATAGTCGCGCAGATCGTCCCGGTGCTTTTCGGTCTTCCGGGCAGTGCGCATGGCCTCGACAATGTCGTCGTACCCCACAAGCCCCTCGCTGTATTGCTCCAGATTCTTTGTGCAGTAGAGCGGCAGGCCCAGGGCGCGGGCCTCCATGACATTGAGCGGCTGCCCCTCATAGCGGGAGGTGGAGACAAAGGCGTCCATCTTGTCCATGTAGACGAAGGGGTTCTTCTTCTGCCCCAGGAAGGTCACATAGTCCGTGAGCCCCAGGCTGTCCCGCTGGTACTCGAGCGTGAGGCGCTTGTCCCCATCGCCGATGATATAAAGATGCACGTCCTGTCTGTATTCGATCAGGCGGCTGAAATCATCGAGCATGATGTCGTAGGCCTTCTGATGACAGAGTCTGCCGATGGCGACAAAGTTCACCTTGCTCTCATCCACCGCGAAATCGCAGGGCTCCGCCGCCTTCTCAAAGATCTCGCGGGTGTCGATCGTGTTCTGAATGACGGTGAAGCGCTTGTCGTACATCCCGCTGCACTCCATGAACGGCTCGATCACGCCCCGGGAGACGCCCACAAATTCGTCGTAATACTTGAATTTATCCTTGAAGTTATTCCACAGAACCCGGTATTTCCACTCGTTTTCCAGCTTGACGTTTACATTGTTGTGGATCCACATGACGCGGCGCTTCGCCGGAACGGTCAGCGCGCCGAGGGCGCAGGAGAACTGATAGGAATTAAAATCAATCGCCACGTCGTAGGGTTCGGTCACATCGGAGAAATCCAGCGTGACCATCTTGCGCGCCATATCAAACGGAATAAACGAGCAGATACGGGGCACACGGCGCAGATACTTGATATTCAGCTCCTTCGGAAAGTCGGCATCCCAGAAACTCTTTTCATCCGACAGGTACAGATCCACCTGATAATCCCTGTAATCGAAGTTTCGCAGGAGATTGATAATGGATTTCTGAATGCCGCCGACATCCAGATTGTCCTGAAAGAAAGCGATCCTTTTCATGCCCCGTGCCCTTTCCCTTTCCCGCATATTGCGGACATGCAAGTCTATTTTATCGCAAATGCACAATTCTGTAAAGACAGCCGTGAAAGGAAAAGGCACCTTCCCGCAGGAAGATGCCTTTTCTTATTCGTCTTACAGGCGCTCCTTGACCTTGGCCGCCCTGCCCACGCGGTCGCGCAGGTAATACAGCTTTGCTCTGCGAACCTTGCCCTTGCGGACGGTCGTGACAGAGACGATGGAGGGAGAATGCACCGGGAAGACCTTCTCGCAGCCGACACCGTAGGAGATGCGGCGCACGGTGATGGTCTCGTTGATGCCGCCATGCTTCTTGGCAATGATGGTGCCCTCAAAAGCCTGGGTGCGCTCACGGTTGCCTTCCTTGACACGGACGAGAACACGGACGGTGTCGCCCACGTTCATTTCGGGCAGTTCATCCTTGGTGTACTGCTCGGAGAGAATTTTAACCAGATCCATTTGTATGATCCTTCCTTCTTATAGACGTTCTTATCAGAGGGACACAGCCATGACAGCGGACCGCCTTATTCACTGCTCTGCAGGCTCTGCTGCATAAGCTATGGTAGTGTAACACACTTTTGGGCACAATGCAAGAGCTTTTTAACGAAAAATCTCCATATTCTCGAGATAGTTTTCAATTCTCGTAAAGCGCGCAAAGTCCGGGGCAAGCTCGGGCCGGAGCTGCCGCAGGGCATCGGCCAGCAGCGCCGGGTTCAAGGTCGGCTCCTGTGCGGAAATGACGGCGTGAAGCTGCACGGCGTCCTCCCCTGCCACAAAGCTGATCTCCCGGATGGCGGGGCGGATGTCGCTCTGCCCCTGGCCGCGCTTGGTCTTCTTTTCGATCACGATGGCCTCCTGCGCAAAAAAGCGCTTCAGCTCCTCCGCCATCTGCTCCGGGGGCCTGTCGTCATACTCAAACTCCCCGCGAATCTCGAGGAATTTCAGCAGCGCGATCTTACTGACCTGCTCATAGCAGTCCGTGACCCGCAGCCCCTCCGGCATCACAGCCGTGAGCCTTGCGGGCAGCTCTCTGAGCTCCGCGTCCCCCTTGAGGCGAAAGTCCATGATTTCGCAGAAGCTCCCCACGCCCACCGAGAGCGGCAGGGCGATGGAAATCTGCGGATGCGGATTGAAGCCCTCGGAGTATTTGAGTTCATACCCCGCGCGGGAAAAGCAGCGCTGCATGGTGTGCATCAGGTCGAGGTGGGAGATATAGACCGCGCGTCCGGTCTTTTCAAAGCGAAGGCGAAGCTTATCCATCGCACTTGCCCCCTTCCATAAGTCTGAGCGCTCCGCAGGCGGAGCACTGGTGGCGGCAATCGGGCGAAAGTGTGGAGGTGTAGCACTTCTCGCGCTCGCGCTTTAAGTGCTCCTTTCTCACGCCCACGTCGATCATGTCCCAGGGCAGAACCTCCTCCGTGCTGCGTTCCCGTTCGGCGTAAAAGGCCGGGTCGAGGCCGCAGCTCTCCATGGCGCTCATCCAGCGTTCAAAGCTGAAATAGTCTGTCCAGGCCTCCAGCCGTCCGCCGTTTTTCCAGACCTCCTCCAGCACGGGACCGAGGCGCCTGTCCCCGCGGGAGAGCACCGCCTCCACCACGCTGGTGTCGGCATCGTGCCAGTTATAGATGACGTTGCGGGAGTTGATGCTGCTGCGCAGCAGGTTCACGCGGCGCAGGTATTCCTCTTTGCTGATCTGAGGCTCCCACTGGAAGGGACTGTGGGGCTTGGGAATGAAGCAGGAGGTGGAGACCGTGATCTTCACGCCCCGGTTCTTGTTCTTCGCGTTCTCGCGCCAGCAGTGCAGGATGCGCCCCGCCATGTCCGCGATGCCGACGATGTCCTCATCCATCTCGGTGGGCAGGCCCAGCATGTAGTAGAGCTTGACCGAGTTCCAGCCGCCGGCGAAGGCAATCGCACAAGTGTGCAGCAGATCCTCCTCCGTGACGTTTTTGTTGATCGCGTCCCGGAGGCGTTGGCTTCCGCCCTCCACGGCAAAGGTCAGGCCGCTTTTTCTTACCTTCTGGAGCTTTTCCATGATCTCCATGGAGAAATTGTCGGCGCGCAGGGACGGCAGCGAAAGGCCGATGCTGCGGCTCTCGCAGTAATCCAGCAGCCCGTCGCAGAGTCCGGGCAGCGGGCGGTAGTCACTTGTGGAGAGTGACAGGAGCGTCACATCCTCGTGCCCGGTGTTTTTCAGGGCCTCAATGCCCTGCTTTACCAGCGTCTCTGGCTTCTTGGCCCGGATGGGACGATAGATATAGCCCGCCTGACAGAAGCGGCAGCCGCGCACGCAGCCGCGAAAAAGCTCAAGATTCACGCGGTCATGCACCACCTCGGTCGAGGGGACGATGGGATTGGTGGGATAGGGTGCCTTGTCGAGATCGACGATCACGCGCTTTGTGACCTTCTCAGGCGCGCCGTCTTTTGCCGTAATCGAGGCGACAGTGCCGTCGTCGTTGTACGCGATATCGTAAAGCGAGGGAACGTATACGCCGCCGATCTGCGCCGCTTTTCTCAAAAAGTCCCGCTTGCCCCAGCCCTCCAGCTTCGCCTGATGCAAAAGGGCGAGCAGGTCATTATTCATCTCCTCCCCCTCGCCGATGACAAAGAGGTCGATGAAATCCGCCATCGGCTCGGCATTCACCGCCGCGGAGCCGCCCGCAAAGACCAGTGGCAGCAGAGACTCACGCTCGGCGGATCTGAGCGGCAGTCCCGCCTGGTCGATCATGTCCAGCACGGTGGTATAGGCCATCTCATAGCCGACGGAAAAGGCCAGCGCGTCAAACTGATCGAGGCTGTCGCCGCTCTCGAGCGCATAGAGCGGCAAATCGGCCTTCTTCATCTCCTCATACATGTCCCCCCAGGGGGCAAAAACGCGCTCACACCAGACATAGTCCAGGCTGTTCATTGTATGGTAAAGGATGCTCATGCCGAGGTTTGACATGCCGATCTCATAGGTATCCGGGAAACAGAAGGCGACACGCAGGTCGACCTTCTCCCTGTCCTTGAGGATCTGATTATATTCGCCGCCCGTATAGCGTGCCGGCTTCTGCACACGGGGCAGGATGCGTTCCAGTCTTTTGTCCATAGCAATCTCCCAAATCGGTTTGGGGCTATTCTATATGATTTTCTGGTTTTTTACAAGTGCTTCCTCTTCATTTTGAAACAGCAGCAGCCAGATTGCGGCGGCAAGCGGGGCCGTGCTCTTTTTCCACACGGCAAAGTATACGCCGCCTGTGAGCAGGACGGCAAGCAAAACGGCGCTTACCGTCCGGCAGATGGCTTCACCGCGCTCTTCCCCGAGCGCCATGGTGCAGAGGATGCTGAACACCCGTCCCCCGTCCAGCGGCAGCAGCGGCAGAAGATTAAAAGCTGTGAGCAGCAGACTCAGTCCGGCGCTCTGCCGCAGCCATTCAATGTCCGTGAAGCCGAACAGTGCATACACCGCGCCGCCGAGAGGCCCGGCCAGGGCGGCAAGGATGTGCCCCGCCGGGGAGCAGTATCCGACATAGCGGATGCACAGGCCACGCGCATCTGCCGATATTCCGTTGATCCGCTGCCCCAGCAGATAAAGAGCCAGAACGTGCGACAGCTCATGCGCCGCGACCGGCAGCAGAAGCACGGGGAAAAGAGACAGGGCCTGCCGATAATAGAGACACGCTGCGAGATACACCGCCGCAACACTTAGAAAAAAACGCCGTTTATCCATGCTCTCCCCCTCCCCGGCAAGGATATGAAGGAGCGGGACAAAATATGAAGGAGGCCCCGGGTTTCACCGAAGCCTCCGATTGTATTATTTCCAGTTCTCCACAAAGCTGCGCATGATGTTGTACAGTCTCTCCGTGGAGCTGATGCTCAGGCGTTCACGCACGGAATGCA
>Ga0310697_10002731_pt1 | contig 18412 bp, 12 predicted proteins | sample 172DNAGHGlowgp2_FD_203883 | JGI IMG/M metagenome (GOLD analysis project Ga0310697, IMG submission 203883) | Sheep rumen microbial communities from Palmerston North, Manawatu-Wanganui, New Zealand - 1728 DNA GHGlow gp2 (v2) (version 2) | ecosystem: Host-associated > Mammals > Digestive system >... | reverse complement strand
CCTGAGCGCTCGTCACAAGATTCCCAACCCTAAACGCAAGGATAAGCAGGGCAACCTCGTCGAAAACGAGCCCGACAGCATCGTCTCACCCGTCGCCAACCCCTGGATTACCAACGAGCAATTGGCCATGTTCTATGCCATGGGCGATTCGGCAATGAAGTGGACACGCACCGTCAGCGTCCCCTGGTGTTCCTACAGCACCGTCATCCAACTGCGCTCGTGGCTGCCCGACGAGATCGGTGGCGTGGCATGGATCGCCTTTGACAATCCCGGTCAGAGTCCCCGATTCCCCGTCTTCTGCGGCAATACCGACCTGCCTGCCTCGATGAAGCTCTGTGGACACAGCGCCGAGAACGACAACACTGCCCTGTGGCAGTTCCGCAAGGCCAACCGCCTCGCCTCCCTCCGTTGGGGCGTCTATCGCAAGACCCTCGAGCCCGCCCGTGATCACTTTCTTGACAAGGGCCTGCGCGAGCTCCCCATGGTAGAAAAGGCCTGGCAAGACCTCAATGCCCAGGACAGCAAGCGTGCCGCCCAGTACCTCAACGACTATACCGCCGACATGCTCGGCGCCGCCGCCTATCGCTGGCAACAGATGGCCCACACCTTCTGGCTCCAATCCTGGAAAGGCTTCTAATAGGAGGATCTTGGCTTTTTTCCCGGTCCCGTCTCGAGGTTCCTTGTGCCGAGGCTCTTCCTCGGCCCTCAAGCAACTGTCAAGACTCATCAAGTCTTATCTATATCATCTCCTGCCTATCCAGGAAAGCTGATGCCCACCAGAGGACAAATAAAACTGACAACTGATAACAGACAACTGAAAACTTATCACTACCTTTGCGTCAGAAACATAACTAGAATTGTAAAGATATGAGAAAGAGATTGTTAATTGCGATCATCGCTCTGTTGGGGTGTTTTGTTGCAGCAGACGCATGTACCTCGGCCATCGTGAGCGGTCGGTTGACGGCTAATGGGCGTCCGCTGATGTGGAAGAACCGCGACACCAACGACCTGAATAACCGTGTGGAACGCATCGTCCGTCACGACGGACTGATGGAGTTTGTCGCCCTGTTTGATGCTCGTGACCTGCAAGATACGGCGGCTTGGATGGGCTTTAACGAGGCAGGCTTCGCCATTATGAACACGGCGTCCTATAACCTGAACGGCAACGACGGAGTGAAGAATATGGACCGCGAGGGGGAGCTGATGCGCTATGCCCTGGAGCGTTGCAAGACGGTGGATGATTTTGAGAACCTGTTAAAGACCTTGCCCAAACCATTGGGTGTTGAAGCCAACTTCGGCGTTATCGATGCACAGGGTAACGGCGCCTACTTCGAGACAGGTAATTATAAATACGTGAAGTTTGACCTCGCCGATGCTACTAGTGGCATCTTGATGCGTACGAACTATTCTTACAGTGGAGAGAAGGACAAGGGTATGGGCTACGTGCGTGAGAAAAACGAGAAGCACCTGCTCGAGCCGCACATTTTAGCTCAGGACATCACCCCTGCAGTGTTCACCGAGGAATTGTCCCGCACGTTCTATAACTCGCTGATCGGTAAAGACTACACCCGCAGCGGGGACAACTGGATTGTGGACCAGGATTTCATTCCGCGTCGCATTTCCAGCGCCAGCGTGGTCATCGAGGGTGTCCTGCCCAGCGAGAGCCCGCTCTTGACAACGATGTGGATCGCCTTGGGCTATCCCCCCTGTGCCGAGGTCTATCCCGTGTGGGTAGGGGAGGACGGTGTAGCTTCTGAATTGACTGGTACGACTGCCGAGAATCACTCGGTGCAGTGCGACAAGGTGAATAAACGCAAAGCGGAGGTCTTCCCTGTCGTGCGAGGCAACGGCAAACAATACCTGAACCTCTCCAAACTCTATAACAATGAGGGCACAGGTTATTGCCAGACGCTTACCCTGAAGAACCGCCAGGCCTACAAGCGCGGTTATGAGGAAATTGCTCGCCGTCGAGCCCTTTACAGCAAGTCCAAGAAACGTAAGAATTAGCAGGTAGTCCATAGCGGTGATGACCATTGAGAATTGCAGCGTCACGGCGGGCACCTATATGCGCCACTTGTGCATGATGTTCCTGGCCGACAACTGGCTGTGGATGGTGGCGCCTGTTGCCGTCTGCGCTGTGTTAGCAGTGTGGATTGATGTGCGTTTTGTCATCGTGGCCTTGATGGTGCTGTTTGTCGTTATGCCCATGCTGTTGGCATTGCTTTATTTCTACTATGGCTTCTCACCCGAGGCACGCTGGTCCATCATGGAGAAATCAGCAACTGTTGATGGCCAGAGTATCACATTGCATTTTACTGATGAGCGAATGAAAACGCACGTCATCCAGTGGGGTGACGTGCGTACTATCATTGAGAAAGATGATGCGTTGTTGTTGATGCTCAAGAGCAAGCGTTATACTTGCCTGATGTTGCCGATGTCAGTTATAAATCCAGACGTCACGAAGGCTCTCAGGCAGTTCGCCGCGGAGGTCCATTAACGTGTTATAGTCATCGCTGCGAGCGACATACACGCAGGTGTAGCCCTTGTAATCAAGCATCTTCATATAGGGAACCAGTGAGTTATACTTGACCTTGAATGCGTCAAGTTCCTGCTGGTTGCGTAACGTAGCAATTACCATAAAGTATTTGCCGGATGCGTTGCCCACCTTGGCAATAGCCGGATGGCTCTCGACCATCTCGATGCCCTGTGAAACCACGCCCTGCTGAACGGTCATGCCACCCAACTGCTGGGATTGTGGGGCACTGACTTCGGGCGATATGCTTGCCATATTGTGATTGCGGTCCACGATAATGGGGGTTGTGAGCATCACGCCCAGACCGATCAATACAGCTACCGAAGCTGCAATCTGGCCAGCCTTGCGCGAGAACAGGTTGCGCTGCTTGGGTACAATGGCTGCTGCTGCCGATTCTTCCTCTTGGCGTTCCTGCTCAAGAACACTCACCGTTTTGATGTCCAGATCGCGAAGTCCGTAGAAACGGTTACATGCGTTATCGTCTTCAAACGGCACAAACTCGATGTGTTGTCCTTCATTGAGTTTGAAGAACCCCAGACGACCCATCGACACCTCGCAGCCCATTGTCAACTGCTGGCGGAATGTCGCTACGCTGTCGGTGATGAAGCGCATAGCCTCATCATAATCCAGCCCTTCGCGGCGCATGATTGATTGGGCGAGCAGGCCATCGTTATGAGCAGCGCTGGCATTGAAGCCGATGGAACGGCGAGGATGCTCCATCATTTCTTGACCCTCGTCAAAGCGGGAAGGATCATAGTTGGCGATGAATGCACCCCAACCAGGGATGGTGACACAATCGTGCCGTGTCATCAGATAATCTATATGTTCAATAATCGAAAACATCACACAAAAGTACACTTTTTCATGGCATCAGCAAAATATTTGCCTTGAAAATGCATTGAAAAAGTTATTAACATGGCTCTCGGAGCTAAGTCACCGACTGAATACTTTGCGATAGGCGTCTGCCTTTTTATCAAGGGCGAGAGGGTAGGCCCGAGATGAGGAAGGCATCCGCCATAGGGTAAATTGGTGATGGTCTATCTGGCACGCTACAGGGTTGCCGATAGCAGGGATGCCGATGCCAGCCTGCTCGGCAACAATGCCAGTTGCCTTCTCTCCAGTAGTGACTACCGTGGTGATAGTGGGGTGGCTTTCTAACAGCGACGCCAGGTCAATCGGCTCAACAATATCAAGGAATTTGTCGCTGGCATTGTCCCTGAGGCGTCTCACCGCCATCGCTGTATCCCACAATGCAATGCCCTCCTTGTCCAGGAAACTTTTGATTACTTCTAAATCGAAGCGCTGTAATTGCTTGTCCCATAATGCGTCACGATCGCCTTCAAAGAAAATGATACCCATGATGCGCCAGAAGTCGTTGATCTTGTTGGGATAAAAGAACGGCATGGACCAGCGTTCAGGTTTGGGCGGAAATGTGCCTAGGAATAGGTATCGAGCTCCGTTTGGGATATAGGGAGGCCAGGGATGGCGTTCTAATGTCGGTTGATGATTGTTCATATCAGCAAAATTAAACAAAAAACGCCGTCTAGTCGATGTTTTTATCAAAAAAAATATGGAGTATCGCAATTTTTACTAACTTTGCAGATTAGAATATCTAACAATAAAAGCGAAAGAATATGAAAATCCGTAATTTATTTTTGCTGGCAGTCGCATCGCTGATGCTTGCGGCGTGCAATCCTACCGAGGATATCACCCTCATGTCTAATATCGACCAGGTTCCGTCTTCTGCTTTGGCAGCTGCTACTGTCCAGGCAGGTGACTTCACCATTAAACCTGGTGACCTGTTGCTCATCAACGTGTCTGGTTCCAATGAGGACGCTATCAAGCCGTTTAACAAGGTTCAGTATATCTCTAACATCAGTTCGACAACCTATAGTTATGGTGATCGTTCTACTATCTATTACCTTGTTGACGACCAAGGGAACATTGATTTTCCGATTTTGGGCAGATTACATGTTTCGGGTATGACAAAGCAGAAAGTGGAGGAATACATTACTTCTCTCATTCATCCTAAATATCTGATTGAGGTTCCTAATGTAGAGTGCCGTATCCAGAATTTCCGCGTATTCTGCCTTGGTGATTTCAACCACACGGGTGTCGTTCAGGCCGAGAATGGCCGTCTCAATCTCATTGAGGCGATAGCCATGAGTGGAGACCTGGCCAGTACGGGATTGCGTGACAGATTATTGCTTGTCCGCACTGATGTCAATGGTCAGCGCACCGTGAAGCGCATCAATCTCAATGACGCAAACTTCTTCAGTTTACCTGAATACCAGCTCCAGCAGAATGATATCCTCTATGTGGAGCCCAACAAGTATAAGAAACGCAGTATTTGGAGTGTTGCACCCACGTTCTCATTTGGTTTGGGTATGATGGGCACAGCTATGTCACTGATTACTTTCATTACTGTGTTAGCTAAGAAATAAGCTATTTGATATACCGCTTAGGATGACGGTCCTTCCATTCTTGGAGGGACCGTTTTTATAAACTGCCATTTTGTCAGTTTTTCTTTCCTTGGCACAAGTGTTGAGGTTCTTGAGATGAACAAAGCATATCCAAAAAGCATAAGAAAGGAGAAACAACTATATGAATTTTAACAATTTTACAATCAAAGCACAAGAGGTTATCCAGAAAGCCGTGCAGCTGACTCGTGTAGGCGGCAACCAGGCTGTGGAACCTGAGCATCTGCTCAAGGCTGTTTTGACCGAGGGCGATGCTGTGGTACGCTTCATTTTCCAGAAGCTGGACATCAATTCCGCTAATGTGGAACGGTCCCTCGATGCCGCTCTTCAACATCTGCCGCATGTCAGTGGAGGAGAGCCTTACCTGAGCAATACAGCAAGTCAGGTTTTGGACAAGGCCAACGACATTGCCAGCAAGAGCGGTGACCAGTATGTAACCGTCGAGGCGCTGTTGATGGCGCTGTTCGAGGTCAAGTCAACGGTGTCTACCATCCTCAAGGATGCAGGAATGACTCGCGATGACCTCAAGGTCGCCATCGACGAGTTGCGTAAGGGCAAGAATGCCACTTCCCAGAGTGCAGAGGAACAGTACAATGCCCTGAGCAAGTATGCGGTCAACCTCAATGAGCGTGCACGTCAAGGCAAACTCGACCCGGTTATCGGTCGTGATGACGAGATTCGTCGAGTGCTGCAGATCTTGAGCCGTCGCACCAAGAACAACCCCATCCTCATCGGTGAGCCGGGAACTGGCAAGACCGCCATTGTTGAGGGACTGGCACAGCGTATCGTGCGCGGTGACGTACCCGAGAACTTGAAGATGAAGCAAGTCTTTTCGCTCGACATGGGCGCATTGATTGCTGGAGCCAAGTACCAAGGCGAGTTTGAGGAACGTCTCAAATCGGTCATCAACGAGATTACTCAGGCCCAAGGCGAAATTATCTTGTTCATTGACGAGATTCACACCCTTGTGGGTGCCGGAAAGAGTAGTGGGGCAATGGATGCTGCCAACATCCTCAAGCCGGCTCTTGCACGCGGTGACCTGCGCAGCATCGGTGCCACAACCCTCGACGAGTACCAGAAGTATTTTGAGAAGGACAAGGCGCTGGAGCGTCGTTTCCAGATTGTCATGGTCGATGAACCCGACGAGGAAAGCAGCATTGCTATCCTGCGAGGACTGAAGGAGAAATACGAGAACCACCACAAGGTGCGTATCAAGGACGATGCTATCATCGCAGCCGTGCAGCTGAGTCAACGTTACATCAGTGATCGTTTCTTGCCCGATAAGGCCATTGACCTGATTGATGAGGCTGCCGCCAAGCTGCGCATCGAGATGGACAGTGTGCCACAAGGCCTTGATGAGATTTCCCGCAAGATCTCGCAGTTGGAGATTGAGCGTGCCGCTATCAAGCGTGACGGTGACGAAGCCCGCATTGCGGACCTTGACAAGCAGATTGCCGAACTCAAGGACCGCGAGAGCGACTATAATGCCAAGTGGAAGAGCGAGAAAGAGCTGATTAACAAGATCCAGCAGAACAAGATCGACATCGAGCAGCTCAACTTTGAGGCCGAGCGTGCCGAGCGCAACGGTGACTACGGTCGTGTGGCCGAAATCCGCTACTCGCTCATCAAGCAGAAGGAAGACGAGAACCGTCAGATTCAGGACCACTTGCGCGATATGCAGGGCGACAAGGCCCTTATCAAGGAAGAGGTCGATAGCGATGATATCGCCGAGATCGTTTCACGCTGGACTGGGATTCCCGTGACCAAGATGCTCCAGAGCGAGAAGGATAAACTGCTCCATCTCGAGGCTGAACTGCACAAGCGTGTCGTTGGCCAGGATGATGCAATCAAGGCCATCAGCGATGCTGTCCGCCGCAGCCGTGCCGGCTTGAATGATCCACGCCGACCCATCGGCTCGTTCATCTTCTTGGGCACCACTGGCGTCGGCAAGACCGAGCTGGCTAAGGCGCTGGCAGACTATATGTTCAACGACGAGAACATGATGACGCGCATCGACATGAGCGAGTATCAGGAGAAGTTCTCAGTCACCAGGCTTATTGGTTCGCCTCCCGGCTATGTAGGCTATGACGAGGGTGGACAGTTGACCGAGGCCGTTCGCCGCAAGCCCTATTCGGTCGTCCTCTTCGACGAGATCGAGAAGGCCAATCCCGATGTGTTCAATGTCTTGCTCCAGGTGCTTGACGATGGCCGCTTGACCGATAACAAGGGCCGCACCATCAACTTCAAGAACACGATCATCATTATGACGAGCAACTTGGGTTCTAGCCTCATCCGTGAGCGCTTTGAGCACATGACCGAAGCCAACCGCGATGAGGTCATCGGCCGCACTCGCGATGACGTGATGGGCATGCTCAAACAGACCATCCGTCCCGAGTTCCTGAATCGTATCGACGAGATCATCATGTTCACGCCGCTTGACGAGGAGCAGATCCGCCAGATTGTTGCCATGCAGCTTGCCGGTGTCAAGAAGATGCTTGCCAAGAATGGTATCACCCTCGAGGCAACCGATGCTGCCATCCGTTTGCTCGGCAGAGCGGGCTATGACCCCGAGTTCGGAGCAAGGCCTGTTAAGCGAGCCATCCAGAGCATGGTGCTCAATCAGTTGAGCAAAGACATCATCGCCTCCAAGGTCAACCGTGATCGACCCATCATCATCGATGCCGACGGCAACGAATTGGTCTTCAAGAACTAAAGCAGATGCTATTACACAAAAATCGCGGGCAACAGTCAAAGTACTGCTGCCCGCGGTTTTTATTTTTTGTTTGTTTGGCCCCTTTAGGTCTCCTCCTTTTGTTTTAGAAACCGAGGAAGTCGGGGGTCATTTCGGACAGGGGGTGACCCTTGAGATCCTTGTCGCTCAGGAGCATATCCACGGGAGCGATGCGCCAGTCAATGTCCAGTGCGGGGTCATCAAAGCGCAGTGTCGCTTCGCTCTGCGGGGCGTAGATGTTGTCCACCTTGTATTGAAACTGGGCGAAGTCGCTCAGCACTACAAAGCCGTGGGCGAAGCCTCGGGGGATGAACAGCTGACGGCCAGTGTCGGCACTCAGTTCGATGGCGACGTGGCGTCCCCACGTGGGGCTGCCGTGGCGCAGGTCCACAGCCACGTCTAGCACCGTGCCCTGTGAAACGCGAACCAGCTTGGCCTGGCTCCACTCGCCGCGTTGGAAGTGAAGGCCGCGCAGTACGCCCTTGCTCGAGAACGACTCGTTATCCTGCACGAAGTCCACATGCCCCACATGGGCATCAAACTCCGCCATCTTAAACACCTCGCTAAAGTATCCCCGTTTGTCACCGAAGCGCTTGGGCTCGATCACCCATACGCCCTTGATGTCCTGTTCAATAAATGTCATATCAAGTCATTATTGAGAATTATTGGGGCAAAGTTAGCCATTTTTGGCTGCAGAAGCAACATAATTCAAGAAAAACGAGTACTTTTGCCCCTCGGTTTATAAAAAGACTTGAGTTATGAAGAAGACAGCGCGCAACGTCATTTTCTTTGACGACAACGAGGTACGTAAGCATTTGATGCCGTTTACCTATACACGCCCCACGGCTTTGCTTCGCGTGGGAATCACCACCATCAGCGAGAAGTGGCAGGCGATGCTCGGTGACGATGCCACCTATAGTTACCTCACTGTGCGTTACCTCAAGAAGAAGTTCCCGCTGCATGTGCGCCGCACAACCAACCTCATGGTAGCCGGCCATGTCATTCCCACGCCTGAACTCGCCGAGCAGGTGCTTGCCCTGCAGGAGGGCGAGGCCCTGATGGTGGGTGAGGAACTCATCGCCTTCAACGGCACTGCCCATGATTATGATGCCCGTCATTATACCCGTGTGCATTTTGCCAAGGATATCCCTCTCACCGTGCATCACTTGTATGATATCTTTGAATTCAACGGGACGGTGCTGGAGCAGGATTTTAACCGTCTCACGGCAGGTCGCGACTCGCAGCCGTTGTCGGCGACCAATACTGTCATCGGCGACCCCACCCGCATCTTTGTCGAGCAGGGTGCCTATGTCGAGGGCGCGATGCTCAACACCAACGGCGGCCCCATCTACATCGGTCCTAATGTCGAGGTGATGGAGGGCGCATGCATCCGTGGAGGCTTTGCCGCATGCCATGACGCCAAGGTGCGCATCGGCGCCAAGGTCTATGGCGCGACCACCCTGGGGCCTCACGTCAAGATCGGCGGCGAGGTCGAGAACACCGTCTTTATCGGTTACAGCAACAAGGCCCACGACGGCTTCCTGGGCGATGCTGTCATCGGCGAATGGTGTAACATCGGCGGCGGTACCACTGCCAGCAACCTCAAGAACGACTACGGCGAGATCAAGCTTTGGAATTATGCCAGCAAGCGCTTCGAGCGCACGGGACTGCAGTTCTGCGGTCTCTTCATGGGCGACCACAGCAAGATTGGTGTCAACGGCATGATCAACACGGCCACCGTCATCGGCGTCGGGGTCAACATCCACGGGGCGGGCTTCCCCCGCAACTTCGTCGCTTCTTTCCAAGAGGGCAGTGCCACTGCCGGATTCAAGGATGTCCCCCTCGAGACCTTCTACACCATTGCCGAGCGTGTCATGGCACGCCGCAATATTCCCTTGACCGAGGTTGACCGCGACATCTTCAAGGCCATCTACAACATCCGCGATCGCTATAAGTAAGCTGTTAGCTGTTAGCCATTAGCCATTAGCCTTTGGCTTTTTGACAACGATTCTATTGACCGTGGCGGAGCCACGGCCCACAGAACACGATCAGACGAAATCGTTTTTTTTACCTTCTTCTTAATGTCTCGACGATGCGCGCCATCTGATTGGGAATGCGTATCTGCTGGGGGCACTTTTTCAGGCAGGTCTCACAGTCAACGCACTGTGTGGCCCAGGTCGATGCGTCGGGCAGCGCCAGGCGCAGGCCGTCGGCAAACTGCTGCTTGCGTTCCATGTAATCGGCTGCCTGCTTGTCGGGCAGGGGCAGTATTCCTTGATTGACCGCCTCGTTGTAATAGGCGAAGTTGCCGGGGATGTCGACGCCATAGGGGCAAGGCATGCAGTAGCTGCAGGTGGTACAGGGAATGGTGGGGAATCCCGCCATCACGTCGGCAATCTCCTCCAGGACTTTGTTCTCGGCATCGGTCATCGGCTCCAGGGGCGAAAAGGTGCTGATGTTCTCCTCCATGTGGCTCATCTGGTTCATGCCGCTCAGCGTCGTGAGGATATTGGGGTGAGAGCCCACCCAACGGAACGCCCATCTGGCAGGCGAGTCATCGGGACGCAGGGCAGCGAGTCGCTGGACGAGGTCTTCGTTCAGGCTGGCAAGCGCACCGCCCCTCAGCGGCTCCATCACCACCGTCTGCACGCCGGTCTTCTGCAATTTGTCATACAGGTACTCGGCATCGGCATCCTTTTTCCACCCCGACTTGTTGAGTGAGGCATGTCGCCAGTCGAGGTAGTTCATCTGGATCTGGACGAAGTCCCAATGGTATTCATCCTGGTGGTCGAGCAAGTAATCAAACACGCTCACGTCGCCGTGGTAGGAGAAGCCCAAGTGACGGATGCGGCCGGCCTCGCGCTCCTTCAGCAGGAACTCCAGCAAGCCATTGTCCATGAAGCGCTTCTTCAGGGTCTCCACGCCACCGCCTCCCACGCTGTGCAGCAGGTAGTAGTCGATGTAATCCACCTTGAGCCGCTCAAAGGACTGCTCATACATCTTGATTCCGTCCTCCCTTGACCACAGGGTCTCACGTTGGTTAGACAGCTTGGTGGCGACAAAATACTTCTCGCGCGGATGGCGGCTCAGCGTGATGCCCGTCATGGGTTCGCTGTTTCCGCCCTTGTACATCGGTGCCGTGTCAAAGTAGTTCACCCCATGTGCAATGGCATAGTCCACCAGACGGTTCACTTCGTCCTGATCGTCGGGTAGGCGCATCATGCCGAAGCCCAGCAGCGACACCTTGTCGCCCGAGCGATGCTGCACCCGGTAGGTCATCTGGTTCGGCGTGTTGCCATCACCACTGGTCTGTGGCCTGCCAGTCTCTCCCGCCAGCATGCCCAGCGGATTCGTTGCCATCACGGCGGCGCCCAGTCCCAGCTTGTGCAGGAACTGTCGGCGATTCATGTCCGATTTCTTGTTGCCCATATCTATCCTGTTTAGTTGATTCTTGAATTCCAGTAGTAACCCATTGTAATCTAGGTTGCAAAGATAGTAAAAAGTTTTTAGTCACTAGTCACTAGTCCTTAGTTATTAGACCTTAGTTTCTAGTTTTTTAAGATAGTCTAGAAGGTCTTAGTCTAGAGGGTTGATAGCGCAAAGTAGTGCTTTTTTTGCTGGATTGCTAAAAAATAGCTAATTTTGTGGCGTGATTCAATGAGTTTGGGGTGCCCCATTTGTATCAGGGGCTGAGAACATACCCATGGAATCTGATCCGGATAATGCCGGCGTAGAGAACATTTATTGATTCAAGTTTCGCAACGGGTTGCGAAGCTTGAGAAAACGAATTATTGCATGAAGAAGATCTTTCTGACGGCTGCCACGATGCTGGCTGGCCTCGTTGCGGTGGCACAGACTGCCGCGACCGACACGGTGCCTTCCGTCGCCCTGAGCGAGGTAGAGGTGCTGGGCACTCGTGCGAGTGCAAACACTCCTGTAGCGTATACTAACTTGACAAGCCAGCAACTGGCTGCCGAGAATCATGGCCTGGACATCCCGTTCCTGTTGACGATGACGCCGAGCGTGATCACCACCAGCGACGCGGGTGCCGGCGTGGGTTACACGTCGATGCGCGTGCGCGGCACCGATGCCACCCGCATCAACATCACGGTAAACGACATCCCGCTGAATGATGCCGAGAGCCACAGCATCTACTGGGTGAACACGCCCGACTTTGCCTCGAGCGTGCGCGACATCCAGGTGCAGCGCGGCGCGGGCACCTCGACCAACGGCTCGGGCGCCTTCGGCGGTAGCGTGAACATGAGGACCCAGAGTTTCTCGCGCGACGCCTATGCCGAGGTGTCGGGCAGCTATGGCTCCTTTAACACCAACAAGGAGACCCTGCGCGTGGGCACCGGCATGCTGGGCGACCACTGGGCCATCGAGGCGCGTCTGTCTCACATCAGTAGTGACGGCTACCGCGACCGCGCCAGTAGCGAGTTGGTGAGCTACTTCGGCCAGGTGGGCTACTTCAACGACAAGACGTCATTGAGGTTCATCACCTTTGGCGGCAAGGAAGACACCTACCATGCCTGGGACGGCATCAGCCGCGACGACCTGACGGAGTGCCGCACCTACAACCCCAACGGCGAAATCAAGCACGACGGCAAGGTGACGGGCTTCTACAAGGACCAGAAGGACATCTACCGTCAGACCCACTACCAGCTGATCCTGAACCAGACCTTCAACCCCGAGTGGAAACTCAATGTGGCGTTGCACTATACTGACGGCTACGGCTACTACCAGGAGTACAAGAACGCCCGCACGCTCAAGGAATACGGCCTGCTGCCCGTGGTGACAGCCGAGGGCACCGTCAAGAAGGCCAGCCTGGTAAGGAAGAAATGCGTCGATAGCGGCTTCGGCGGCGGTGTGTTCTCGTTGCAGTACAGCGGCGACCGCCTGGCAGCCACGCTGGGTGGCGGCATCAACCGCTACAGCAACGACCACTATGGCCAGGTCATCTGGGTCGAGAACTACACCAGCCCGCTGGCGCCCGACCATGAGTACTACCGCAACAACGGCCGCAAGACCGACTTCAACATCTACGCCAAGGGCAACTACGTGATTGTCGGTGGCTTGAGCGCCTATGCCGACCTGCAGTACCGCCACATCGGCTACCGCATCACCGGCAACAACGACAAGTGGGACTGGACCGCCGACCCCGAGCGCCTGCAGGCCCTCGACATCGACGAGCCGTTCAACTTCTTCAACCCCAAGGCCGGTCTGAACTGGCAGATTGCCCCCAAGCACCGTGCCTATGCCTCGTTTGCCGTCGCCCAGAAGGAGCCGACGCGCAACAACTACACCGACGGCCTCTTCCTCGAGCATCCCACGAGCGAGAAGCTCTATGACTGGGAGGCGGGTTATGAGTTCCGCTCGGGCCGTTACCTGTTCAGTGCCAACCTGTACTACATGAACTATAAGGACCAGCTCGTGCTCAACGGCAAGATCAACGAGATTGGCGAGCTGATGGCCGAGAACGTGGACAAGAGCTACCGCATGGGTGTCGAGCTGCTGGCAGGCATGCACTTCACCGACTGGCTGAACTGGCAGGTGAACGCCACGCTGAGCCGCAACCGCATCAAGGACTATGTGGGCTACGTGAGCGACTATGATGCCGACAGCTGGGACGACATGTGGACCCAGACCGCCATCGAGAAGGGCAACACCACCATCGCCTTCTCGCCCAGCGTGACCGTGGGCAGCATGCTGACGTTTGACTACAAGGGCTTCACCGCCTCGCTGCAGTCGCAGTATGTGTCGCGCCAGTACCTCGACAACTTCGAGCGCAAGGAGGACTCGCTGGATCCCTACTTCGTCAACAACCTGGACCTGGGCTACACCTTCAAGCTGCCTCACATCCGCAGCGTCACGGTGGGCGCTACCATCTATAACCTGTTCAACGAGAAGTATGAGACCAATGGCTACTCGATGACCAGTGCCCTGTATCCTGGCGGCAGCAAGGATAACAAGTACACCCTCTACAGCGATCCCCGCTTCTATCCCATGGCAGGCATCAACGCCCTGGGTTATGTGACCCTGCGGTTCTAAACCGGGGGCACATATCCGTCTGCTGGATAAGGCTGTGTCATCAAGCGCCACTGTTTTTTTTAATCGGCCTAACGGCCGAGAAATTAAACAAAAAATTTTATTATTATTTTATTAATAATTTTGTTTAATTTCCCGTGTGAAGCACGGTTATCGTAGCGTCATTCAGTCACAGGGGCCAACATCTATATTATTGCCTTTCGGCTTTTGTATTCATTATAATGCTTGTTGATTATGAAAACTATACATCATTGCCTTAAACTGCTTATTGTGCTCGCATTCATTCTCATGGCGATGGATGTGGCGGCAGCCCCTGTCGGTCCTGACGCTGCCCTTGCCAGGGCCACGGAGTTCCTTAGAACCCGTCCCGGGGCCTCACTCAGGTCATCCTATCCTGAAATGAGGCTTGCCCATATTGAGCGCTCGGCTGCCGATGTTCGTCAAGCAGACTACTACGTGTTGAATGCTGCCGACGGCAGTGCGTTTGTGATCGTTGCAGGTGATGACCGCGCGACCAGCGTGTTGGCCTGTGGCGACGTCTCGCTGGATTGGGATGCGCTGCCCTGTAACATGCGATGGATGCTCGACCAGTACAAGCGACAGATGGCATTCTTGCGCGACCATCCCGCAATGAGCATCAACACAAGGGCTGCCGACGGGAATAGCGTGACAGTGTCGCCGCTTGTCTCGTGTGCTTGGAATCAACGATCGCCCTATTATAACCAATGCCCGACCAGCGGCACGCAGCACTGCCTGACGGGGTGCGTTGCCACCGCGATGGCCCAGGTGATGTATTATTGGAAATATCCCTCCCAGGTCCCTGCCATGGACGGATATACTTCTGAACTCAGTGGCATTGCCGTGGGTGCGTTGCCTGGCGGCATCCTGGACTGGGACAATATGCTCGACGAATACACGACCAGTGCCACTGCCCAGCAGAAGGATGCCGTGGCCATGCTGATGCGCTACTGTGGACAGGCATGTCACATGGGCTATGGCCCAAGTGCCAGCGGGGCTTACAGTGATGACGAGCTGGAAGGCATGAAACTGATGGGCTACAATGCCGATGCGGCACTGCTTGACCGTGATGACTACACTGCCGACGAGTGGGCAAGCATGATTGAGGCCCAGCTTGCTGCCGGATGTCCCATCCTGTATGGCGGCGTTGATGCTGACAAGAATGCAGGTCATGCGTTTGTCGTTGACGGCTGTGGCGGTGGTATGTATCATATCAATTGGGGCTGGAGCGGCTCGGGTAATGGCTATTTTGTACTCGATGCATTCACCTATAACGGATTGAAGTATTCCAGCGAGCAGCAGATGCTCTACCAAGTCTATCCTGAGGGATACATGTATGACAAGCACGCAGCTGTTCTGGTCGATGCGACGGGAGTTAGTGCTACCGGCTTCACTGCCACATGGACCGATGAAACACCTGCCGAGATGGTGACCGATTACACGCTGTATGTGCAGCCGTTTGACCCGTCGGCCCATGAATTGCTGCTCAATGAGACTTTTGCTGGCGTCAATGTCAACCTGGATGCTACGACGGCTTTGTCCGCCAACAAGATAGGGGATTATTGCGATAACCCCGGTTGGACAGGTAGCTTTGTCTATCTGGGAGCCGGAAGTTGCTTCATTGTTGGCGGCCAGAAGTATGTGGGCTCGCTGACCACGCCGGCACTCAATGTTGGTGCCGATGGGGTGATTACTGTCAGATTCAGTGCGCGCTACTTTGGGAGTGACAACAGTTCGGTGATTGTCTCCTGTGGCAATGTGCAGCAGACCATCGAACTGACTCGCATGGCGACAGAATATGCTGTGGTGTTTGATAACGTGGGTGCCGATGCCAAGGTGACTTTTGGCTGTACGGGGCGCGCAAGTCGTTTCTATATAGATGATGTGAGAATCATCACAGGAGATGACCGAGACCCGACCGAGGTGGGCGCAGGTGTTGAGGGGCTCCTGGTATTCCCTGGTCTTACAAACCGAGAACATACCGTGACAGGTCTAACCGCTGGAGCCACCTACCGCTATCTGGTCGTTACCCATTATGCCGATGGGGTGACCAAGAAATCCAACCTGCAGCTCGTCACGCTGCTCGATGAGCAGGACCACAGCTATGTGGCTGGTGACGTGAACCATGATGGGCGGCTGTCGATTAACGACGTGGCAACGTTGGTCAACTATCTGCTGAACGAGTCAGGCGACACATGCCTGATCTGTGCCGACGTGAACGGAGACGAGAAGATTTCTATTGTCGACGTTACAGCACTGATCAACATCCTGCTCGGTAGCGTCAACGCCTCCCTCTAGTCTTAGAGAGGGAGTAGCTAACGCTTTCATTTACAGAGGCTATTTTCATTAAACTCGCGATAAAAATAAAACAGTTCCCCTGCATCAGATGGTGTTGCTGATGCAGGGGAACGGTGTCTTGTTGAGGCTATGGTCTCGCTTTACTTGTCGGCGAGTTCTTCCAGCTTGGCAAGGAAGGCCATGCGGGCTCCTTGCAGCAGTGACAGGGCGCGCGGCACAAAGTCGGCGAGCTCGGGGGTGGTGTCGGCGAGGATCTCAAAGGCTACCCAGACGCTAACGTCCTTCTTGCCCTCCTCGTCCTCCATGTCCATCGTGTAGAGCTTCACGACCTTGATGTTGCTGTTCACCTCGTTCATTGCCTTGAGGATCATGTCCTCATTGTCCTCGGTGACTTGAAAGATGGCGGGCATCATGAGCCTGAAGTACTGCTCGTCCTCGCTATCCTTAAAATACAAGAAGTTGAGGCCCTCAAACTTGAAGGCGATGCCGAACTCCGTCTCATGGGGACGGAAACCTTCCTCGGCCAGGAAATCAATCATCAATTTGTTTAAGTCCATAATTATGTCGTTTTAAAGTTGTTTTAGTTTTTAGTTTCTAGTCCCTAGTCCCTAGTTTCTAGTCCCTAGTCCCTAGTTTCTAGTTTATAACCTAAAGCCTAATACCTAACACCTAAAGCCTAATATATAAAGCCTAGTGTGAATTATTGGAATCCGATGCGGGGGAGGGCATTGGTGCGGCTGATGCCATCCATCTTGTCACGCATCTCCTCGTACTCCTTGAGCAGGTCCTTGTTGATCGACGGCTTGATGCCCTCAATGGTCTTGCACAGCAGCTCTTGGGTGATATTCTCGTGGTTGAAAGCAGCGATGGTGGCAGCCTCGTTCACCACATAGGCGATGTCGCTGGCAACATAGCCGTCGGCCTTCTTGGCGAGGACTTCGGTGTCAATCTTGTCACAGGGACGGTCCTTGAGGTAAAGGTCGAACATGAGTTTGCGTGCCGTCTCGTCGGGCATGGGGACATAGACCTGCTTGTCGATGCGGCCAGTGCGCAGCACGGCGGGATCGACTTTGTCGGGGCGGTTGCTGGTAGCGATGACAAAGATGCCACGCTTGGAGCAGTTGTTCAGTTGGGTGAGGAACTCGTTGACCTCACCTGCCTGGTTGCTGCCCAGGTCACCCGAACGACTGGGGACGAAGGCGTCAAACTCGTCAAAGCACAATACCGACGGCGCATTCTCCTCGGCTTTCTTGAACAGGTCGGCGATTTTGCCCTGTGAGCCGTGGATGTAGATGGAGCCCAGGTCGCTCGCCTTGACAAGGATGAAGTTGAAGCCGGTTTCCTCGGCAAACTTCTCGGCAAAGAAGCTCTTGCCGCATCCTGGGGGGCCGTAGAGCAGCATGCCGTTGGGAGGCGTGAGCTTATATCTTTCGGCCAGTTCCTTGTCCTTGAGAATCAGGATGACGCGCTTGCGCAGCATCTCCTTCAAATCATCCATGCCGGCGATGTCGGCAAATCCGTTGCCTCCACCTCGCTTGATCTCGACGTCGGCACTGGTCTCGCTGGCAGCCTGTGAACGGTGGTTGCTGGAGTTGTTGTCTCTGGGGAAGTCAAAGGGGGTGTTGTCGTCGCCCTCATCGTCGCTATCTTTTACCTCGGTGGCAAGCTTGTTGCGAATCTCTTGTGCCAACTCGCTGTTGTCTCCCTCGATGAGGTCAATCAGTACCTCTGCAACCCGACCGTAGCGGTCGTTGTAACCGAGAGCCAGACCACGGGAAACGATGGCCTTGAGTTTCGGGTCCTCGATGTCCTCGACGTTGATCTCGCCTTGATCGCTGCGGGCTTTCTGTACGACCTTGATTTTCTCCTTGCGTGGCATGTCGGCATTGAATTCCACATTCCAGGGAGTCTTTCCCGTGAGCATCGTATAGAATACACCGGTAGCGGCAAAGATGTCGTTGCGCTCGTCATATTTGCCCAGGATGGACTGTCCGCTGGCATAGCGTGGGTCAAGGTCGGCTGTGTCAAACGGCGGTGTGCCCATGAAGCATGACGAGACGTGTCCCAGGTCGATGAGCTCGGCAATACCTCCCGTCTTGCTGCTGAGCATGACGTTGGTGGGGTTGATGTCGTTGTGCAGCAGGACTCCGGGACGCTCGTGCAGGTATTGCAGGCCCTGTAGCATCTCGATGAAAATCTTGACGGCAACCTTGGTGTCCAGCTTCTTTTTCTTCTTGTGCTGCAGCATCTCGCTCAAGAGTTCGCCGCTGAAGTAGGTAGCGACAAGGTAAGGACACTCGCCTG
>Ga0310697_10002729_pt1 | contig 18416 bp, 11 predicted proteins | sample 172DNAGHGlowgp2_FD_203883 | JGI IMG/M metagenome (GOLD analysis project Ga0310697, IMG submission 203883) | Sheep rumen microbial communities from Palmerston North, Manawatu-Wanganui, New Zealand - 1728 DNA GHGlow gp2 (v2) (version 2) | ecosystem: Host-associated > Mammals > Digestive system >... | reverse complement strand
GAGTACTGCGAGGTGAGCGACGAGGGCATGAAGGCCTTCCCGCTCTTCGAGAAGATTAACGCCGAAAAGCGCCACTTCAAGGAACTGCATCGCGGCGACCTCGCAGCAAACAGCGACCATTATGTCTTCGCCGTCCGGCACGTGCCCTGCATCTTCCTCGAGAACGAGAAGGGCGATGCTTTCCAGTACTACCACACCATCTACGACAACTGGGAGCATGTCGTGACCGACAGCTACGAACCTACCTTCCGCCTCGTCCGCGACTTCATTGAACAACACTAATAAATAAAAGATATGGAAACAAAGGAATTTGAGTTTAAGGGAATTGTTGTGAATGGTTTCCTGATGCTGTTTGTGAACCTGGCAGTTCTTGTGCTGTCGATTGTAGGTGTCGTGAAGGGCATCATCCAGCTCGACGCTACGAGTGGTGCTCAAGGCGGGTGGATGCTTGGAGGCAGCGTGTTAATGATTGTCGTGAACATCATCATGTGGTGCGGCCTCATGCAGTTGGAGCCCAACGAGGCGCGTGTGGCAACGTGGTTCGGCAAGTATGCCGGCACGTTTGCAAAGGCGGGCTTCTACTGGATTAATCCCTTCTACGGGACGAAGAAGCTGTCGCTGCGTGCCCGTAACCTCGATGCCGAACCCATCAAGGTGAACGACAAGGTGGGCAATCCCGTGATGATTGGACTGGTGCTCGTGTGGAAGCTGAAGGACACGTACAAGGCACTCTTCGAGGTCGATACGCAGACGATGGCAACAACGGCTCAAGGCGCGACGGGTGCTGACGTGAAGAGCATCATGAATGCGCTGGAGAAGTTCGTGCGGGTGCAGAGTGACGCGGCGTTGCGCCAAGTAGCTGGGCAGTACGCTTACGACGACGAGGATGGCGGTGCAGGCGAGCTTACCCTTCGTTCCGGCTCGGAAGACATCAACCAGTTGCTTGAGCAGAAACTCGACGACCGCTTGGCGCTGGCTGGCATCGAGGTGGTAGAAGCTCGCATCAACTACTTGGCTTACGCTCCCGAGATTGCTGCAGTCATGCTGCGTCGCCAGCAAGCTTCGGCCATCATCATGGCGCGCGAAAAGATTGTGGACGGCGCCGTCTCGATGGTAAAGATGGCGCTCGACAAGCTCTCCAAGGAAGGCGTCGTGGAGCTCGATGCCGACAAGAAGGCTGCTATGGTAAGCAACCTCCTCGTCGTGCTTTGCGGCGATGACTCCGCCCAGCCCGTCGTCAACACAGGCTCAATGAATTAAAGTCGCGTTTCCTTTAGTTGCTGATTTATTTCGGCCATGCGTTCCGTTGTCAGCGGGTAGAAGTGACAGGCAAGGATGGCAATCAGAGCTACGGCAGCGGGGATGAACGACATTAGGCATCGGAGGCAAAGGAGCGCCGACTCGGGTTGCGCGATGAGTGCTTGACCCGCCAGTTGCTCTTCGCTGCGGGGCATGTATCCACAGGCAGAGAGCAGCCAGAGGACAGCAGCGCCGCCAATGGCACCGCCAAACTTCTGCGCCATCGAACTTGAAGAGAAGATGAGACCCGTGGAAGCCGTCTTGTAACGCAACTCGGCGTAGTCGCTGACGTCGGCATACATCGACCAAACGAGAGGCGACATCACGCCTGTGAGCATACTGATGAGGACCTGGAAGAGAAGCATAATCCAGAAGCCGACGGGCGAAACGGGGATGAAGAAGAAGCAGATGCTGAGCACCATCAGTACGGCATTGACGCCGATGAACAGCGACTTCTTCCCGAAGCGCCTCGCAAGGGGAACCGTGCAGGCCACGCCCACCATGTTCGACACCTCGCCTACGCTGAGAAAAAGACCGGCATAGAACAATAATGACAGGTCAATACCGAACAAAGAAAGACGCAGGGACTGACCGAAGCCAATTATGTCGGCAAAGTAATAGGCAACCGTAGCGCCGCGAACGGTGCAGAAGAGGTTGAAGCAAAGGGCGGCACCGATAAGCAGCCACCACGGGTGGTTCGAGAGGAGCGAGCGGAAGTCCTTGCCGATGCTGACCGAAGAGACGGTCTTGAGGCGTTCGCGTGTCAGGGCAAAGGTGAGCAGGAAGAGAACGAAGCACGCGGCGGCAACCACCATCATGGCGTGCTGCCAAGCCTGTGGAACGGTTTGTTCCATTCCGCGGAACCACGATACTAGCGGTTCCCATGTTGCTAGAGCGATGAATGAGCCGCCATAAGCAAAGAACATGCGGAAGGAGGAAAAGACGGTCTTTTCCTGCGAGTCGTCGGTCATCACGCCCAGCATGGCTCCGTATGGCACGTTGATGGCCGTGTAGATTGTCATCATCAGGATATAGGTAATGTAGGCGTAGATGAGTTTGGCGCCATACGACCAGTCGGGCGTGGTGAAGAGCAGGATGCCTGCAATGCTGAACAATGGCGCTACAAACAACAGGTAAGGCCGATACTTGCCCCAGCGCGTCTGCGTGCGGTCGGCAATGATGCCCATCATGGGGTCGCTGACGGCATCCCAGATGCGAGTGACAAGTACCAACACGCCGGCATCTACAAGGCTTAGCCCGAAGATGTTGGAGTAGAAGAAAGGCAGGTAATACGAGAACACCTTCCAGAACATCGACGACGACATGTCGCCGAAGCCGTAACCTATTTTTTCACTTAAGTGTGCCATGATTCTTGCGGATAAGTTGCTTGATGGTTTCCACGCTTGCTCCCGTCGTCAGTCCGTCCTCGGGCGTATGTAAGCAATAGTCGATGAGGCGGTCGAGCGAACTGACTGCCACATGCAGACGCGTGTCGGCAGTTGCATAGTAGATGAGGACGCGTCCGTCGTCGTCGAGAATCCAGCCGTTGGAGAAAGCCACATTCATCACGTCGCCCACATATTCCTCTCCCTCGGGCACCAGGAACCAGCCCCCGGGCTTGGCAATGACGCGTGTGGGGTCGTCGAGGGCCGTCATATACATATATAATACGTAGCGCAGTCCGTCGGCAGTTCCGCGCACGCCATGAGCCAGATGCAACCAGCCCTTCGGCGTCTTCAGCGGAGCAGGTCCTTCGCCGTTCTTCACTTCCTGGATGGTGTGGTAGTGTCGCGGATTGATGATAATCTCCTCCTTGACCTCTGCATGAGTGATGTCGTCCACTAAAGCCCAACCTATGCCTCCACCGCTTCCCGTGTCGATGAATCCGTCTTGAGGACGGGTATATAAAGCATACTTGCCATCCACGAATTCGGGATGAAGCACGACATTGCGCTGCTGGCTGCGGCTTTTGAGGTCTGGCAGGCGTTCCCAGTTCTTGAGGTCTTTCGTGCGGGCGATGGCGGCAGTGGCAGTGGCGGCACTGAGGTTGCCGGGCTGCGAGTCGTCGTGACGCTCGGCACAGAACACGCCGTATATCCAGCCGTCTTCGTGCTGTGTGACGCGCATGTCGTAGATGTTGGTAGCAGGGATGATGTCCTCAGGCATCGTGATGGGTTCGTCCCAAAAGCGGAAACCGTCGATGCCGTTGGGACTCTCTGCTACGGCGAAGAACGATTTGCGGTCGGCGCCTTCCACACGGCACACCAGCAGGCATCGGCCGTCGAGCTTGATGGCGCCGGCATTCAGTACGGCATTCATCATGATGCGCTGCATCAAATAGGGATTGTCCTTCTCGCAGAAGTCATAGCGCCACTCTAAAGGCGTGTGCTCGGCCGTCAGTATGGGGTGCTGATACTTCTCATAGATACCATTGCCCCAGGGCTGAGGCTCGTTCTTGAGGGAGAGTAACTTTTCGTGTCGTTCGAACAGCTGTTTCTTTCGTGATTCGTAAGTCATCAGTTTTCAATCTTCAATGTTCAATCTTCAATATAAAACACACGGCTGGCGTATTCCTCGCGGAGCGGCATTTCGAGGCCGACCTCCATTAGGAAGCGACCGGTGAACCGCTTGCCTGAGAGCGCACAGGGCTTCTGGCCTACGCGGACGTTCTTTTCCGTCAAGGTATATGTGGCATCGGGATTGAGCCCTGCCAAACGGACGCGAGGAATGGACTGGTCATAGTAGTTGGCAATCTTGTAGACAAACAGCACCGCTTTCCGACGCGTATCGTCGGTGTACATCAGCGAGGAGACGCCCTTCTTGTCGTAAGGCGAGATAAGGCGATAGAGGTTGCCTGTCTGCACGACCTCGCGCAGCTGTTTGTAGTCCGCTATGCAGGTGGACGTCTGCTTGCGCTCCTCGTCGGTCATGTCCTTTGGCTGCAACTCGATGCCGAGCCGTCCTGACATAGCGACATCGCAGCGGAACTTGATGGGGATGACTCTGCCGCCTGTGTTCCAATAGGGACAATGATTGATGTGGCAGGCCATAGCGTTGGCGGGGAAGAAGAGCGACGTGCCCCACTGGATGAAGACGCGCTGCAGGGCATCGGTATTGTCGGAGGTCCAGAACTCGTCGAAGTACGGCAGCAAGCCATAGTTGGCACGTCCGCCGCCAGATGCGCAATCCTGAATGACGATGTCGGGGTACTTGGCCCTGATGCGCTGGAGGGTCTTGAGCAAACCAAGGTGGTAATCGATGTAGAGGTTCTGCTGGCGGTTCTTGGGCAAGTAGAGCGAACCGTAATTCTGAATGGAGGCATTAGCATCCCACTTGATGTATGCTATCTCGGGGTTCTGCGTGAGCAGGTCGTCCACAATCTTGAATACGAAGTCCTGCACCTTGGGATTGGTCATGTCGAGCACCAGTTGCGTGCCTCCGCGCCCCAGTTTCAGGTCGCGCCCCTTTGTCTGCAAGGCCCACTCGGGGTGACGCTCGAAGAGTTCGCTTTTCGTGTTCACCATCTCCGGCTCTATCCAGATGCCGAACTTAATGCCGCGTTCGCGGGCAGCCTTCGTCAGCGCATCGAGTCCGTTGGGCAGTTTGTTCTTGTCCACCACCCAGTCTCCCAGGCTGGAGGTGTCGTCCTTTCGCGGATACTTGTTGCCGAACCAACCGTCGTCCATGACGAACAGCTCGCCGCCAAACTGGCTGATGTCGTCCATCATGGCAATCATGCGCGCCTCGTCGATGTTGAAGTAGAGGCCTTCCCACGAGTTGAGGAGGATGTCGCCCGTCTTCATCCCGCGGTGCAACATGCCTTCGGTGCGTGCCCAGCGGTGGAAGTTACGGCTGGCACCACTCAAGCCTTCGTTGGAAAAGGTGAGAGCAAGATGCGGCGTCTCGAACGTTTGCTTCGGGTCAAGGATGTATTCGCTGGATTGCGGGTCGATGCCTGCATAGAAGTGATGTTCCTTGTGGGATATGGTGTTGAAACGGAGTTCGAAGTTGCCGCTCCAGCAGAGGGCAGCACCAACGACGCGGCCACTGTTCTCCTGCGGCCTTCCGTCGAGGGAAACCATGACTTCGGGCGCATCGAGATGAGCGTTACGCGTTCCGTCGGTATTACGGATGATTTTCACGCCGCCTGTCAGAGGCTCCGATGTAGGTTCCGTCTCTGCTGCCCAGTTGCCGTGCATGTGCGTTATCCACACATCACCTTGGCGCAGAACAAGATGGCCCGAGTCGAAACGCTTCAGGGTGACGGGCTTCTTCTCGGCATTCTCAATCTCTGTCCACGTCTCAATGATGTCCACCTTGTTGTATGCCTTGTAGAAAACTCTGACAGTGACGGGCTGCAACTTGTCCTGCATCGTGAAGATGTGGGTCTTCGCAGCATCCTCCGTTTTCAGTTCGTAACGCTCTACTTTCAGTTCAAGGTTCAGGTCGCCGTCGGCATGCAGCACCTGCAGAGCGGGCAGCTGCACCATGTCCACCGTTCCGAAAGCCGGCAAGGCAGACGAGTTGAGGTCGGCACCGGCATTGCGCAATTCCTTCAAGCTGGTAATATTCGGGCCATAATAGGCCATGCGAAGGTCGCCGCCTTCATGAGCATGCAAGAGAAGCACAGTACTCGGAGTCTCTACAGTTACATCGCCACTCCATGCGTTGGCACTCAATGTTCCCAACAATGGGAGCAGAAACAGGATGAATCTTTTCATATCATTATTAGTTAAATTTTCAAGTTTGTGAAGTTCTGGGGATGACAATATGACGGAGGAATCGTATAAAATTGAAAAGGTGAAAAATTGAAAAGGTGAAAAAGGAGAAGTATTGCAGCTGCGCACATAAGATGACTCCCTCAAGGGAAATTTAAACGCCGCACGCGGGGATTGCCAACGCCGCACGCGGGGATTGCCAACGCCGCACGCGGGGATTGCCAACGCCGCACGCGGCGTTTGAATTCCCCCTAAAGGAGGATATGAGTCACAGCCAGTCCTTTCATGTTTCCGGAAATTCAGTCAATTATCATTTATCAGTCATCAATTTCCTTCAATCTCTTTCAGCATGAGAATCCTCTTGTCCTCGACCATCTTTCGGAAGTCGGGAGCGTCTTTTGTAGATGGCGCAGGAGCAAAGTACTGACGATGGTCGGCGTTGCGCCAGACAAGGAAATAGCTGAGGGGGAACTTCTCGATTTGCGGTTTCAGCACGCGCGTCCACCAAGTCGGGTCGGGCAGGTTCTGATAACCGCATTCCGTGAGGGCGACGAGGCGATCAGATCCTTTTGCAAACTCGCAGAGCGTGGCGAGGTCCTTGTTGAGCGTACGGATGAAAGACTGCTCGTCCTTAGACTGTTGATAGGCGTCGAGGCCGATGATGTCCACGCGGTCGTCGCCGGGATACGAGTCGAGGTCGTCTGCTTTCAAGCCGTAATTGGGACTCCAGCTCCATACGATGTTCGTGAGTCCGTCGGCCAACAGGCGGTCCTGCAGACAGCGCCACAGTGCTTTGTACTCTTCAGCAGAGCAAAGTCCCTTGCCCCACCAGAACCAGCCACCGCTGTTCTCGTGCCAGGGACGGAAGATGAAGGGAACGGGACGGCCTTGTTCATCCTTAAGAGAACGGAGAAAACAAGAGAGGCGCAACATCCACGTTTGGAACTTCTGGTGCTGATCTCCGCCAGGCAGAATGCTTCGGACTGTGTTGGCATTCTTGTTGTCCCACGCCGTGCCGCCTGTCAGCGGATTGCGCGGATGCCAGGAGATGGTGGCGATGCCGCCGCGACGCACATGTGCCAGCAACTCTTCCCGGATGCGGACAAAGGGAACGCTGTCCAGACTCTTCGCGTCGCCCACCTCGATGCCGCCAAGCTCGAAACCCATCACGGCTGGATAGTCGCCTGCAACAGCGAGCACATCCGAGCGGCCACGGTCCCACTTCCAGCCAAGACCGTAGAAGGGATCGTCCTGATGGCCGAACATGATGCCGTTGGTGCGAAGGCTTCTCAAGCGTTGCAGCAATGCTTCGCGACCACTGGCGTGCGAGCCGGCAGCGTAGAGGGGTTGCATTGCAGGAACAGCAGTTTGCGTGGCCTGTGTGCGACCGAGGGGCAGAATCTTCAAGTTGTCGAAGTAAGGTGTGCTGACGCTGTGCTTGTGCAGGGGAGCGATGAGGCCGGCCATGCCCTTGCCATAGTGGTCCGAAGTGGCCTTCACGACTTCGACGCCATCCACGTAGCCCGCGATGCGGTCGCCCTCGAAGCGAAGCTTGAGATTATGCCATTCGAGGGAAGAGATGCCACTCACTTCGCTCTCGTCCAACGTGTACTCTCCTCCTATCTCCACATCCTTGCGGGCAAGGATGATGGCTTGCTGTTCTTTGTCGCCGATGAGTTCCTTCTGGTCGCGCTTTCCGCGAGTGAGGACGAGCGTCACCTTTCCTTTGTCGTCCAACTTGAGGTAATATCCCTTTGCCCAGACGCCATAGCCGGAACCAACGTCGCAGAGGCGTCCCATCACGCCTGCCTCGTCGCCCGGATTCAGGTAAACATCGGCACTGACCTCGTAGTCCTGCCAACTGACGTCGCCGAGGATGGTGTAGTGATGCCATTCGGGAGCCCAGCTGAGCGTGTGGGAACCGACAACTTGCCGTATGCAGTTCCCCTTTTTCGCGGGAGAAGGGTTAGGAGTGAGTTCGTAGCATCCTATGAGGTCGGCCAGATAATGCGGCAGGTAGCCCCACTCGGATGGGTTCCCGTATTGCTCGAAGTCGTCTTCGTAAGGGATAGGGAAGGGCTTGGAGGCGGGAATGTCGGGGAACGCCCCCTTCTGCTGTCCCGTTGTCGTAGAGAGGGAATAGACAGCATCAGGCTTGAGCGTGATGGAGAAGCTGCCGCCCTTGGGCATGATGTCCTGCAGGCGTACAAACTGCTGCGTGGCATCGCTGTACCATACACATAGCCTGCCTGTGGAAAGTCCGTCGGGCATGTTTATTTTTATAGTTTGCGGTTTCTTCGCTCCTTTCGTCTCGGCAATGATGCTGTAGTCGCCCGTCTGCGGGTCGCGCATGGTGACCATGGAACCGCCGCCGGTCAGGTTGAGGCATCCTTCGTCGATATAGTGCCAACCCACTTGCGTGAACTGACCATAGTGAGCATATCCCCAAAGTGCTTCGCGCACAAGGTAGTGGCCGCTCCAGGGTTCCTGGGCAAGCAGCATCGGCGGCTCTTTGCTATAAGGCTCCAGCGGATAGGTGGCGCCGATGTCGTACCAGTTGATGACCTTCGTTGCGCCGCTGATGATATAGTTCTGGTTGAAACACTTCACAATGGTGATGAGGCAGTCGAAGCCCGGCAGATAGACGTGGTCCTCGCTGTTCCAGATGGGTTTTCCCATGTCCTCTGCTGCCTTTCGCTGCTCAGGCGTGAGTTGTATCTCGCTGAAGGTGTGGGCACAGACAGCATCGAGGGCATCGCACAGCTCCTGGTCTTCCTGCATTCGCTTCAGGAAGTCCATCTTCTGATTGCCCCAGTTGCCGAAGCCGTGCAGCTTGACATCCTTGAAGCCCTGCTCGTTCATGGCTCGGCGCAAGTTCTTTGCGAATTCGGCGTTCCAGCCCTTCTCGTTGTGACAGCCCAAGGCATCGAGCTCCAGACCGTGCACCTCGCGCAACCCTTTCAGCCAATCGATGTAATAGCCCACCATGTTTTCCGACCAGAAATCACTCACCCATGCCGGTGCGCTCCAACTGGTTGCGTCGAGCGACAGTGCCGCGTTGCGTCGTTTGGATTCTTGCATCACCCACCACATATAGCCGCGCAGGTAGTTGTGGTCGCCCTGATAGTGGCTGTGGGAAGGCATGGAGCCCTGCGTGCTGTTGCCGTCGCCCGGCACCTCCACGAGGATAGCACTGACGCTGGCCCCGAACATGGGTTTATAGACCATGTCCATGATTTGTGAGCGCTGCGGCTCGGGATAGTCCTTCAGTAGCACGGAGGTTGCACCGCCGCCGTTGACGGCTCCGATGCCGTCGAAGCGTTTGCCCTGCTGCAGATTCGTAATGCGTATGGTCTGCACGGCACTTGTGGCATTCATGGCCAGTGCCAACATCAGGGTGAAGAGGGATAACTGTTTCATGTTGCTATGTTTTAGTTATTTTTCGGAGAATGTAATTATCTGTCTTTTGGGATTATATAATTTATGCAGGAGGGCTTGCAAACGCCGCGTGCGGCGTTGGGCATTTCCGCGTGCGGCGTTGGGCATCCCCGCGTGCGGCGTTTTCAATCGCCCTGTGGGGTGTTTGCAAACAGCCCGTTTCCTGTGCGAATTTTGTTGTTCATGGTTAGCGATTTCATTATCGGAGGCATGATTATTTCAGGTAGTTGTCGATGAACGCTTCTCGCGGCTTGAGGTAGTGCTCGCGCCAATAGGAAGCGATGGGGCCCGAGGGCCAGGCATGGGTGCGGAAGGGTACGCAGTTCACCGTCTTCTTGCCCGGCGCATTGTTGAGCGACGACCAGACGGCGGACGGCGGGCAGGTGGTGTCGATGAGGCCCATCTCGCAGTAGATCTCTGCCTGCGAGTGCCGGATGAGCAGGGCGCCGTCGAAGTAGGGCAGTGTGGCGTCGAGCTGTGCTGCGGAGAGGTTGGGATGGTTCTCGATGGGCTGAGGCCATCCGCTGCGACGCCCCTTGCGGGCTCCGCCCAAGTCCTGCATGGCCGGCACATTGAGCACCACGCAGCTGACACGCGGGTCCAGTCCGGCAGCTGCTACTGCCTGGCCGCCTCCCTGACTTTCGCCGATGACGAGGATGCGGCGTCCGTCCCACTCGGGCTGGCGTGTCATGTATTCGATGGCACGCAGGAGGCGCAGGTACATGCCGCGGAAATAATAGGTCTCGCGGTCGGCAGCGTTGTGCTCGTAGTAGTTACGCAGCAGTCCGCTTTCGAGCATCCGATAATAGTCGTCGCTCTGGCCGTTGAGCATCCCGTGGGCATTGATGTCGAGGCTGAGGGCACCGTTGCCGAGGGCGGCGTTGCCAACGCACTCGCCCACCGAGCAGCGGCACCAGTTGCCACTGACGCCTGCCGCACGGCAAAGGATGATGATGGGCAGCGACTTCTTCTTGGCTCCCGCAGGCTTGGCCATGTAGGCTCGCACTGGTGCAGGACCGAGACAATTGATCTCGACATCCTGACAGATGTACTTGCCCTGATATTGCTGAGGTACTTCCAGCGGCACGGTCTTCACCTGCATGGGCAACGCCTTGAGCTGCTTCTTCAAATTGTCCCAATAGGGCATGAGGTCTGCCGGCTCCTCGTAGCCTGCACGGAAACCCTCAGGAGCCACCACATAACCGATGGCCTCTGGTTTGCCCGTATGCTCCTTCACCTCCACCGTGACGGCACAGGTGCTGTCCAATGCTTGCTCCAGCACGGTGAAGTCCGCCGAAGCAGGCAACAGACTGAACTCGCGACATACCTTATTATTATATAACACGCGCACATGAAGGGAATCAAAGGGCACGGGGTCGGCATGGCACGAGACAACAGCGCGTTCTCCTTTCCCGAAGATGCCGCTCTCCTTGTTGATGCTCAGCCGATAGGAGCCGGCGCGGTTCACCTCGTCGCGCGTCAGGATGAGCTCTTCATGGAGGAACTGCCGCCAGAATGCATCGTCGTTCTGCTGGCTGAAGACAAAGGGTACAGTCCAGGGAGCCACAAAGAGCCAGCGCGCATCGTCGCTCTCCATGGCCTGAGCGCTCGGCACGCAGTCGCACTCGGCCAGCGCCAGCATCTTCGTCGGATATTTGCGGCGCAGGATATCGTACTGCTGCTTGAAGGAGCCGTGCTGCGATGGTGCGTGGTACTGGTCGCGTGCCACGATATCGACATACGCGTCGCCCGGGTACCAGTCATCGTCGTCGAGCTCGGATGTCCAGATGTAGATGAGGTTGTGCACGCCGCGCTCCATCAGGTATCGCTGCGTGTAGAGGTAAAGCTGCTTGAAGGCCTCGGCGCCGTCGTTGCCCCACCAGAACCATGCCTTGCCGCCACGGTTCGTGTTGCCTGCAGCCTCGTGGAAGGGACGCCACAGGATGGGGATGCCTTGCTGCTGATAGTGGAGCAGGTAACGGACGATGGTGTCGAGGTTCTCGTTGATGACGCGCTGCTCGGGCGTGCCCTCCTGCACAGCCTTTCTTGCAGAGAAGAGCGTGCCTGGTCGGCGACCCTCAGCTCCTGATGGCGTATAGAAAGCGAAGCCGTCCTTCGGCGACAGGTCGGCACTGACGGGGACGCTCCAGTGCCAGATGAAACCCACGATGCCGCCTGCATCATGCCAGGCCTTGGCCGTCGGCCCCATGTAGTTGAGGTTACGCTGTCGGAAGTGCTGGAAGTCGAAGATGTTGATGGCGGGATACTTGCCGGCACGCTCATAGATGCCGTCAGCATCGGTCGTGTTGTAGTCCCATCGCGCCTGACAGCCCGACAGCACTTGCTTGCCCCACACCTTGTCGCGCAGGTAGCGATAGAGTTGCCGCGCAGGTCCCGTCGCTTCGCGGTCAATAGGTTGCTCCTGAATCTGGGCTTGCATCGCTAAGGCCAAAAGGAGCAGTAGGAGAGAAAAAGTGCTACGTTTCATGCTGCAAAGATACGAACTTATTTCGAAACGGACTGACTCTTTCTTAGCCATTCGTGGGACAGCGAGTCTCAAATGATAAGTTTCTTCTTGTTGAAATTCTCGCGGAACGCCGTGGGGGTGCATCCTTTGTGCTTGCGGAACAGGCGGTTGAAGTTGGAGAGCGTGTTAAAGCCGCAGTCGTAACAGATCTCGGCTACCATCTTGGTGGTGTCAATCAGCATTCGAGCTGCGATACCCAGCCGGATTTCGATGATATATTCCGAAAGTGAACGACCCGTGCGCTGGTGGAAGAAGCGGGAAAAGGCTACGGGAGTCATCCCTGCGAGGTCAGCAAGCGTCTCCAATCGTACATCTTCGGCGTAGTGGCTCGCTATGTACTGCTGCACCTTGTTGACACGCCTGCTCTCGTTGCTCGTCTTTATGCGGGCAAACGAAGAACTGGACAAGGTGCGGCTATCGTCGGCCAGCGATAGGTCGTAGAGCAGTTCAAGGAAGCTCAGCACGGCATGGAAGCCTCGTTGCTGATGCGTCAGTTCGTCTATCTTTCCGAACACCTTCATAATGGTGAGCCCGGAGAAGGCAAGCCCGCAGCGTGCACGGTCGAGCATGCGGCGGATGGAATGGAACTGGCTCTTGCTGAGCAGAGGCTCGGGCAGCACGTCGGACGTGAACTGGATGGTAATCTCGCGAATGTTCTTGCTGACGCACTCCCCCTGCTCCCATACATGTTCCAGGTTTGGGCTGGCAATGAGCACCAAGTCGTAGTCGCCGATGGCCTCGCTGTGGTCGCCTACCGTACGTCTTACACCTGCAGCACCAGCGATGAAGTTGAGTTCGAACTCAGGATGGCTGTGGATAGGGAAGTCGAACGACGATTTGTGTCGGTCGGCCAGATAAAAGCAGTCGCTGGCGGATAGTGGCGTTATCTCGCGCATCACATTATCCATTGAGTTATTTACTATTTGACGAGTTACTATTTACTATTTATTTAGCTATTTTTCAATCAGCTCCAAGCACATGCGGCCATTATGGTAGGGACACTTCCAGAAGCCGGCGTGGTCGTCGTCTAGGTTCGGGCTGCCGTCACCGCGGATGCTCCAGTACCATTCGCCATGTGTGCGGTCGATGAGGTGGTCCTTGATGTATTGCCAGCAGTGCAGGGCCTTGTCGAGCGCGGCCTTGTCGCCGAAGTGCTGATAGAGGTTGAAGAACCCCACTACGGCCTCGGCCTGTACCCACCAATGGCGGTCGCGGTCGAAGTGCGTTCCGTCGGGTTCGCCTTCGTAGAGCATGGAGCCATCGGGCTGCAACCCCTTCTCGCTTGCCTTTGCCACCTCGCGAACGACGGGCTCTACCTTATTTAATATATCGGTACGGCCAAGCGCGAGCGCCGCTTCGTGCAGCAGCCAGGAGCATTCGATGTCGTGCCCATAGCTTTCCGTTGTGCTCATCCGCTTCCAGTCCATGCTGAAGAAGAGGTCGAGGTGGTGCGACTCGGGGTTAAGGATGTGGTCAGTGAAGAGCGAGATGAGCCGTTCGATGGCAGGTGCGGCTGCGTCAATTCCAGCCTTCAGCAGGTTTGTGTAAGGTTCGATGATGTGCAGGTGCGTGTTCTGGCTCTTGGGATAGTTTTCGTCCTTTGCCGAGAGACGCATGTCGGCAATGGGCTGCCAGTCGCGCTGGCAGGCTTCGATGTAGCCGCCGAACTCGTTGTCCCAGGCATGGCTCTCAATGATGTCGAAGAGTTGTAGGCTTACACTCAGAGCCTCTTTGTCGCCTGTAGCTCTTGCGTATTCCGAGAAGCCGTAGAGCATGAAGCCCTGCGCATAGAACTGTTTCTTGGTGTCGAGCGGCAAGCCGTCTGCCGTGACGCTCCAGAACGTGCCGCCATATTCTCTGTCCACGAAGTGCTCGAGGATATAGTCTTTTGTCATCGTTGCGGTGCGGAGGTACTCTGGTTTTTTGAGCACGCGGTACGCTGCGCTGAACGTCCAAAGCAGTCGGGCATAGAGAATGGCGCCGCGCGGAGCGTCCTCAATGAGTTGGCAGCGCCCCGTCATCTGTCCGTACCATCCGCCCCGCTTCGTGTCGAGCATGTTGTTGAGCCAGAACGGCAGGATGTTTTGCGTGAGACATTCATAGGCCTCACGGCTGAGATTCTTCACCATTATTTACGATTTAGTGATTTAGCTATTTACAGTGCGGTCCCCCTCACTTTCTGAAGAGTTTTGGCACGAACTCTTTGAGGCTGCGTCGCCAGGTGAGCCACTCATGATGGGTGCCAGGCGAGACGTAGTAGTCCACCTTTATTCCTGCGCCGCGAAGGTCGCCAACGAGTTTTTCGGTGCCGAAGTTCTCTTCTGAGCCGCAACTGAGGAAGAGGTAATGTATGCGGCGGTTGAATTCGTCGCTGCGCGAGAAGGCGCCGTCGTAGGTCTTGTTGACGTCGAGCCCGAAGATGGCGCCGCTGAAGCCGCCCATCCATGCGAATTTGTCCATGTTGTTCATGACGAGGTCGAACGTTTGGTGTCCGCCCCACGAGAGGCCGGCCATGGCGCGGTGCTCACGATCGGAGAGGGTGCGGAAATGGCTGTCGATGTAGGGGATGAGGTCGCCGATCATTACCTTGTAGAACGAGCTGCCGTACTCGCCGCGGTCGCCTCCGCGGAAGGGTGCCTTGACGTCGCCGCTCTCCATCACGACAATCATCGGCACAGCCTCGCCGCTGGCTATCAAGTTGTCCATGATGTGCTGCATGTGGCCTTGACGGCTCCAGCCCGTCTCGTCCTCACCCATGCCGTGCTGCAGGTAAAGGACGGGATACTTTTTCTTGCCCCTCTCGTACTCGGCAGGCGTGTAAACCATCGCATGACGCCACTCACCGGTGCTCTTTGCAAAGTAATAGATGCTGCGTACCTGACCTGCCGGGACGTCAGCCTGCGGACGGTAGTAGTCACCTTCTGAGCCTTCGGGAATCTCGATGCCGCCCGACTCGCGGCAACATCCGAAGAAGGTCTCTGTGGAAGGGTCAACGAAGCGGATGCCGTCCACCTCCATGAAGTAGTAGTGGAAGCCCACGACAAGCGGGTCAGTAACTGCCATAAAGCCGCCTTTGCCGTCAGGCTGCATGTCGTACTTCTTGTTACAGATGTCCACGATGACTTTGTGAGCCTGAGGCGCTTGAATGCGGAAGTAGGCACGCCCTTCCTTGTCCACCTTCGGGAAGTCGTTGCCGGGCACGGTGGTTTCGGCAATGAAAGCGTCGGCCGGCACCTCAATGGGCTTGGCAATCTCCATGTAGGGACGCTTCGGCTCGAAGCCTAAGTGACGAGCGACGGCCTCGCCGTAACGGCATCCCAGCTCGCGATAGCCAGCAGCATCGAAGTGCAGGCGGTCCGGCCCATTCGTGCAATCGTCGGAGGAGATGACCTGAGCCGTGTGGAGCGTCTTGGGCAGTTCGTCGATTTGCTTCTTGCAACCGATGCAGACACCTTGCCCGCCGGCTTGCACGATGTTGCCTGCGTAGAGATTCACCTCTTCGGGCTTCAGCTTGAGGTCGCTGCAAAGGGCATCATAGACCTGTTGCACCTTCTTGGCCCACTCCGGGTCGCCTGTGTTCGACTCGCCCTGATGCATCAGTATTCCCTTGATGACGCCGTCCTGCTGAGCCTTCTTGGCGAGCGTGACGAGACGTTCGTAGGGATTGTTGTCGTATGCCTCTAGGATGCCTTTCATCCAGCCTGGAGCCTCGTTTTTCACGTAGTCAGCGACCTTGTCCCGTATGAAACCCTCGATCTTGATGCCTCCAACTGCCACATGTATCACGCCAACCTTGATGTTCTGGGGCAGCGAAGCCACCAGTGTTCGGCCGAACCAGTCGGCAGGCGTCAGTCCTGTGCCCGGTCGGCAGAGTGGCGGCACAGCCTCGCACCACTCGCCCAGCTTGCGGCCTCGCCCTGCATCATCAACAGCCGGCATGAGCAGGAATCGTGGGCCTGGGCTTTTGAGGTCTTGCGCTTCTGGCTTTGCGGCTCCCTCCATATTTGATTGTCCGAAACAAAGGAAAATGTAGAAATTGGGGTCTACGGCTGCCTGCACTTGCATCATGGGCAACAACAGAAACAAAGCTAAAAAAATCTTTTTCATATCTTTTATAAATTTGTTAATTATGATGCAAAGTTAGTAATAACTTTGGAGAAAGTGCTATTATGTCGAATAAAATTTGTACCTTTGCAGCCGATAAAGCGATTTGAACATTATATTTTATATATAAAAGCATGAAATTAAACATCATCGTACTTGCAAAACAAGTACCCGACACGCGCAACGTCGGCCCTGATGCGATGACGCCGGAGGGGACCGTCAACCGTAGCGCGTTGCCTGCTATCTTCAATCCCGAGGATCTCAACGCCCTCGAGCAGGCTCTGAGACTGAAAGACCAATTCCCAGGCACCACAGTTACCGTCATCACGATGGGCCCAGGCCGTGCTGCAGAAGTGATTCGCGAAGCCATGTATCGCGGTGCCGACGGCGGCTATCTGCTGACAGACCGCGCCTTTGCCGGTGCCGACACGCTTGCCACGAGCTATGCTCTCGCTACTGCTATCAAGCATGTATGTCCCAATGTCGACCTCATCATTGGCGGCCGTCAGGCTATCGACGGCGATACCGCTCAGGTTGGACCGCAGGTGGCAGAGAAGTTGGGCTTGAATCAAATCACATACAGCGAGGAGATTCTCTCGCTGAAGGACGGCAAAATTACCGTCAAGCGCCACATCGACGGCGGCGTAGAGACGGTGGAAAGCCCGCTGCCTTGCGTCCTGACCGTCAACGGAAGCGCAGCCCCCTGCCGTCCTCGCAACGTCAAGCGAGTGATGAAATACAAGCGTTGCCTCGCTCCAATGGAGCTTGCTCCGGAGACGACCTACGCCGACCTGTCCTACGCAGCAGAGTACGAAAAGAAACCTTACCTGAAGCTCGGGCAACTGAGCTGTGCCGACGTCAAAGCCGACCTGCAGCAATGCGGTCTGGCAGGCTCGCCAACTAAGGTCAAGAACGTAGAGAACATCGTCTTCAAGGCGAAGGAAAGTAAAGTATTAACCGGCAGTGACGAGGATGTGAACGGTCTCATCCAGGAACTCCTCGCAAGCCACACAATCGGATAACGCCCTATGAATAGTGTATTTGTATATTGCGAGCTTGAAGGCACAAAGGTTGCCGAAGTAAGCCAAGAGCTTCTGACTAAAGGCAGAAAGCTGGCCAATACGCTTGGCGTACAACTCGAAGCCGTTGCTGCCGGCAGCGGAATCGTGGGAAAAGTGGAGGCTCAGATACTTCCTTATGGCGTAGATAAATTCCATATCTTCGATGCAGAAGGCCTCGCCCCCTACACGAGCAAGCCTCACACGGCCGTCCTCGTCAACCTCTTCAAGCAGGAGAAACCGCAGATTTGCCTGATGGGAGCTGACGTCGTAGGTCGCGACCTCGGTCCGCGCGTCTCGTCGGCTTTGCATAGCGGACTCACCGCGGACTGCACCAGCCTTGAGATTGGTCCTCATGAGGACAAGAAGAATGGTAAGACATACGAGAACCTGTTGTATCAGATACGACCCGCTTTCGGTGGAAACATCGTGGCAACAATCGTGAATCCCGAGAACAGACCGCAGATGGCGACAGTCCGCTCTGGCGTGATGAAGGCAGAGATTCTCGACCCGAATTACAATGGCGAGGTCATCGTGGAAGATGTTGCGAAGTTCGTTCCCGAGGCTGAGTACGTCACCAAGGTGCTCGACCGTCACGTCGAGGCAGCCAAGAACAACCTGAAAGGCGCTCCTATCATTGTGGCTGGAGGCTATGGCGTCGGCTCGAAGGAAGGCTTTGAACAGCTCTATGAACTGGCTAAGGTGCTTCACGCAGAAGTGGGTGCGAGCCGTGCTGCCGTGGATGCAGGCTTTGCCGACCACGACCTGCAGATTGGTCAGACAGGCGTCACCGTTCGTCCCAAAGTGTATATCGCATGCGGCATCAGCGGTGCCATTCAGCACGTGGCAGGCATGAAGGAGTCGGGCATCATCATCTCCATCAACTCGGACGAGAACGCGCCTATCAACACGATTGCCGACTACGTCATCAACGGCACGGTAGAAGAGGTCGTACCAAAGCTCATCAAGTATTACAAACAGAACAGCAAGTAACATGGCAAACTATTATAACGACATAAAAGAGATAAAGTTCGAGCTCGAGAACAGCCCTTTGATGGAGCGCATTGTTGAGCTCAAGGAACGTCAATACGAGGATAAAGACAAGTACGACGAGGCTCCGCAGGACTTCGCAGATGCGATGGACTCTTATGATAAGGTGCTGGACATCGTGGGCGACATCACGGCAAACGTGATTGCTCCCAATGCTGAGGCAGTCGATGCCGAGGGTCCTCACCTCGAGAAGGGTCGCGTCTCTTATGCTTCGAAGACCTA
>Ga0310697_10002728_pt1 | contig 18419 bp, 13 predicted proteins | sample 172DNAGHGlowgp2_FD_203883 | JGI IMG/M metagenome (GOLD analysis project Ga0310697, IMG submission 203883) | Sheep rumen microbial communities from Palmerston North, Manawatu-Wanganui, New Zealand - 1728 DNA GHGlow gp2 (v2) (version 2) | ecosystem: Host-associated > Mammals > Digestive system >... | reverse complement strand
CGGAGGTGACCGCATACGAGAGCCGGGCAGGAAACTGCCCGTGGGTGTTCAACCCCGTCGTCGACCTCGGCCGCGACCCCCGCTGGTCGCGTATCTGGGAGAGCTTCGGAGAGAGCCCGGTCGTCAATGCCCGGATGGTCGAGACTGAAGTCAAGGCCTACCAGGGCGATGACCCCAACCATATCGACAAGTATCATGTAGCGACCTCCGTCAAGCACTATTTCGCTTACGGGGCTCCCTTCACCGGCAAGGACCGCACGCCGGCCTACCTGTCGCCGCAGATGATACGCGAAAAGTATTTCACCCCTTTCAAGGCTGCGGCCGAGGCCGGCGCCCTTACCTTCATGGTCAACTCCGCCAGCATCAACGGCATGCCCGTCCACGCCAGCTACGAGTATCTCACGAAGTGGCTCAAGGAGGACCTGAACTGGGACGGAATGATCATCACCGACTGGGCTGACATCAACAACCTCTATACCCGTGAGAAGGTGGCCAAGGATAAGAAAGATGCCATCCGCATCGCGATCAATGCCGGTATCGACATGAGCATGGACCCGTACAGCGTCGACTTCTGCGGCCTGCTCAAGGAACTGGTCGAGGAGGGCGCCGTCAAGATGTCGCGTATAGATGATGCTGTGCGCCGCATCCTGCGTGTCAAGATCCGCCTCGGACTGCTTGACACTCCTGATGTGGATCCTGCGGATTATCCGCTCTATGGCAGTGACGAGTTTGCCGCCAAGGCACTGCATGCCGCCGAGGAAGGCGAGGTCCTTCTCAAGAATGACGGCATCCTGCCGCTTGCCAAGGGTACGCGCATCCTTCTTACCGGTCCCAACGCCAACCAGATGCGTTGCCTCAACGGCGGCTGGAGCTACACCTGGCAGGGGTCCGGCATCGAGGAGATGGCGGAGAAGTACAATACCATATACGAGGCCTTCTGCAACAAGTTCGGAGCAGCCAATGTCACCCTGGAGCAGGGTGTCCGCTACAATGAACGGGGTTCCTATTATGATGAGATCGTCGACGGTTTCGGCAAGGCTGTCGCTGCGGCCTCCCGTGCCGACGTGATCGTGGCCTGCATCGGTGAGAACTCCTATTGCGAGACCCCCGGCAACCTTACCGACCTCACCCTTTCCGAGAACCAGCGCGAGCTGGTCAAGGCATTGGCTAAGACCGGCAAGCCGGTGATCCTCGTGATCAACGGTGGCCGTCCGCGCCTCGTTGCGGATATCGAACCCCTGGCTTCCGCTGTCGTTGACATCCTTCTCCCTGGCAACTACGGCGCGGACGCCCTCGCCAACCTCCTGACAGGCGATGCCAACTTCTCCGCGAAGCTTCCTTACACTTATCCGCGCGAGATCAATTCCCTGGCCAACTACGACTACAAGGTCAGCGAGGAGGTCGGCACCATGGGCGGAGCATACGACTATGACGCCAAGGTCTCGCTCCAGTGGCCTTTCGGCTATGGCCTGAGCTATACCACCTTCGAGTATTCAAACCTCAAGGTGGACCGCACTTCCTTCACGGCCACCGATGTGCTGAACGTCAGCGTGGATGTGAAGAACACCGGCTCCGTAAAGGGCAAGGAAGCCGTTCTCCTTTACTCCAGCGACCTGGTCGCTTCGCTCGTGCCGGACAACCGCGTTTTGCGCGCCTTCGACAAGGTCGAACTTGCTCCCGGCGAGACCAAGACCGTGTCCTTTGCGCTTCCTGCCAGCGACCTGGCATTTGTCGGAGAGGACGGAAAGTGGGTACTTGAAGAGGGTGACTTCATCCTTAAGGCCGGTCAGCTCACCCAGAAGGTCACCTGCACCGCCACCAAGAAATGGGAAACACCGAACATATTGAAATAACATTATGAAACTGAACCGTTTCGCAGCGGCGTTCCTTTCGCTGCTCATCGCCTTCTCCGTTCAGGCCGGCAACCTGAAATTCTCATCCCTGCTGGGCGACAACATGGTCCTCCAGCAGAACACCCAGGCGCGCATCTGGGGCTCCGCCTCTCCGCGCGCTTCCGTAAGCGTCTCAGCTTCATGGCTCAAGTCCGCCGTCAGCACCAGGGCAGATGCCGAAGGACATTGGGAGGTACTACTCAAGACCCCGGCCGCGACCTTCGAGCCCCAGACCGTCCGGGCCTCCAGCGGAGGCGAGACGGTCCGTGCCTCGAACGTCCTCATCGGCGAAGTATGGCTCTGCTCCGGCCAGAGCAATATGGAAATGGCCCTATCGGGCGGGGTGGAGGGCTCTTTGGATGAGATTGCCATGTCCCGCCAGTACAAAGGCTTGCGGTATATGGCCGTGAACAAGGCCCGTGCTACCGAGCCGCAGTATGATGCCACTGGCGAATGGCAGGAGTGCAACCCCGCCACGAGCCCGCGTTTCTCCGCGGTGGGGTATTTCTTCGGATCCCGCCTCTCCAAGGCTTTGGACGTCCCCGTCGGCATCATCAACGCCAGCTGGGGAGGTTCCGTCATCGAGGCCTGGATGAGCCGGGAGCTTCTCGAGGACTGCCCGGACGTCAACCTTGCCGATGCTTCGGACAACAAGGTCAACGACATGTACAAGCCGATGATCATGTACAACGCCATGTTCCATCCTGCATCGAAGTATACAGTCAGCGGTATCCTGTGGTTCCAGGGCGAGTCCAACATCAGCATTGCGAACGAGGTCTATGCCGACAGGCTCACCGCTATGGCGAAGCTCTGGCGCAAGGATATCGGCAGGGGAGACATCCCCTTCCTCATCGTGGAGCTCCAGCCATATGACTATTATGACGGCCAGTACGGCCTGCAGGACGAGCACGGACCGTGGCTCCGCGAGCAGCAGTTCAAGGCGTCGAAGATGATCCCTAACGCCGGGCTCGTCGGCACCAACGACCTCGCATACGAGTTCGAGCGCACGCAGATCCACGCTTCACAGAAGCGCCAGATAGGCGAGCGCCTGTGCTACATGGCCCTCAATATGGCCTACGGCTATACCGGAGTCCAGGCATTCAATCCTTGCTTCAAGTCCGCGAGACTCGAGGACGGCAAGGTAGTGGTTACCTTCGACAATGCCCGTGGCGGCTTCGCCGGAATGGATGGTGAGATCGTAGGTTTCGAGCTCGCGGGCGGCGGCGGATACTTCCAGCCGGCGCATGCCGAGATCCGTTCCTCCTTCCGCGAGACGGCGGTGGTGCTGTCCACCCCCGCGGTTCCCGAGCCGAAGGCGGTGCGCTACTGCTTCCGCGACTATCAGGTCGGCAACCTCAAGGGCGCCAACGGCCTGCCAGTCATTCCTTTCCAGGCAGTTGTGCCCGAACCGGAGCCGAAGGAGTAGTCCTATACCGGGTCGCTTTTGTCCTCCGAAATGCGGACAAGATGGGCCTTGAGGTCCTCCCAACGGTAATACGGACCTGAGAATGCGGGGACGGCCGGAATGGCCGTCTCCTTTTCGTTGTACAGGATCTTCACCAGGATATTGTCCTTCCTGTCGCGGTAGAAGACCATCTGCAGGTTGGAGCCCATGCATATCCTTTCCCAGATATAATAGCCGTTCTTGTAGGCCTGTCCGACCGGATAGCGGGCTGATATTCCCTCCAGGCCGAGGAGTCCTGCCAGGGGCAACAATCCGCTGTCATGCCCGAAACGCAGGTCTGCAGCGACATCGCTGCCTTCCTCGATGGCGGCGTCCGCCCTGGCGATGAAATCCTCCACCAGCCATTTGGACGCCCATGTGATGCGGTCACCGAAGTCCAGGGAATTGCCGAATGAGCTGTAGGTACGCTCGTTGTAGGTGATGGCAAGTCCCATAAGTTCTTCATCTGTAAGGTAATGCTTGATGTCCATCCCGCCCAGCTCGTATTCGAGGTCCTGGCAGATGGCGGCATAGAGGAAAATGTAGCGCATGAAGTTCCATGGATCGGGAACGACTTCAGCGAGTTTGGGATCGTCCTTGAAATATGTGCGCATTACGCGGGTGGGATCGACGTTGGCGCGGATGATGGAGTCGTTCAGATGGGTCTGTCTGTCCTTGTAGTCGTCTTCTCCGAAATAGTCGTGCGCAAGCAGGTCGAGGTATTTGTCTCCCGTGATGTAATCGTATTGCAGGGAAGGGGCCTGTGTCTTGAGGCTTCCGGTGAAGTTGGCCATGCTGAGCAGGCAGCGCGGGACCGTGCTGGCCTGGCAATGGACCCTCGTGCGTTTCTTGGATTTGAATATCTCCGGGAAGCGGCTGTTCATGCGGGCAGCGATGGCGGCGTGCTCGCGTCCTCCGCGTACGGAGAGCTCGCCGTCCATCCCGTTGTGCTCGGTATAGATCCGGAGCATGTCTGCTGCAAGCTTCTTTCCCTCTTCCGTGAGCAGGCCGGCTTTTTCGGCTTTTTCGATGGCCTCATACGGCCTTGTGCCGCTGCTGCCTATCTGGTGGCGTGAGCCATGCCTGCCGTAGTGGCTGACATAGAAGGGCTTGTATCCCTTCGGCGCCGGAGTGTCGGCTGCGGGTATGTACTCATACGAGTGATAGACGCCAGCAAAGCGGTCGATGTTCTGACGGATCGAGGACTGGAAGTCCTGGGCCCATACAGTCTGGACAAGGAAAAACAGGGTGGCCAGGGCGGCCAGGGTGTGTTTCTGTGTATTCATGGGAGAACGGTGGTTATTCTTCAGCAAAAATAAAAATAATCCGTTGCGATGATACATTTCTTGGATGATAATGGTTATCTTTATACTCAGAAAAATACCACCACATGAATTACAAGGATGCATTGAAATTCTATCCCGATTTCCCTATCGAGGGAGTCAATTTCGTTGATGTCATACCGTTCCTTCAGGATAAGGACCTGCTCCGCGGCGTCGCCCGCGACCTCGGCGTGCTGTGCTCTTCTCCCAATGTCGCGGCGCCCGAGGCCAGGGGCTTCCTTTTCGCCACGCCTATGATGGCCTTGTGCCCCAATATCGCCAACATCATCCCCATCCGCAAGAAAGGCAAGCTTCCGTTCGCCGGTGATGATCTTGTCAAGGTGGAGATAGTAAAGGAGTATGGCAGTGACGAGGTGTTCTTCCGTCAGTCAGACGTTGCAGCAGGCCAGCTGAACGGTGACACGTTCGAGGTCACTTTCTTCGATGACATTCTCGCTACCGGAGGCACGGCGAAAGGCCTTGCCGAAGCATTCGAGCGTCAGAAGATCGTTGTCGCTGGCAAGGAGTACAAGGTCAAGATCACCGATTTCGTGTTCCTCGTAGAGATAACCGACCTTCCCGGCCGTGAACTGCTGGAGCCGATTGCTCCCGTCAAGGCCTTGATAAAGGTCCAGGAGCATTGATCCATGCTCCCGGACGGTATTCGGGCTATTATCAGAATACTATAGTGCTCACACTGTTGGCCGGGATGTTGACCTTTATGGTCCTCTTTCCGGCCGTAATGGTGAGATTGCGTGCCTCTCCGGTCTTCTCGGCCGCCAGCACTACTATGCTTCCGTCAGGATTGCGGAAGGCCATGGCCTCCTCCATGCTGCCGGCCGTTCCGAGATAGACGGCTCCGGGACGGACATATCTGCTGATATGCTTCATCTCGTAGAACTCGTAGTTGTATTTGAAAGCTCCGGTCTCATAGTCGACGCTGATCAGCGAGTTCTGCTGCCACCCCCAGGTACTTACTTCCCCGTCAAACAGGGCGAGGTTCCAGTAGTCATAGATGCTCACGCCATTGTCCATGTTGAATTTCAGCAGGTCCCATGCCGACATGAAGTCGTTCCAGCTGTTGGCCCCGTTGAAGCACTGCTGCTCGCTCATGACCATTGTAAGCTCGGGATAGCTCTCATGGATGAGGGGCAGTGCGTCCTTGCCCGCCCACTGGAAGGCTACACCTTTGATCTTCTTGCCAATCTGCGGATCGGTGAGGACCGTATCCACCAAAGCCCTGTTGGCGCGTTCCATCGTTCCGAAATATACCTCGACGCCTTCCTCATCCATGGCCGGAACGAGATGGTGGAGGAAATTGGTGATACCCTGCGCGGTCCAGGTGCATGAAGGGAAGTTCTGGGCAGAGTTGAACTCGTTCTGGGGCATGACCATGAAGATGTCTATGCCCTGCTCGCGGTAGGCCTGTACGTATTTCTTGAAATACAGGGCGTATGCTTCGAAGTAGAGGTCGTCCTGGATGAACGAATCCTGGCCTTCGCGCATCATGTGCTCCATGTCGAGCCCGTTGTCCTTGACGAGGTTGTCCAGTTCGAGTCGCTTCCTGCTGGACGGGGCGAAGCTCGCGCGGAATGACGGCTCGGCGACAGTTGTGGCGGGCAAGCCGACGGGTCTCTGCTGGCCACCCTGCGGCGGCCTCCTCATGAAGCCGTTCATCGGACGGCTGGCGTAATTCTGGTTGACCTTCATCCAGTAGGGAGGGCTCCATGGCGATCCCCAGACCTTGAGTTCGGGGTTCCTGGCCAGTGCATCCTTGATCAGCGGGATCAGGGTCTCCTTGTCGTTGTCGATGGAGAAATGCTCCATGGCGAGGTCTCCGGGCGTATCGTTGAAGGAGTAGTATTTCAACGCGAAATCGCTGGAGCCTATCGGCATGCGGCAGATGGTGAAGTTCACACCTCCCTCACCGGGGGCGAAAAGTTCGGTCATGACCGCATTGTAGTCATCTTTGGAAAGCTTCGACAATGCGCGGTGGGAAAGCTCGCTGAAGCAGACGCCGAAGCCTTGGACGGTCTGGCCGACGGCATCGAGGTCGACGATGATGTCGGCCTCGGCGCCTGCTGACGCGTCGTCATATACGGTGGTCTCCACCCAGGGATTGTCTTCCGTGGTGGTTACCATGGTGAAACTGTTGCTCGAACAGGCTGTCGCCAGGATCGCAATGGAACAGAATAGGAGAGTGTGTCGCATTTCTTGAAAAGAGTATCTATTATACGACAAATATAGCAATTTGTTCGGGATTTGCCGCCTGCGGCGCCACATCCCTTGCCGCTTGCGGCACCATATCACTTGCCCCTGCGGCGCCACATCCCTTACCCTGCGGCCACTTCAGAGTCGCCCTTCAGGCTTACCGCAGGCTTCCAAGCTCCCACAACGATTCTTACTTGTCCCCGTGCTCAAAACGATCTTTTTTGAGCACGGAACGTTCCTTTGACCTGTTCCCGTGCTCAGATTCAGTATTTCTGAGCACGCAGTTCCGCGTTTCCCGCGCAATTCCGCGTTTCTTGCGCAGTTCCGCGTTTCCCGCGCAGGAGGAATGGTGAGGGTCTTATGTTCCTCCTGTGGGAACGGAAATGCGCTCTGAAGGGGTTTGGATCTGCGCACGAGGAATCTGTGAGGGCTGGCGTTCCTCCTGTGCATCAGGGAGCGGTGCGGGAAGGGATTTGGCCCTGGCGGGCCACATCCCTTGCCCTGCGGGGGCGCATTGGCGAGCATAGAATGGACGCTCGTCCGGCGGAGCCGGGCTTGTCGTTCCCATAAAAAGGCCGCATTCAAGCTGGCTTGATGCGGCCTTTTTACAGAAACGACACGGCCAAGACGAATTCGTCTTGGCCGCAGCGTCCATTCCTTTCGTGATTCCGTTGGGATTCGAACCCAAGACCCACAGCTTAGAAGGCTGTTGCTCTATCCAACTGAGCTACGGAACCGTCCGTCAATCCAGCAAGGCGCTGAATGGATTGCAAATATAAGAATTTATCCCGAAACCGTCGGAAAGTGACTTGTTTTATTTGAGAATTGTTATATTTGTAACGTTTTAAACGACTATCGTACTTAAAAAACTAATAGTATGGATACCCTGTTCTACGCCGTTCCGGCGGCATCTGTAACAGCCCTTGCCTTTGCATTTGCCTTTTACAAGCAGATGAGGAAGGAGGATGAAGGAACGCCTGCGATGCGGCGCATCGCACAGTTCGTGAGGGAGGGGGCGATGGCTTATCTCAAGCAGCAGTACAAAGTTGTCGTCATAGTATTTGCAATACTCGTGGTGTTTTTCGCCATACTGGCTTATGGTTTCCATGTACAGAATCCATGGGTACCGTTCGCTTTCCTTACGGGAGGTTTTTTCTCGGGCCTCGCGGGCTTCATAGGCATGAAGACGGCCACTTACGCCTCCGGCCGCACGGCCAATGCCGCGCGGCGCTCGCTGAACGCCGGCCTGAAGGTCGCGTTCCGCTCCGGCGCTGTCATGGGGCTTACGGTAGTAGGCCTCGGCTTGTTGGACATCGCTATATGGTTCATCATACTGAACGCATGCGTGCATGATGCCTCGATGGCGCAGAAGCTCGTGGTCATCACCACCACGATGCTTACCTTCGGTATGGGTGCGTCCACGCAGGCGCTCTTCGCGCGCGTGGGCGGCGGTATCTACACCAAGGCTGCAGACGTGGGTGCCGACATCGTGGGCAAGGTCGAGTCCGACCTGCCGGAGGACGATCCGCGCAACCCTGCGACCATCGCCGACAATGTCGGTGACAATGTCGGCGACGTGGCAGGCATGGGCGCGGACCTTTACGAGTCGTACTGCGGCTCCATCCTTTCCACGATGGCCCTCGGCGCTTCGGCATTTTTCCTGGCTGGGCCTGAGATGCAGATGAAGGCCATCCTGGCCCCCATGCTCATCGCAGCCGTGGGAGTCGTCCTGTCGGTCGTATCCATATTCACTGTCCGGACCAAGGAAGGTGCATCGATGAGCCAGCTCCTCAAGAGCATGAGCTTCGGCACCAACCTAGCCGCGGCATTGAGCGCCCTGGCTTCCTTCGGCATCCTCGCCCTTGTTTTCGGAACCGGCACCAATCTATGGTGGCACCTTGCATGCTCGGTCCTTTCCGGCCTTGTAGCCGGCGTTGTCATCGGCAAGGCTACCGAATACTATACTTCGCACTCTTACCGTCCGACGCAGAAACTTGCGGAGTCAGCTGCGACCGGTCCTGCCACCGTCATCATCAGTGGTGTAGGCCTCGGGATGGTCTCCACGGCTATCCCCGTGATCGCCATAGTCTGCGCTATCGTATTGGCATATCTGTTCGCCACCGGCTTTGACGTGCAGAACATGATGTCTGCGGCCAATCTGTCGCAGGGCCTTTACGGCGTGGCTATTGCTGCCGTAGGCATGCTCAGCACCCTCGGCATCACCCTCGCCACCGATGCGTACGGCCCTATCGCGGACAATGCCGGCGGCAATGCCCAAATGTCCGAGCTCGAGCCCGAGGTGCGCCAGCGCACCGATGTGCTCGATGCGCTCGGCAATACCACCGCCGCTACCGGCAAGGGCTTTGCCATCGGCTCGGCGGCCCTGACGGCCCTTGCCCTGCTCGCTTCGTACATCGAGGAGATCAAGATCGCCGTCGGCCGCACCGCAGGTGCGCTCATCAACGGCGTCGATGCGTCCTCGGCATCAATCCTCGACGTTCTCGGCGAGTTCAATGTCAGTATCATGAATCCTACGCTTCTGGCCGGTGTGTTCATCGGAGCCATGATGGCGTTCCTTTTCTGCGGCCTGACGATGAACGCCGTCGGACGCGCCGCGTCCAAGATGGTGCTGGAAGTCCGCCGCCAGTTCCGTGAGATCATGGGCATCCTGACGGGAGAGGGCACTCCTGACTACCGCCGCTGCGTTGAGATCTCCACAAAGGCAGCCCAGCATGAGATGCTCGTGCCGTCACTGATCGCCATTATCGTGCCCGTCGCGACTGGCGTAGTGCTAGGCGTCAGCGGCGTCCTCGGCCTACTCTTCGGCGGCCTCGGCGCCGGCTTCGTCCTGGCCGTGTTCATGGCCAATTCCGGCGGAGCCTGGGACAATGCCAAGAAGTTTGTGGAGGAAGGCCATTTCGGAGGCAAGAACTCCGACTCGCATCACGCCACTGTGGTGGGCGATACGGTCGGAGATCCTTTCAAGGACACGTCAGGTCCTTCGCTCAACATCCTCATCAAGCTGATGAGCATGGTATCCATCGTGATGGCCGGCCTCACGGTGGGCTTCCACCTTCTCTAGAGTATCATATTGATTGCGGCGGAGCGCGCGCGCTGGCTGTGTGCCGCGTTCATCTTGCCGAAGTTCCACTTGACCCCGAAGAGTACGTATCGTCCCATTATCAGGCGGTACGTATCTTCTTCGTAGTTGGCCGTGACCGTGTGGGTGAGGTTTCGCGTCTGGTCCAGGATATCGTACACTGTAAGGCTGAGGTTGAAGGCTCCGATGTTCTTGGAGATCTCCGCGTTCCATCTCATCTCGGGCTTGTCGTAGCCTTCGGAATACCCCTTGAAGGTCAGGTATGCGATATTGCTGCTGAACTCCCACTCCTTGTCTGTGGTATATGAGCCGCGCGCACTCAGGTTGGTGGTGAGGGTGTTCATGTTGAGGCTGGGGTTGAGGCTGTACCGCACTATGCGCCCGCTGACGTTGGCGTTGGCGCTGAGCGAGAGGCGCTCGTGGTTGTAGCGGAGGCCGGCTCCGGCCTGCGGCGCGATGGAGCGCGTGGCGCTGCGCGCAAATCCGCTCTGGCCGCCGTAGAAGCGCTCGCCGGCCTCGCCTCCCCAGAACCCTGCCATGAACTTGCTGTAGTCGAAATCGTCCCTGTCAAGCCCGTCCAGGGTACCCTTTGACTGATAGCTGGTGGAGGAACTATAGCTTGCCGAGGCGGTAAGGGACAGGGTCCATACCTTCTTGCTGTCGAGGGGGGTGCTGTAGTTGCCGTTCAGCCTTGCCGTTATGCTCGGGTCCTCGGAATTGACCGGGACGGCGTACATGATGCCGTCGGAGTCATACCACCTGGCGTAAGTGAGCTGGTTGGTATATGCGGTTGCGTAGAGGCTGACGAAAGCCGTGGAGAACTTCTCCCGGTTGTTGTAGCTCCAGTCGGCATTGATGTATTCGTATCCGTAGGGTTTGAGGTAGATGTTGCCAAGGGTGAGCCTTGAGGGGTTCGCGATGTTGAGGACCGGGATCATCTGTGAGGGGTTGGGCCTCTGGCTGTAGCCCGACATCGAGACGGTATAGCGGCTGTCGCCCTTGGTGGTCGAGAACCTCATCGTAGGGGCGACGAACCAGAACCACTGTCCCTTTCCGGTAGTCTCGGAAATGCCGTAACTCTTGGAGAAGAGTTCGTTGAGAGTACCGGTCACGCTGGCTCCCAGCGTGAACCAGGTCTGCTGTGAAGGCCTGTACTGGGCAGTGAGGTCATACTGCTGGTTGAGGTAGTTGCGGTTGCTTTCCGAAGAGTAGTAGTCATTGCGCCCGGCGGCATCGAATGCGTCGCGCACGTCATCGGTCTTGTAGGATTCGAGGTATGCCCTTGTGGTGAGGGTCCATTTCTCGCCGAAAGGCTCCACGTAGCGGATGCTTCCGCTGAGTCCTCCGCCAGTACCGTCGGACAGGTAGTTCAGGGAACGGGACTCTTCGGCTCCGGAGGCCATCCTAAGGACAGAGACCTGCGTGTCATCGCCGTCACTGGTGTAGAATTCGCTGCTTCCGCTCACCTGCAGTACGCGGCTTTTCTTGCCGCCGAGGTCGCGCAGGCTCACGTCGGCCGAGAGTCCGGTAAACCGGTAATGCCCGACGCTGTGGGTGGCGCTCTCCGAACGGTTGAGATCCTCGTTCAGGTATGATGTCTGGGACGAAGAGGCTTCATCCCCGTCGTGGTCGCTGTAGCTGAACGACGGCCGGACATGGAACCAGACCTTTCCCTTCTCCTTCTCGAACTCGACATTGGCGTTGAATGACTGCGATGCCCTGGTGGTGTGTTCCTCGGTGACGGAGTAGAGGTCCTGTCCCTCCTGGTGGGTGGTGCGCAGCGAACGGGTGCCGTTCTCGGAGTCGGAGAACTTGTAGTTGGCGCTGGCTGTGGTCTCCACGTCCTTGATGCGGGAAGAGTTGGCATTAACTCCCAGCTGCGCTGCGGTAGAGAGTCCCATGTCGGCGGAGGAAGTGGTCTCTCCGCCGTTGGAGACAATTACGACCACTCCGTTCGAGTCGTTGATGTTCTGGCCGTTGGCTATCACCGTCACCTGGTCTTTCTCGGTATAGGCCGAGACCAGTGCGTTGCCGTTGTATAGCAGGCCGCGGTCGTCGCGAAGCGGATCTTCCCCTTCCTCGGTCCCGACAGTGGTGCCGCCCTTCAGCCCGATATTGCCGAACCACCCTTGCTCATACTCCTTCTTGAGCGCCACGTCCAGGACCTTTTCGCGGTTGCCGTCCTGGATGCCGGTGGCGCGGGTGGCTTCCGACTCGCGGTCGATCACACGGATCTTGTCCACAACCGAGGCCGGGAGGTTGTTGAGCGCCGTGGACTGGTCGTCGAAGAAGAATGTGCGCCCTCCCACGGTGAGCTTGTCTATCTCCTCTCCGTTGAACTTCACCTTTCCTGCCGAGGTAATCTCCATGCCTGGCATGCGCTGCAGCAGGTCCTTGAGCATGGCGTTGGCTCCTACCCGGAATGACGATGCGTTGAACTCGACGGTATCCTGCTTGACGACTATGGGATTGCCGATGTCGGACACTACAGCGGCCTGAAGGAAACGTTCGTCCTGCTGCAGCCGGATCGTGCCCATGTCCACTTGCGCCTCACGGAAGAAGCGTTCCTTCACGAAGGGCTTGTATCCCATCATCTCCACGTGGAAGACATAGCTGCCGAAAGGGACTTCCTCCAGTTTTGCCTGGCCCTTGGCGTCAGAGAGCGTGAAATTGGTGATGGTGGTGTCCTTGGAAGGGATGACATATACCGAAGCGAAGGATACAGGTTCTCCGGAGAGGGAGTCCACGACCGCAGCTTTGATGTCGCTCATCCTGGATGTGAGGATATTATCGTTGATGATGAATACCTGGGCCTTGCCCGGCAGGAAAACGCCGAGCAGCAGGCACGTCAGCAGCAAGGGCCTGATTTTCATAAGATTGTCATTTTACGGAGTAGCTGCGTCCGTTGATGGTTATTTTCTTTACCGGTTCGCCGTTGACGGTAATGGAGCCATCCGCCGCAATTTTCAAGCCGGGAACTGATTCAATTATCTTGGAGAGTTCAGCCTCTCGCTTTTTTGTATCTACGACGATCACGTGGTTGTTTCCCTTTTTATTGACGGATATGGACTTGATGTCCTCGGGGGAGAGGGCCTGGAAGGCTGAACTGTTCTTATACTCCTTGCCGTCGATCATGTATGTGATATCGTATACGGGCAGTTTCTGGGCTTTGACTATGAGGCTGTCAGCATTGACCTTGATCCTGAGCGCATCTCTGTTGAGCGTGTCCAGGATGTATCGGTAGCCGTGGTTGCCGGTAGGGAAGGTCGTGATGCTGTGGATGGTGATGGCATCGCGGCCGGTTCCGGTGGTGGTGACTTTGTAGTCCTGGATGTATTTGCCCTTGAGGGCGGAACCGTCGAAGTTCTCTATCGTGACGTTGTTCACGATGTAGATGGTGCGCTGGGCGTGGAGGCTGGCGGTCATGAGCAGAAGGCTGCTTATGATAAGTATGAGCTTTTTCATTTTCTTCGGGATTTATTCGTTAAGTGATACGAGGTAGTAGGATTCTCCGCCATCCACGGGGGAGAGGATGAACGAAGCGGTGCTGCCGTCAGGGTAAGTGGCGGTCATTATGAAGCCGTCGCCGGCGGGCTTGAAGTCATAGCGTTCGGCTTCGCCGGGGTCGAGGCTGGATATCATCCGGAGCTGTTCGATGATCTCCAGGGAGTTGGAAGCCGGGGCAGGGGCCGGGGCGGCCGGCCTGGGCGTCAGGAGGAGCGCAGCCGCGACAGCGGCGGCGGCTCCTGACAGGCCCAGGGCCCAGCCCCGGACCGTCCGCTTGCGCGCATCGCGGACGATCCTGTCGAACTCCTCCCCGGCCTCGGGGAGGGGATAGGGAGCGACGGGCGCAAGCGCTTTCAAAAGCGCTTCAGCCTCGCGCTCCTCCTCATCGCGTGGCGGGAGCGTAGTGAACGACTCTGCGAGCAGACGCTCCTCCGCTGCGGTCGTTTCCGCCTCGAGATATTTCTGTATAAGTGATTTACGGTCCATGGTCGTCTATTTTAAGTTCATTTTGGTCATCAGTTCCTTGCGTGCGGCCGAGATGGCGGTCTTGACGCTTCCCTTGGGCCGTCCCGTAGCTGCGGCTATCTCGTCGAGCGACATGCCGGCGGAGCGCAGCCGCAGCAGCTGGCGGGTCCCGGCGGGGATCCTGCCGAGGATCTCCCGCAGCCGGGACTCCGCCTCGGCGGCCTCCAGCCGCCCTGAGGCGCTTTCCTGGGCAGGCAGCGTTTCAAAAAGGGGGTATATCCTGCCGCTTCGCTCCTTCCTGAGGGCGGAGATACATGCATTCTTGGTGCAGGTAACGGCCCAGCCCTCGATGCTGCGGATGTCCAGCCCGCTGTGCCTTGCTGTCCATAGCCTCAGCAGGACGTCCTGTGCGACGTCTTCAGGGTCTCCCTGCATCTTCGATGCGCGGAAGAACCTTTGCGTCAGCGCCAGCACCTTGGGCCTTACTGCGGAGAGTTCTATATCAAGCGTCTTTTCCATACTTCATGGGTATAGACGCAGAAAGCGTGGAAAGTCAATCGGAAATCTCAGGATTTTGCCTGCTTGCTGCTGAGGACCTGGATCAGGACGATCACTGCAATGCCCAGGATGCACCAGAGGATGGCGCCGGGGACCTGACGGTCGAGGGTCTCGCCTAGTCCGGTCAGGACGTTGTATGCGTCGGCGCTGCTGCCGGACTCGATCATCTCGGCCGGCATGAGGTCGGTGCGGAGCAGCTGGGCGTGGGCGCAGGAGTCAAGGTCGTTCCACGGCCAGACCTTGACGAGCGAGCCGAGCACGAAGCCCAGCAGCACGAGCATCGTCTGCCTCTCCCAGTGGGCGAGCAGCCAGTTCAGGAATTTCGCGAATGCGAGGATGCCCACGGCACAGCCGAAGGCGAACACCAGCAGCACGGGCACATCCATGTTGCTGACCGCACCCATGATGTAGTCGTATTTGCCGAGTATGACGAGGATGAAGCTTCCGGATATGCCCGGAAGTATCATCGTGCAGATCGCGAGTGCTCCGCAAAGGAAAATGAACCACATCGAATCCGGCGTGCTGGTGGGGGAGAGGGTGCATACCACAAGGCCAAGCACCGCACCCGCTACAGTGAAAAGGACATCACGGACCTTCCACCCCTTGATGTCACGGAACATGTAGAAGGCCGATGCGAGGATGAGCCCGAAAAAGAATGCCCATACAAGGATGGGATGATACCGGAGTTCATGCTCGATGAGCTTGGCCAGCGTGAAAATGCTGAGGACCGCTCCGATCACCAGCCAGAGCAGGAAACGGCCGTGTACTTCTTTCCAGAACTCCTTGAACTGTCCGTGGAGGAGAGCCTTCCACGGGGCCGGACTCATGACGGCATTCAGCGCGCCGACCAACTCCTCGTATATACCGGAGACAAGTGCGATAGTGCCGCCGGACACGCCCGGTACGACATTGGCTGCGCCCATGCAGTAGCCCTTGACGGCTACGATGATATCCTTTACCAGACTCATTGTGCTATTTGACTTTGGCAAGAAGCTCCTTGACGGACTTGAATATCTCGTCCTCGGGCGTGGAGGTCCCTTCGGGAGTGGCCTGGTCGGTGATGACCAGGTCGAAGATGTTGCCCGGAAGCTGCTTGCGGCCTATCTTGAACCTGGCCTCGCAGCAGGTTGCCATATACTGGATGGGATAGTCATCCTTGTTGATCAGGGAAATGAACAGGTCGGGCTTTGCCTCCAGCATCAGGTCTAGCTTCTCCCTGGCGGGTTTGCCGTAGAAGTTCAGGTCTTTCTTCAGAACGGTATTGGTGATGCTGGTGATGAGGCGTTCGGTATCTCCGATCTTGCGGAAGTCGAAGAAGAAGATCTCTCCCTTGATGCCGTTATCCCTGTAGAAAGCCATGATGTCCTTCTTGCAGTTGTCGAATGACGTGTCCTCCACATCGATGACGGTCACTGCGGTGCGGATGTCCTTGAGAGGGGTTATGTTCGTGCGGACCTGGCTGCGATGTTTCTTCAGCGCTCGGTTCCTGAGGAAGTCTGTGATGAACATGGCTTAATTCGTCTCCATTTGGCCGCCGTTGGCGGCAATGAGTTCACGGATCTCTTTCTTGGCATCCCTCCAGCGCGGGATGTCTATCTTGGTGCCGATGACCTCGACGACCTTGGCTGCGATGATTGAACCCACCTCGCCGCAGACCTTTAGAGGCATGCCGAGGGCGTGGGCATAGAGGAAGCCTGCGGCGTAAGTGTCGCCTGCCCCCGTGGCGTCGAGGGGATTGGCCGGCCACGGCGCGATGAAATGCTCCTCGTCTCCGCTGCGCACCCACGAGCCGTCCTTTCCGACCTTGACGACCGCGATGCGGCAATGCCTGGAGATCTCCAGGAGCGCGTCGCGGGGGTCAGCAAGCTTTGTGAACGCCTTGGACTCGGTCTCGTTGGCGAATACTATGTCGACATACTTGTCCACGATGTCGTGGAGGAACGCTTCGTTGGACTCCACGACATTGTATGACGCCATGTCGAGGGAGATGATGCATCCCGCTTCGCGGGCCATCTCCACTGCGCGGCGGATGAGGGCCTGGTTCTGCACGAGGTATCCCTCGATGTGGAAATAATCGTATCCCTGGAAATACTCGGGCTTCAGGTCTTCGGGAACGAAATCCAGTGCGGCACCGAGATATACCGCGAAGGTTCGCTCGGCGTTGCCGCCGCTCACGAATACCATGGACCGGCCCGAAGGGTTGGGGCTCTTGAGCAGCAATGTATTGACGCCGTACTGCTCCTGGTCGCTCTTGAACAGCAGGCCGAGTTCGTCGTCGCCGATCTTTCCGATGAATCCCGAAGGCATTCCGAACACTGCCGTACACGCGATGGTATTGGCGGCGGAGCCTCCGGCAACATAGTGTATGTCAAGCGTCTTGAGTTGGTTCCAGATCATGTCCCCGGTCTCCCTGTCCACATGCTGCATGCTCCCCAGGGGGAGATGGAAGGTCTTCAGGAGGGTGTCGTCGGGCAGGACGGCCAGGATGTCCGTCAGTGCGTTGCCGATGCCGAGGATGGATTTCATACCGCTTAGATTTTAGTATTGCTTATCACGCAAAGTTAGTCAAAAATATCTATATTTGCGAGGTATGAACGACAAGACCTTCAAAATATTGAGGACCGTATTCTGGGCCGTCCTGGCACTGGTCCTGCTGTGGTTCTCGTTCCGGGGGGTCGACTGGGCGGAGTTCTGGAAGGTTATCCGCGCTTCGCGCTGGGGATACGTTCTGCTCGCCATGGCCGCGGGCGCACTGTCGTTCGTTTTCAGGGCACTTCGCTGGCGCCTGCTGTTGCTGCCGGACGAGCCGAATACCAAGGTCGTCAGCTGTTATGACGGTTTCACCATAGGCAGACTGTTCAATTTCGTCATACCTTATTTCGGGGAGTTTGTCCGCTGCAGCTATGTCCAGAGCCGCCGCCTGACCTATGAGAAGGCGCTCGGCACAGTCGCGCTCGAGCGCGCCTGGGATATACTGGTGCTTCTGCTGCTGATAGTGGTCCTGCTGGTTTTCCGTGGTGCACAATACGGGAGTTTCTTCATCGAGAAGATGCTCAATCCTGCGGTCGAGCGGCTTCAGCCGCTAGCTTCGCACCTCGGTATCGGTCCGGGGTGGATCATTGCAGCCATCATCGCCCTCGTATTGCTCATAGGCTGGCTGATTTTTGCCCTCATGCGCCGCATCGCCGGTTTGGCCCCGTCTTCGAAAGGCTCGTTCCTTTCCCGTCTCTCCTTCTTCTTCCGTGGGTTCGGCCAGGGCTTTGTGTCAGTCCTCAAGATGAAGGGCAAGGGATGGTTCGTCCTACTGACTGCTCTCCTGTGGCTTATGTTCCTGCTGATGAGCTGGTTCATCATCAAGGCACTCCCCGTGGACACAGGCCTTGGCATCGTCGATGCGCTCTTCATCATGGTGGTCGGCAGCGTCGCGGGCGTAGTCCCTGTCCCCGGCGGCTTCGGCGCCTTCCATTATCTTGTCGCCCTGGCTCTCGAGACTCTTTACGCCATCCCCTTCGAGACCGGCATCATCTTCGCCACCCTTTCCCACGAGTCGCAGGCTGTCACCACCATCATCTGCGGCCTCCTCTCCTACGCCCACCATACCCTCAAGCGCCGTCGCTAGTCTCCGTCGACCTCCTTCCCTATGCCCACCATACCCTCAAGCGCCGCCGTTAGCCTCCTTCACTGTCGGTTTGCCCCTTCTTTTTGTGTTTCCTTCCCCTTCCTTCGGGATTTCTCCAGAGTATGCCGCGCTCTCCAACCGGAAAAGAACAAAACAACCTTTTTTGCTCTTATTTCTGCATCCAATAGCTATTTTAAGAACAAAACAATCGTTTTTGTTCTTATTTCTGCATTCAATAGCCGTTTTAAGCACAAAACGACCAGTTTTGTGCTTTTCTACCTTTATTATACGCAGTTTTGTC
>Ga0310697_10002727_pt1 | contig 18431 bp, 13 predicted proteins | sample 172DNAGHGlowgp2_FD_203883 | JGI IMG/M metagenome (GOLD analysis project Ga0310697, IMG submission 203883) | Sheep rumen microbial communities from Palmerston North, Manawatu-Wanganui, New Zealand - 1728 DNA GHGlow gp2 (v2) (version 2) | ecosystem: Host-associated > Mammals > Digestive system >... | reverse complement strand
CGTGGCGAAGGCCTACGACGGCGACACCCTGGTGGCGACGGATGAACTCCGGACTGCCGGCGAACCGGTGGCCCTGCGCCTGCGCGCCGACCGCAGCGAACTGACGGCCGACGGCCAGGACCTCTCCTATATCGATATCGAGCTGGTGGATGCGCAGGGCCTCGTCGTGCCGGATACCGACCGTCCTGTGCGCGTGCGCGTGACCGGCTCCGGCCGCTTCCTGTGCATGGACAACGGTGACACGGCCGACGGCGGCGCACAGCTGCGCGCGGACAAACCGACCTTCCTGGGCCGAGCCCAGGCTGTCGTACAGGCCGGGCGCGAGGCGGGCCACCTGCGGGTGACCGCCTCGGCGGATGGACTACCCGACGCGGAGCTGCTGTTGACAATCAAGTGATTACAAAATAACCTTCGGCAAACCGAAGGTTATTTTGTAAATAATTGATAGTCAGTGTGGGCCTAGATGGCTCTGCCAATGTATTCGACCACTTCGCGGACCGTCTTGAACGGTTCCTGGGTCTCGAACTGGAAACCGAAGTCGTGCTCGATGGCGAGCGAGAGCAGCAGCATCGACAGGGAGTCGATGCCGAGGTCGGTCGTCAGCGAGGCGTCCATGGTGATCCGGGACGGATCCATCTTGGGTTTGACGGTCTTGAGGATGTCCTGGAGCTTGGCGTAGATTTCTTCCTGTGTCATGGGGCTAGTTGTCTTTGCGTGATACTTTGAGGGAACCGGTGCGCTTGAAATCTTCCTTGCGGACGATCATCTTCGAGACGCGGTGCGTGGAGGGGAGGGTGGCGTTGACCTGCTCGGTGAGCTGCTTGAAGAAGGCCTCCACCTCCTCGGGCGTCTTGCCCTCGAAGGCCTCGGCGCGCGGCAGGATCTCGACGGCGAGCACGGGCTTGCCGTCCTCCTCGACTTCCTTCACCAGGCAGTCGCGGAGGGCGGGGCACTTGTAGAAGGGCTCCTCGATGCTCTCCGGGGAGATGTTCTCGCCGCTGGGCAGGACGATCAGGTTCTTGATGCGGCCCACGATATAGAGGTAGCCGTCCTCGTCGAAACGGCCCAGGTCGCCGGTCTTGAGCCAGCCGTCCGGCGTGAGGGTGGCGGCCGTCTGCTCCGGGTCGCCGTAGTAGCCGAGGAAGACGTTGTCTCCGTGGATCCAGATCTCGCCGTCCACGAGCTTGATCTCCTGCTCGGGGTAGACCTTGCCGACGGAGGTCGGGCGCTCGAGGGACTCGGCGTTGCCGGAGGTCAGGTTGGCGCCTTCGGTCATGCCGTAGCCGGCGAGGACCTTGATGCCGAACTGCTTGAATTCCTCGATCAGCTTCGCCGGCACGTTGGCGGCGCCGGAGATGATGGTCGTGAGGCGTCCGCCGAGGAACTGCGGGCCGTACATCTTGGTCAGGCCGACGAGCACCTCGACGAGCCCGGGCACGAGCACGAGCACGGTCGGGCGGATGACGGGCAGCTTGCCGATGGTTGCCTTCATGTCTTCGGCGGCATACCAGAGGGCGCCGCACATCAGCTTGGAAAGCGTCCCGCAGATGAGGCCGAACACATGGCTCAGGGGCAGGAAACCGATGGTTACGTGCCCGGAGAGCTGGCTGCCCGGGGCGAAGCATCCGTTGAAGGTGCCGCGCATCAGGGCCCGGTGCGGCAGGACCGCGCCCTTGGGGGCGCCGGTGGTGCCGCCCGTGAAGAAGATGGCGGCCGGGGCGTCCTTGTCCACCGTGGCCGCAGGCGTCTCGGCCTCGCCGAGCGCGGAGGCGGAAAGGAGCGGGCAGGGGGCGCCGGCCACGGCGTCGCGGAACTCGTCGCGGACGATGAGCGCCTTGGCGGAGAATTTCGCGCAGCAGCCGATGACGGCAGGCGCGGGAAGCTGTGCCGGCAGCTGGATGGCTACCATCCCGGCGGAGGTGACGGCGAGGAAACTCTCGACGGCGTCGATGGAATTCTTGTCGAAAATGGCCACGTGGTCGCCCGGCTGCAGGCCTGCCTCTTTCAGCAGGGAGCGCCGACGCGCGATGCGGCTGCCCATCTGGGCGTAGGTGTAAGTGTTGACGGTGTCGGAGAGGGCGGGGCGGTCCGCCCATTTGGAGACGATCCAGGCCAGATACTCGGGAACGGTCGGAATATAGTGCAGTTGCGCCAGTTCACCGGCCGGAATCATGTCATAGAAATAGTGAGACATAGGGTTCGGGTTTTGGTAAAACGGACCAAATTTAGGAAAAATAAATTATATTTGTCATGTGCTAAAACTGGATTTTTCATGCCTGTAGAGATCAAGACCGTTCGCAACCGACAGAACCTCAAGCGATTCGTCGATTTCCCCGAATGGCTCTATCGCGACTGCGATAACTGGGTCCCCGCCCTGCGCGGAGACGAATTCGATACGTTCGACCCGAAGAAGAACGGAGCCTATGACTACTGCGAGTCCGAGTGCTATCTCTGCTATAAGGATGGCAAGGTGGCCGGACGCGTGGCGGCTATCATCAACCATCACGCCAACCGGGACTGGGGCGAGGAGATCGTCCGCTTCGGCTGGCTGGATTTCATCGAGGACAAGGAAGTCCTGAAGGCCCTGCTCGATGCCGTCGTCGCCTGGGGCAAGGCGCGGGGCTGCACCAAGGTCAAGGGCCCCTGGGGCTTCACCGACATGGACAAGGAGGGGCTCCTCGTCGAAGGATTCGAGCACCTCAGCCCGTTCACCTGCCTGTATAACTATCCCTACTACGACAGGCTGCTGCAGGAGCTGGGCTTCTCGAAGGATGTCGACTGGACCCAGCGTATCGCCAAGGTCACGGACCAGCTGCCGCCGATGTTCCAGTTCGCCGGCCTGATCGAGCAACGCTACGGCCTGCATGTCTTCCAGGCCAGGAGCACGAAGGAACTGGCGGACCGCTACGGCCTCGCCATCTTCCACATGTACAACGAGACCTTCGCTCCGCTCTTCCAGTTCACGCCGCTTACGGACAAGCAGATAGACCGTTATCTCAAGACCTACGTGCCGATCCTGCGCCCGGAGTTCGTGTCCATCTGCCTGGACAAGGACGACCGCCCCGTCGGTTTCACTTTCTGCGTCCCTTCCCTCGCCAAGGCCGTCAAGAAAGCCCGGGGCCGGCTGTTCCCGCTGGGCTTCGTGCACATCCTGCGCGCCCTGCGCCGCAACGACACGCTGGAGGCGCTGATGATCGGCGTGCTGCCGGAATATCAGGGCAAGGGCGCCAATGTGCTCATGTTCAAGCATATCCACGAGAATGCCCTGAAGTTCGGTATCGACAAGATGATCCTCAATCCGCAATTGGAAGAGAATTTTAAGGTCCAGTCCCTGTTCGAGCAGTACGAGACCGAACCGTTCATGCGGCGGCGTGCATACAGCAAGAAGATTTGAAGAATATTTTGCTATCTTTGTGAGACCAGTCGTAAAATTGCACATTATGAATAGGTTTGCCGTTCTCGTCGCCGTGCTGGCGCTTATCGCAGGATGCCGCCGGAATGCCCTTCCGGTCGTTGAAGGACAAGTCATCGATGCCACCATCCATTCCGTGACGGTCGAGACACCGGACGGTGAATCCGTCTCCCTGAGCACCCTGGGCACGGATCCGATGCTGGTGCCCGGTGTGCTGCCCGGCGATGTCGTCCGCATCGCCTACGAAGTGCTCCCGGACGGGGAGACGTTCCGGGCCGTGCAGCTCGACATCACGACGTCGTCCGCCTACCGCCTGATCCCGGGCATCTGGCGCGACTGCTCCGGACCGGTCGAGGTCGGCCTGGTCCTTGCCGAGGACGGCTCCGCCCAGATCACAGGCATCGAGTCGCTCACCCTGCAGGACTGGTCGCTGGACGGCGAGCAGCTGGCCTTCACGGCCGCCGACGCCGCCGACCCGAAGTCCACCTGCACGCTGCTCTACTTCGTCGAGAAGCTGGACGCCGATTCGCTGGTCGTCAAGCCGATTTCCGGCGCGACCCTCCCGCTGTCGCTGGCCCGCCAGTAGTTTTTCCCAAGTTTTTCCTATCTTTGCGCCCGCAATCATGGCCGGACGCAAGGACATCCTTCTCGGCAAGCTCCGCAGCGGGGCGCCGATGAGCGGGGGTGAGCAGTTTACGCTCACCCTCCTGCTTGCGCTGCCCGCCATCCTCGCGCAGTTGTCGATGTGCCTGATGAGCTACATCGACGCGGCCATGGTCGGGCGGCTCGGCTCCGAGCCCGCCGCCGCCATCGGCCTGGTGAGCACCTCCACCTGGATCTTCGGCAGCTTCTGCTACGCCAACAGTTCCGGGTTCAGCGTCCAGATCGCGCATCGGTGCGGCGCCAAGGATTTCGCCGGGGCGCGGCGCATCTTCCGCCAGGGGCTGTACAGCACGGTGGCGGTCAGCCTCCTGCTGGCCTTGCTGGGCGTTTCCATCCACGGCGCGCTCCCGCGCTGGCTGGGCGGATCGCCGGAGATCCTCTCGGACGCGTCCTCCTATTTCCTGATCTATGCGCTCTTCCTGCCGCTGATGCAGGTGACGATCTATTGCGAGGCTTCGCTGATCGCGAGCGGCAACATGAAGGTGCCGAGCATCACGAGCCTGGCGATGTGCGTGCTGGACGTCGTGTTCAACTACATCTTCATCTTCGCCCTCGGCCTGGGCGTGAAGGGCGCGGCCATCGGCACCGGCCTCGCGACCGCGTGCGCCGGCGCGTTCCTGCTGGTCTACGCCTCCACCCGCAGCGAGGAGCTGCGGCAGCAGGCCAGCTGGCTGCAGCCCGCGCGGCGGCTCTGGGGCAACCTCCGGACGCTGCGCACGGAGCAGCGGCAGGCCGAATTCTTCAGCGAGCCGCAGAAGGATACGTTCAGGCAGGCGTTCGGCATCTGCTGGCCGCTGTGGATCCAGAACCTCGTCTCGCGCGGCGCCTATATCGCCGCGACGGTGCTCGTGGCCCCGCTCGGCACGATCGCCATCGCCGCCAACTCCTTCGCCATCATCGCCGAAGGGTTCTGCTACCTGCCGGGATACGGCATGCAGGACGCCGCGACGACGCTGGTGGGGCAGAGCCTGGGTGCGCGGCGCCCGGACACGGCGCGCCGCTTCGCCTGGATGACCATCGGCTCCGGCGCCGCCATGATGACGTTCCTGGCCGTGCTGATGTGGGCCTTCGCCCCGCAGGTGATGGGCCTGCTGAGCCAGGATCCGGAGGTGATCGCGCTGGGCGCGAAGTGCCTGCGGATCGAGGCCTGGGCCGAGCTGCTGTACGGCGTCAGCATCGTGGCGTACGGTTGCTGCGTGGGCGCCGGGGACACGCTCGTGCCTTCCGCCATCAACCTGCTCAGCATGTGGGTGATCCGCCTCGGGCTGGCGCTGGTGCTCATCCCGCGCTTCGGCCTGGAGGGATACTGGTACGCGATGGCCATCGAGCTCAGCGTCAAGGGCGTCATCTTCGCCGTGCGCATCCTGCGCGGCCGCTGGATGAAGACGCGGCTGACCGGAGCGGCCGCCTGATTCCGCGCATTTTCTTTTGGGATTTCCCGGGCGATTGACTATCTTTATAGTCACGAAAACCACATATCCCAAAACCCATGAAATACCCCAAAATCGGCATTAGGCCAACCATTGACGGGCGCCAGGGCGGCGTCCGCGAAAGCCTGGAAGAGAAGACCATGGCGCTTGCGCATGCAGTCGCCGACCTGATCAGCTGCAACCTCTGCAACGGCGACGGCTCCCCGGTGGAGTGCGTCATCGCCGACATCACCATCGGCCGTGTGGCCGAATCCGCCGCGTGCGCGGAGAAGTTCGAGCGCGAAGGCGTGGGCAGCACCATCACCGTGACCTCCTGCTGGTGCTACGGCTCCGAGACCATGGACATGAATCCCCACTGGCCCAAGGCCGTCTGGGGCTTCAACGGCACGGAGCGTCCCGGCGCCGTGTACCTGGCCGCCGTCCTGGCGGCGCACGCGCAGAAAGGCCTGCCGGCCTTCGGCATCTACGGAGAGGACGTCCAGGATCTCGACGACAATACCATCCCGGCCGACGTGGCCCTCAAGATCCTGCGCTTCGCCCGCGCCGCGCAGGCCGTCGCCACGATGCGCGGCCGCAGCTACCTCTCGATGGGCGGCACCTGCATGGGCATCGCCGGCTCGATCGTGAACGCCGACTTCCTGCAGAAGTATCTCGGCATGCGGACCGAGTACGTTTCGCTGGTGGAGATCCTCCGCCGCGTGGACTTCGGCATCTACGACCATGAGGAGTTCGAGAAGGCCATGGCCTGGGTCGACCGCTACTGCAAGCCCCAGGAGGGCCACGACTACAACGAGGACCGGCCCCTCTTCCCGGGCACCCCGATGACCTCGTTCAACGGCAAGGGCAAGGGCAAGACCCGCGCCGAGAAGGATGCCGACTGGGAATTCACGGTCAAGAACATGATGATCATCCGCGACCTGATGTGCGGCAATCCCAAGCTCCTGGAGATGGGCTACAAGGAGGAGGCCCTGGGCCACAACGCCATCGCCGGCGGCGTACAGGGCCAGCGCCAGTGGACCGACTACAAGCCGAACTTCGATTTCCCCGAGTCGCTGATGTGCTCCTCGTTCGACTGGAACGGCATCCGCGAGCCTTATATCCTCGCCACCGAGAATGATGCCCTGAACGGCCTGTCGATGCTCTTCGGGCACCTGCTCACGGGCCGCGGCGTCATGTTCAGCGACGTGCGCACCTACTGGAGCCCGGAGGCCGTCCGGCGCGTGACGGGCGAGGCGCCGACCGGGATCGCCGCGGGCGGATTCATCCACCTGATCAATTCCGGCGCCACGACGCTCGACGCCACGGGCGCGATGTCCGACGAGGAGGGGAATCCTACGATCAAGGCTCCCTGGGAGATGACGGAGGCGGACGCCGAGGCGTGCCTGGCCGCCACGAACTGGATGCCGGCCGACCGCGACTACTTCCGCGGCGGCGGCTATTCCGCCCACTTCGTCACGCGCGGCGGCATGCCGATGACGATGCTGCGCCTCAATGTCGTGGACGGCCTCGGCCCGGTCCTGCAGATCGCTGAAGGCTGGACGGCCGAGCTTCCCAAGCATATGCACGACATCCTGGACAAGCGCACCGACCCGACCTGGCCGACCACCTGGTTCGTGCCGCGCCTGGATCCGTCCCGGGACTGCTTCAAGGACGTCTACAGCGTGATGAACAACTGGGGGGCCAACCACGGCGCCATCGCCTACGGCCACATCGGCGCCGACCTGCTCACCCTCGCCTCGATCCTCCGCATCCCGGTGTGCATGCACAACATCCCGGACGACGAGATCTTCCGTCCCGCCGCCTGGAACGCCTTCGGCATGGACAAGGAGGGGGCGGACTTCCGGGCGTGCGCCAACTTCGGACCCTTGTACAAATAGGATATGAAGACCATAGAGAAAAAGTACCTGCTTCCGTTCTGCCTGGTGACGGTGCTGTTCCTGCTCTGGGGACTCGCCAACAACATGACGGACACCCTGCTCAGCGCCTTCAAGCGCATCATGTCGATGAGCGACGCCCAGACCTCGCTCATCCAGTTCGCCTTCTACGGCTCCTACTTCTGCTTCGCCCTTCCCGCGGCGCTGTACATCCGGAAGTATTCCTACAAGAGCGGGGTGATCCTGGGGCTTTGTCTCTATGCGGCCGGGGCCATCCTCTTCTTCCCGGCCTCCAAGACGGCTTCGTATGCTTTCTACCTGGCCGCCATCTACATCATGGCCGGCGGCTGCTCCATCCTGGAGACGACCGCCAACCCCTACATCCTGAGCATGGGCGCGCCGCAGACGGCGACGCGCCGGCTCAACATCGCCCAGTCCTTCAACCCGCTCGGCTCCATCACCGGGATCCTGCTCAGCCAGTATTTCATCCTGGGCGAGCTCTCCTCGGCCTCGGCCGCCGAGCGGGCGGCGATGAGCCCGGAGAAGCTGGAGGCGCTGCAGGCCCACGAACTCGGGGCCGTCACCGGCACCTACATGACCCTGGGCTTCGTGCTGCTCGCCATCATGGTGGTGATGCTCCTGGTCCGGATGCCCGAGGGGCGTGACGACGGGGCGGCGGACAGTCTGAAGGAGACCTTCCGGCGGCTGCTGTCCAACAAGACCTACAAGTGGGGCGTGGTGGCGCAGTTCTTCTACATCGGGGCGCAGATCGGCGTGTGGAGTTTCACTATCCGCCTGGTGATGCAGGAGCTCGGCATCCTTGAAGCCCGGGCCGCCACCATCTACCTGGTTTCGATCATCTGCTTCAGCGCCGCGCGCTTCCTGTTCACCTGGCTGATGAAGTGGTTCCGGCCTTCGAAGTTGCTTCTGTGGGCCGCGGTCGCGGACATCGTGCTCTGCGCGCTGGTCGTCCTGTGCAAGGGGTCGGGCTGGCTGTGCGTGGGCGCGCTGGTCGGCGTGAGCTTCTTCATGAGCCTGATGTTCCCGACCATCTACGGCATCGCCCTCACGGACGTGGGGGCGGATGCCAAGATCGGGGCCAGCGGGCTGATCATGGCCATCCTGGGCGGCGCGCTGCTGACGCCGCTCCAGGGCCGGATCTCCGACCTGTTCGGCGTGAACGTCTCCTACCTGGTCCCGCTGGGCTGCTTCGTCGTGGTCCTGGCGTATGCCTGCTTCGTTGTTCATAACTCTGTTGATAAAATCAGTTGAGGTCCCGGTTTTTTGCCGGGGATAAGGACTAAATTTGTCATCCGGACTACAGTCTGAAAGCCCGTTCTCCGGACCACATAGGACAATCGAAAATCAACATATATAATGGACGTACGTAAAACCAACGGCTCTTTTGAAGAGTACGACAAAGCCAAGCTGGCCCGTGGCATCCACGAGGCCTACAAAACAGCCGGTGAGTACTGTGACGACGCCATCGTCGTCTCGATCATCAACAACCTTTATGTCTATGAGGGCATCACGAGCGCTGAGATCCGCCGCCAGGTCGAGGAGTCACTGATGTCCGTCAACAAGCGCGTGGCCCTGGCCTACATCGAGAAGTTCGACGCCGACCTGGACCTGCGCAAGAAGCGGGACTTCATCAAGGACTACATCAAGGCCTCCAACGCCGCGACGGGGTCCAAGTTCGACGCCAACGCCAACGTCACGCGCAAGAACATCGTGACGCTGGGCAACGAACTCTACAAGGAGAACAACATCAAGCAGAACCGCTACATCATGCAGGACAAGATCAAGGCCCTGTACGGCCGGGCGCTCTCCGACCAGTACATCAAGGACCTTGAGTCGCACATCCTCTACAAGCACGACGAGAGCGGCACCCCGGGCTTCCCGTACTGCGTCGCCATCACGATGTACCCCTTCCTCGTGAGCGGCCTGCGCGAGCTCGGCGGCGTGTCCATCGCCCCGACCGACCTCAAGTCCTTCTGCGGCGAGTTCATCAACCTCGTGTACTCGGTGTCCTCGCAGTTCATGGGCGCCGTGGCCACGCCCGAGTTCCTGATGTACCTGGACTACTTCATCCGCAAGGACTACGGCGAGGACTACCTCACCCGCCTGGACGACGTGGTGGAGATGAACGCCAAGCGCCGGACCCTGGTCAAGGTCATCGACAACTGCTTCCAGCAGGTCGTCCACTCGATGAACATGCCGGCCGGCAACCGCGGCTACCAGACCGTGTTCTGGAACATCAGCTACTTCGACAAGCCCTACTTCGAGGGCGTGTTCGGCGACTTCCGCTTCCCGGACGGCAGCGCGCCGAAGTGGGAGACCCTCGACTGGCTCCAGAAGCACTTCATGAACTGGTTCAACGAGGAGCGCAACCACTACATCCTGACCTTCCCGGTCGAGACCATGGCGCTGCTCACCGACGGCGGTGACGACTACATGGACAAGGACTACGCCGACTTCACCGCCGAGATGTGGGCCAAGGGCCACAGCTTCTTCTGCTACATCTCCAACAGTCCGGATTCCCTGTCCAGCTGCTGCCGCCTGCGCAACGAGATCCAGAAGGAGGACGGCCACAACCACACCACCCACCAGTACTCGATGGGCACCGCGTCCGTGGCCACGGGTTCCAAGTCCGTGATGACGATCAACCTCAACCGCCTGATCCAGGACTCCGTGCGCCGCTACTTCCTGGAGCGCCGCGGCGTCAACCTCGAGGCCGGCAAGCCGCTCAACCCGATGTCGCATTTCTACGACAAGGAGGACCTCTACAACAACTACATCGACAAGGACATCCGCGAGATGACCGAGCGCGTGCACAAGTACCAGATCGCCTTCAACGAGATCATCAAGGACTTCCTCAAGGCGGACATGCTCGACGTCTACAAGGCCGGCTTCATCGACATGAAGAAGCAGTACCTGACCGTGGGCGTCAACGGCCTGACCGAGGCCGCCGAGTTCCTGGGCCTGAAGGTCTCCCCGAATCCCGAGTACGGCGAGTTCGTCAACACGATCCTCGAGACCATCAACATCGCCAACCGCAAGGACCGCACCAAGGACGCCATGTTCAACACCGAGTTCGTGCCGGCCGAGAACCTTGCCGCCAAGAACTACAAGTGGGACAAGAAGGACGGCTACTTCGTCTCGGAGAAGCACAACCTCTATAGCTCCTACTTCTACAACCCGGAGGATGTCGAGGTGTCGATGATCGACAAGTTCAAGCTCCACGGCGAGGATTTCGTCAAGTACCTTGACGGCGGTTCCGCCCTGCACATGAACATCGCGGAGCACCTCTCCAAGGAGCAGTACCGGAGCCTGCTCAACACGGCGGCCCACTACGGCACCAACTACTTCACCTTCAACTGCCGCAACACGGTCTGCAACGACTGCGGCTACATCAGCAAGGACACCCTGACGAAGTGCCCGAAGTGCGGCAGCACCAACCTCGACTACCTGACCCGCGTCATTGGCTACCTCAAGCGGATATCCTCCTTCGCGGAGCCGCGCCAGATCGAGGCCGAGCACCGGTACTATACGCCGAAGAATGATTAAGTACGTCCCGGAACTCACGGATATCGTCCTTGAGGAGGTTCCGGGCAGGGTAACCCTGGCAGTTGAGATTTCCAACTGCCGGGGTTCCTGCATAGGATGCCACTCTCCGTTCCTGAAGGACGACATCGGGGAAGAACTGACCCCGGAGGTCGTAGACCGGCTGATCGCGGCCAATTTCGGCGTCAACTGTTTCCTGCTCCTCGGCGAGGGGCGCGACAAGGATGCGCTGCTGCGCATCGCCGCGCACCTGCGCGAGCACCATCCCGGCATCGAGCGGGCCGTCTACTCCGGCCGGCCCGAGGTCGAGCCGGAGATCTACGCCGCCTTCGACTACGTCAAGGTCGGCCCCTACATCGCTGAATACGGCCCGCTCAACGAGCGGACCACCAACCAGCGGATGTATTACCATGGCGAGGACATCACGCCGCGCTTCTGGCACAAAGGCATAGACACCAACCGTTAACCAACCCTTCTTATGAAACGTTTCACCCTTCTCCTGACGCTTGCCCTGACGCTGGCCGCGTGCAGCGGCGGCAAGATCGACCGTGCGGCGCTGGTGGCGCGCAACAACCCCCACATCACCGCGCTGGACCCGCTCGCATCGCTGTCCGTCGGCAACGGCCGCTTCGCATTCACGGCCGACGTGACCGGCCTGCAGACCTTCCCGGAGCGCTACAGCAAGGGCGTTCCCCTCGGGACGCAGTCCCAGTGGGGCTGGCACTCTTTCGCCAATCCCGATGAGCTGAAGTTCGAGGAGACCCTGCTTCCGTATGATTTCGGCCGGGGCCATGAGGAGCTGTACGCCTGCCAGATCCGCGAGGGTCGCGGGCAGGATGCCTCCAACTGGTACCGCATCAACCCCCACCGCCTGCATCTCGGCGTGATCGGCTTCGCCGACATCGAAGAGGACGGGCTGACCGGCATCGACCAGACCCTGGACATGTGGAACGGCGTGATCCGCTCCTCGTTCCTCGCTGACGGCGAGCGCTACGACGTGCTGACCTCCTGCGATCCCGACCGGGACCTCGTGGCCGTGTCGGTGCAGTCTGAGGAGCCGGCCGCCATCCGTTTCCGGATGCCGTATCCGACCGGCGGGCACTCCGACGACGCCTGCGACTGGACCAAGGACGAGCTGCATAGCACCGAGATCGTGGAGCAGGGCGAGGGCGTGGCCATCCTGCGCCATACCCTGGATGACACGGTGTACTACATCAAGGTGTCCTACGACAACGGCCGCATCGAGATGGTCGGCCCCAACGAGGCGCGCCTCACCGCGGAGGGCAAGGCCCTGAACTTCACGGCGCTCTTCAGCGAGCAGCGGCCGGACCTTACGGTCGAGACTGCCGCCGCTTCCCGCACCGCGTCTTCCTCCTACTGGCGGAAGTTCTGGCAGGAGGGCGGCGTCGTGGACTTCAGCCGCTGCACCGATCCCCGCGCTTCCGAGCTGGAGCGCCGCGTCGTGCTGAGCCAGTACCTGCTCGCCGTCAACTGCGCCAGCGACACGCCGCCGCAGGAGACCGGCCTCACGTACAATTCCTGGTACGGCAAGTTCCACATGGAGATGATCTGGTGGCATCAGGCGCATTTCCCGCTCTGGGGACATGAGGACCTGATCGCCCGCACCCTGCCGTGGTACGGCAAGGTGGAGCCCGTGGCCCGCGCCATCGCGGAGCGCCAGGGATTCAAGGGTGTCCGCTGGATGAAGATGACGGACCCGTCCGGCATGGAGGCCCCCTCCAACACCGGCTCCTTCCTGATCTGGCAGCAGCCGCACCTGATCTACCTCGCGGAGCTGCTCTACCGCGCCAATCCTTCCCAGGCTGTGATCGACCAGTACTTCGACCTGATCCAGGAGACGGCGGAGTTCATGGCGGATTTCGTGACCTACGATGCGGAGAACGACCGCTACATCCTCAAGGGCTGCATCGCCGCCCAGGAGACGCTCAAGGCCGCCAAGACGGTCAACCCGCCCTACGAGCTGTCCTACTGGCACTTCGGCCTGAGCACCGCGCAGCTTTGGCGCGAGCGCAAGGGCCTGCCGCGCGATGCGAAGTGGGACGAGATCATCGCCAAGCTTTCGCACCTGGCCTCCAAGGACGGCCTGTACCTGGCCGCCGAGAGCGAGCCGGATACCTACGAGGACATCCGCATGTACTCCGACCACATGGCCGTGCTGGCCGCACTGGGCGTGCTCCCGCAGACCCCGCAGATGGAGCCGGAGCTCATGAAGAATACCTTCGACTGGGTCTACGACAACTGGAACTGGGACGAGACCTGGGGCTGGGATTTCCCGACCACCTGCATGAACGCCGTGCGCGTGGGTGAGCCCGAGAAGGCCGTCAACGCCATCCTGATGGACCAGCGGACCAATACCTACCTGCCCAACGGCCACAACTACCAGGATGCCCGCCTGCGCTGCTACCTGCCGGGCAACGGCGGCCTGCTGACCGCCGTCGCGCTGATGTGCGCCGGCTGGGACGGTTGCGAGGTCGAGAATCCCGGTTTCCCGAAAGACGGCACCTGGAATGTCCGTTGGGAAGGATTGAAGCCGATGCCGTAGTGGCTAACCCCTATACAGCAGACAGCTACCCCCTCCGACTCGGCTTCCATCCTCGCTTCCCGCTGGTGCGGGAACCGGATCCGGCGCAACGGATCCTGCTGCGGCTGAGCTTTCGTCGGAGGGGGTAGCTGTCTGCTGTATAGAGGTTAGCGGACCAGGGAGTTCAGGTAGTCTTCGATGTCAGAGTAACGGCGTTCCAGCTTGTCCGGGATGCCGTTTCTGTTGAGGTCGGGCAGGGGTTCCTTGTGGGCGAGGACGGGGTAGCCGCCGCATTCTTCGGGGGTGTTGACGAAGCCGCGGTCGCCCCAGGGGGCCGTACCCGTGCGGACCTGCTCGATGACCTGGGTGTCGAAGGAGTCGCGCCGGTGGCTGCAGCCCACGCCCTTCAACACGGCTGCCAGCAGGTCGGCGGGTTTCTTCTCCAGCGGGAAATCCATGCGGGGGAACTCCGTGTCCACGACGGCGACCTCCGGGTTCTTGCCCTTGACGGCCAGGCGGTTGTCCGCGGTGACCGCGGGCTGCCCGTCCACGAAGTTGCCCTCGACGTAGTAGCGGCTCGTGCCGTCATCCGAGACATTGAGGATGTGGTCGGGATGGTCGGTGCCGGGCCCCGGCTTGTAGTAGTTGTAGCAGAAGTTGATCTTGCCGCCGCGGCCGCCGCCGTAGGCCGGCATGAAGCCCCAGTTGTACACGACGTTGCCGCGGTAATCCACGTTCTCCGTGCCCTCGACGGAGGAGAAGCGCGGATTGCGGCTGGAATGGTTGGCGAGCAGGTTGTGGTGGAAGGTGGCGTTGAGGCCGCCCCAGATGCCGCCGAAGCCGTGCTGGCCCTTGGTGTGCTTGGAGGCGCGCAGGCTGTTGGCGATCAGGCACCACTGCACCGTGAGGTTCTCGGTCTTGTAGATGGACAGGCACTCGTCGATGGACCAGGAGGCGCTGATGTGGTCGAGGATGACGTTTTTCTGGCCATAGCGTCCGCCGCCCACGGCGTCGGAATCATGGGCGACCTTGTCGCCGAGGCGGCAGCGGATGTAGCGCACGATGACGTTGCTGGCGTCGATCGTGAACTGGCAGTCGCACAGGCAGATGCCGTCGCCCGGTGCGCTCTGGCCGGCGATGGTGATGTCGTCGTTCTCGATGCGGAGCGGGGTCTCCAGGTGGATGTCGCCGTCGACCTCGAACACGACGATGCGCGGCCCGCTAGCCTCCACGGCCTCGCGGAGGCTCCCCGGGCCGTGGTCGTTGAGGTTGGTGACGATCATCACCCGGCCGCCGCGGCCGCCGGTGGTGTATTTGCCAAATCCTTCGGCCCCGGGGAAGGCGAGGGACTCAGCCGGTTCGGAGGCGCATCCGGCGGCCAGGCAGGCCGCCAGGAGGGGGAGGAGGAATCTTTTCATGGATCCGGGTTGATTGGTTTCGCCCAAAGATAGGTATTTTTATACAAATTACGGCGACCCGCCGGGCCGCCGTAATCATGCATGTCGGTAGGATCTCCCTTAGCCGATGAGCTGCGGGAGGAAGATGCTGAAGATGAGGACCGCCAGGCCGCAGAGCAGCACGGCGATGGTCTTCTTCGAGCAGCCCTTCCACTCCTTGAGGATGATGCCCCAGACGTTGGAGAAGATGACGTTGAGCGACATCAGGATGCACCAGCTGAAGGTCAGCAGCACCGGGAAGTCGGTCAGGAATCCCTTGCCGAGGCTCAGGCCGAAGAACTGGCTGTACCAGAGCAGGCCGGCGAGGCAGCAGAACAGGAGGTTGTTGCCCCAGAGGGAACCCTGCTTGTAGTCGCCGAAGGTCTTGTTCTTGCTGTTCTGGTAGAGGCAGTAGCAGGCGTTGGTGAGGAATCCGCCGAAGGTTACGAGCATCGTGGCAGGCAGCGACTGGAAGATCGGCTTGGTGCCCTCGAGGAAGAGGTCCTTGCCGAAGTTCAGGCCGATGTTGAAGCACGCGCTCATGAAGCCGCACAGGACGGCGATCACGATGCCCTTGCCGAAGTTGAAGTCCTTGACGGCCTTCTTCTTCTCCTCCTCGGGGAGGGCGTTGGCCTTCATCGCACCGGCGATGCCGATGATGGCGATGCCGATGATCGTGACGACCACGCCGATCCAGATGGCGGAGGTCAGCGTGTGGGCCTGGCCGGTGAAGACCGGACCGAGGATGGCGCCGAGGCCGGAGCAGAGCCCGAGGGCGATGCTCTGGCCGAGAGCCACGCCGAGGTAGCGCATCGACAGGCCGAAGGTCAGGCCGCCGACACCCCACAGGGCGCCGAAGAGGATGGTCAGCCAGGTGTTCTTCGGGTCGGCATTCATCATGCCGAGCAGGTCACCGAAGCTGCCGCCCGTCCCGGACAGGGAGAGGAGCGCCCCCAGGAAGGGGAAGACCAGCCAGGCGAAGACGCCCTGGATGAGCCAGTAGCTCTCCCAGCTCCACTGCTTGATCTTGTTGATCGGGACGTAGCAGCTCGACTGGCAGAACGACCCGATCGCGATGATCAGCAGGCCCAGAAAAATGGAGGAACCCATACTTCAGCAGGGATTAGCAACGCTTGGAGGTGACGTCCTTCTCGTACTGCTCGATGCAGCCGATGAACTCCTCGCCCACAGGGACGTTGTTCTTGTAGTTGAAGTAATCGAACACGGCGCCGAACGGCAGGGTCTTGGCCTCCTCGAGGAGGGCCAGACGCTGGAAGCCCTTGCCGGCATCCTCGTATTCACGCAGCTTGGCGAGCGGCTCGAGCAGGGCGCTCAGGACGCACTTCTGCGTGGCACGGGTACCGATGATGTAGGCACCGATGCGGTTGATGGCAGCGTCGAAGTAGTCCAGACCGATGTGGCAACGGTTGAGGGCATCGGCGCGGACCATCTCTTTGAAGAGGTCGAGGGTCTGGTCGTTCATGATCGTCACGTGGTCGGAGTCCCAGCGGACAGGACGGGAGACGTGGAGCATGAGCTCCGGCACGAAAAGAAGCAGGGAAGCGACCATGTCGGAGACGTTCTCGGTCTGCTCATAGTGGCCGGTGTCGAGGGTGTACATGAGCTTGCGGGTGGCGCAGTAGCCGGCGACGAAGTCGTGGCTGCCCACGGTGTAGCTCTCCAGGCCGATGCCGAACAGCTTGGCCTCGAGGCAGGTCTTCATGCCCGGGAGGTCCTCCTTGAGGATCTCGTCGAGGGCCTCGGCGAAGATCTCACGGTAGCGCTTGCGCTCGAGGGTGAGGTCCTTGCTTCCGTCGTGGACCCAGATGTTCATGATACAAGGGTCGTCCTGGGCCTTGCCCATCGCGTCGGCGATGCGGCGGCAGCGCTTGGTGTGCTCGATCCAGAATTCGCGGATGGCGGGATCGGGGTTGGCGAGGGAGAGGTCGCCGCTCTTCGGGTGGCCGAAGGAGGTGGAGTTGAAGTCCAGTTTGAAGTTGTTGGCCTTCGCCCAGTCGATCCAGCTTTGGAAGTGCTTGATCTCCACCTGGTCGCGGTCGACGAACTTGCCGCCGAAGTCGCCGTAGATCTCGTGCAGGTTCACACGGTGGTTGCCGGCGAGCAGGGTCTTGACGAATTCGAGGTCCTTGCGTACCTCGTCGATGTCGCGGGCGCGTCCGGGATAGTTGCCGGTGGTCTGGATGCCTCCGGAAAGACCGTCCTTGCTCTCGAACCCGATCACGTCGTCGGTCTGCCAGCAGTGCAGGGAGATAGGAGTCTTCTCGAGGATGGCGACAGCCTTGTCAGTGTCGACGCCGATGGCGGCATAGCGCTCTTTGGCGATCTCGTACGCCTTGAGGATTTGTGCTTCTTTCATTTGTGTGTGAAATTGGTTTTTGTGTTGTTATTTAGTAGGATTGTAGACTTTGAGTTCGACCGAGTTGGCGACGATCTTGCGCATCTCCGGGAGGGATCCCACGAGGCCTTGGGCCTTGATCTGGAGCAGGACGTTGCCGAGGGCGGTACCTTCGGTCGGGCCGCAGATCACGGGCATCTGGAGCTCGTCGGCGGTCATCTGCATGAGGTGCTTGTTCTGCGAGCCGCCGCCGATCACGTGCAGGCACTTGATCGGGTTGGGAGACATGCTCTGCAGGATGCTGATGATGGCGGTGTAGCGGTGTGCCAGGGACTTGTAGATGCAGCGGATGTACTCGGCCGGGGTGCGCGGGGCGATCTGGCCGGTGCGCTCGCAGTACTCGTCGATGGCCTTGCACATCGAGACCGGGTGGGCGAACGCAGGGTCGTCCGGGTTGATGATGGAGCCGAAGCGGGTGGTCTCGCAGAGGGCGGTCAGCGGACCGATCTCCTTGGGGACGTCCTTGAATTCGGGACGGCACTGCTCGAAGAGCCAGAGGCCGCAGATGTTCTTGAGGAAACGGGTTGTGCCGTCGATGCCGCCTTCATTGGTGAAGTTCTGCTTGAAGCTCTCGTCGGTGATGATCGGGGTGGGGGACTCGATGCCCATCAGGGACCAGGTGCCGCAGCTGAGGTAGGCGTACTCGGGATCCTTGGCGGGCACGGCAGCCACGGCGGAGGCGGTGTCGTGAGCGGCGATGGCCACGACCTTGACGTCAGGGCCGATGCCGGTGGCTTCCTGCACCTGTTTGGTCAGCGGACCGACCACGGTGCCGGGCTGGGTCATCGGGCCGAACTGCTCGCGCTTCAGGCCGATGCTCATCAGCAGGTCCTTGTCGAGGTCGCCGGTGACGGGGTTGAGCAGCTGGGAGGTGGAGGCGACGGTGTATTCGCAGATGGCCTGGCCCGTGAGCATGTAGATGAGGGCGTCCGGGATGAAGAGGATCTTGTCGGCGTTCTCCAGGGCGGTGCAGCCGTTGTGGCGCAGGGTATCCAGCTGGAAGAGGGAGTTGAACTCCATGAACTGGATGCCGGTCTTGTCGTAGACCTCGCGCTTGTCGTGCATCTTCATGTAGCGCTCGATGGCTCCGTCGG
>Ga0310697_10002725_pt1 | contig 18447 bp, 42 predicted proteins | sample 172DNAGHGlowgp2_FD_203883 | JGI IMG/M metagenome (GOLD analysis project Ga0310697, IMG submission 203883) | Sheep rumen microbial communities from Palmerston North, Manawatu-Wanganui, New Zealand - 1728 DNA GHGlow gp2 (v2) (version 2) | ecosystem: Host-associated > Mammals > Digestive system >... | reverse complement strand
AATACAAGTTGCATACTCATAATCTCCATACGGGTCTTTATGGTCATACGGGCATCCTTCATGGTCACCGTACTGCTTGTCGCAACATTCCAATCCTGCCATTACTTTCTCAATGTCTGCCATGCTTTCACCTCTTGTTCTGTGTTAAAATGTCATTTATTTCCTTTAAATTACTTTTTATTAACAATACGCGAAAGCTGTATCCCAATAAAAAACAATGCTCCAAATATACAAGCAAGTTCAAATGTTATTCCCGCCATTGTTTAATTATATCCCACCCATCCGCAATCGCATTCGTATTGATTTTTGGGAGGATTCGAATAAAGAATAATATTGGTTCTTACATAAATTTTCTTTCCACATTTAGGGCAATCAATATCTGTTATTTTTCTTTCTGAATCATTGATGCAATATTCTTTTTTGTTCATTTTCTCAAATTCTTCCCAAGTCATTATTAAATCCTCCAATTCATTTAAACCGTAAAATCAAAGAAATAGAGAGGTATTTGCTTTCAAACACCTCTCAGATAACAGGCTTTTCCCAAATATCAGTCAGGCTCGATCTCAATCTCGATAATCGCCAGTGGAACGAAATCGTTTACCGAATCGTCCCCGATAAACTCAAGGTACTGTTTTTGCGCCTCCGGATTCAAATCATTAAAACAGATTTCGAACGTTTTTGTTTTCTCCATGGTCGTTTCCTCCTTTATTGTTGCTTTTAAATGTTAGCTTCAGTGCCACTCAATGTTATATTGTCTTTACTTGTTGTATTTGTAGTTGTATACCATACTGGATAACTTGGATAGGTGATTGTTTCATATCTTCCTTTGCCATCTGTATATCCTTGGGTGTACGCATCATCCAGCATTTTCTGAAGTTCTTCTTTTGTGAGTTCAATTTTCCCATCCTTATTTTTCTCAATAACAACAACTCTACTCATTTTCTTTTTCTCCTTTATTTTGTTATCTTTATGCCTTTAAGTTAATTCCTGTTTTTGCTCCTCTGTCTTTGATTCACTCGATTCTTTGAATAGTGGGCATCTGTCCTCTTTTTCGCACCATTGCCCACGGAATCTGCACCCTTCACAATTAGTCATATATTATCCTCCTTTAATCCACTTAAAAAATGAATTAATTTGCATCAAAGGCTCCGTCTTTCAATGCTCTTACATGTTCAATGTTGATTTGGCGGCTGTTATACATATCTTTAAAAGAATTTTTAATATATCTTTCCGTAAATTTCATAACACATTCAGGAGAACAGGCGTCAAAATATTCATGGGAATCGATAGAGTCGTTTCCCCAATCGTTATGAAAAGTATGAATCAGATAATAATTATAGTTTCCAATGCGGTCAACAGCATGAATACTATTCCCGCAAATATCGCATTTTCTTCCAATAATAACTTCTTCAACTTCGACGTGAGTCACTTCTTTTCGCTCAGTAAGTTTCATAATAGTCACCTCTATATCGCTCTTTTATTTACTTTCCTCACTTAAATCGTCACTTGGTACCTTAAAATCACTTGGAACCCCCCATCTCAATCCAAGTATGTATGCCGCCTTTTCTCTGACTGGTTGATCGATGCTCGGTCAACTATCGGTGCTTTTCAGCGTGGGCATACTCCACAAAAGTTGCCTTTAACGCATTATTTCTCTATTACTTGAATCTGTGATTTCAAGACTTTTACTGTGTTTTCAACTGCTTTAGTCAGCACTTCAGCAGGAATATCAACATCATACACATTCCCTGTTCTTGCCATGCCAGCAGCTACACAATCACATAGCATTTCTATTACATCAAACATATCTACGTCTTCCGGGCAATGTCTTTTGAGATGATGCCTTTCCAATTCGTTGTAATGAAGATTCGACCACTCACCATCAAAAAAATCCATTCGTCCTTCAAGCACAGCACATAAGTCACGATAAAACATACTTTCGTAAGGTTCCGTTATTTTTGTCCAATCATGACTTAGTATTCTTCTTTTCAACTCTTCGGCAAAAAATACTGATAGATTCTTAACATCATCAACATGGTCAACATTTGCCGTATGAAAATCATGAAAAGATGGTATCGTTTTTGATACTCTACTATCCCCTTCAGTATGCTGTTTTACTTTAATCATTTTGTTTCCTCCAATATCATCAATACCACAATAAGAGCAGAAGCAAAAAGTACGCACCACCCTATAATTTCGATCATGTTCCAATTACTCACCTTCTGACTTAAATCATCATTTGTTGCCTTTAAGTCTGAATCCTTTTTCTTAATTCCTTCATGTATTCAAACATCGTTGCGTATATATCAATCAGCAAATCGTCTGCACCAGTTTGTTCTGGAATGATATGAAACCTTTCAAGGTCTTTCTGTATTGCAATTTCAAGCATATCCATTTCATCTTCATCTCTCATAAAATCACCACCTTAATGGAATATGATTGTCACCGACCGTTTTGATTCTTGTGTTCCATTTTTCTATTGCTGTTTCAGCAGTAGTAAACCATGTATTATCCGCATGGTAGATGGGGCAACTAAATGTATTGCAGACAACCGCAAATGCATCAACAGGTAAAGCAGATCCATTTGTCATCTTTGGGTATCGCTTATCTTTTTGTAATGCAGGTTCTCTCCCACAAAATGGACATGGTTTCATATCTGGAAGATTATCGTCCAATATGTATGGCATTTCGTTCCTCCTATTCACCGACCTTCCCACCCTTTTCTGTACAGAATCCTTCAGTTTCGCTGTCTTCTTCGGAAAGTGGTGGTACTTCTTCAATTCTTTTTTTAACTCTTCGGTCATGCTCATCACCTCAAACTTATTTGGTCATTTAAGTGGTCAGTATGAATCCCGAACACGGTAGTGCCACTCATAAACATGCATTTCGTCACATACGCTTTCTGTTTCTTCCAGCGATACTGTTCGCCATGATACGCCATGCTGTGGTTCATCATGATCAATCAGCATTTGTTCTATGATTTTGTCCACTATTTCCTTTGCTTTTTCAGCATCCGATTCGTAAACTTCAAAACGGAATCCTTTGCAAATCCTTTCATATTGGACGTTCACATCGCCAACCATCAACCATAAATCAGTTGGGATCACTTCGTCAGAAGGTTTCCAAAATCTGATGTATGCAGGCATCGTTGCTTACCTCCTTTAACGGACACCAATACGGTCTGTATTCCAACGCCGATCTTCTTTCTTTATCTGCCTCACATCTGCCATGTTCACTGTCATGACACGGGCATTCATAGCAGTATTCTGGAAGCGCATCCATTGTTGTTATCACTATCATTACCAATTCACCGCCTTCCTGCTTTTAAACTCTTTCCCCTTCAGAGCAAAACCAGTTATCCTGTGTATCTTTCTTTGCCTTGCAAAAGCATCCTGGCGTCCATCGCCACTTGCAATCCTTACACGAGACTACGTTTTCAGCTGAAACCCATGCACCACAGTTTGGACATTTATAAAAATGTGCTGTTTTCTGATCTTTCAGCAGATCCAGAGCATCACGGACAAGGTCAGCGCAATTTGGCATGATTTCGTCTAACACAAGCGCTAATCTATCAAGTCGTTCATTCAATAATTCAGGTTCTGTTCTCATGCTTCACCTTCTAATTTAAATCTTAATTGTTGCCTTTAAGTCACTTAAAAAAAGAATTAACTGCAATCAAAAGCGTTGCAATCATTATCAGAATTACGCATATTGTCATCCCTCTCACGCACATTTCCATATTCGCTAACATTTCTATGATCTGTTCCATTTCCACTTCACGGACCTTTCCAATCAATCTTTAGATGACACCAACTGCACTCTTTCTGCCTGTAATCTAATGGGTCGTGGCACATTGGACACCTATACCACCACGACCCCATGCCGTCCAATGGCATCCCTATTTCGTATTCTATTTCTGGAAGCATAGGATTCAGTTCGCTGAAATCTTGTTTCTTTTCATGGCAAGGTTCATTCCCTAATAAGCAATCACCATGTTCTGCATACCAACATCCCGTACACGATTCAAATTCACTCATTCCACTTCACCGCCTTTCTCCGTCTTTTTTCCATCAGCGCAGAAAAATGCTTGCTCCCGTGGTAATCCACAATTGTAGCACATAGAAATTCGTTCATCGTACCATTTGCAATCTCTGCATCGGACAATTTCTTGACCATATTCAATTTCCATGCCATATCGCATTTTGACAATGCATTCTTTTATCTCTCTGTCCATTTCGCGCATCCTTTACTGCTTTAAATCGTCAATTTCGTCATAGTTGCCATTAAAGTGCTATTTAACTTCTTTTAGCGGGCAATGCTTTGGCCTTTCGTCTCCGTCTTCTACCGGGGGTTCCATAGGATGTCTTGAACAAGCAATGTGTGCATTGTCTGTTCGAAAATGGAAAACGCATTGCCAGCACTGTATTGGCATTTGCATATCTGTTATGATTACTGCCATGTTACACCTCTACACCATTAATTGCGACCTTTAAATTACTCGTTCTGCATACTCGAACCACCGACAGGTGGTTTCAGTTCAGTGTCTTTATCCACGTTGTTTTCGGGTTGATATCCCGGTTTAATATATTCTTCCATGCCACTCATTTTGATATCAATTATGCTGACAACCATAGCTATAAAGATCGTTGCGTATCCTAAAAGTGCAAATAACATTGTAATATTCTTCTCCTGTGTTATTTAAAGTCGTTAACTACGAATGCAAGTCTGCGCCGACTATTTGCGACAATCCTTCTACCATACAGAAATACTCATTTCTTTCTGTGCATTCGTTTCTCTGATCTATTGCAAATTCATATAAAGCAAGCGCCTTTTTAAGCAGTTCAATCTGTTCCTCACTCATTTTCTGTTCATAAAGTGTTCCGTATCTATCGCATTTATTAGCGGTCATATATTTCACCTCATTTTATTACCATAGGAAGTATCCCAATACATGTTAGGATAATAGATATATCTTGCGGTTTGTTGTCCAATCTCTAGTGCCATTAACCGTTCTTGAATAAGTTGCATCTCAAGGTCATGAATTTTCAGATCAATTCTTATTTTTATCTTTTCTTCATCTGTGGGCTCAGAATCCAAATGATAGTATTTCTTTAATATTTCATTCTCATCCGTGAGTTGTTTAATGGTTTCGTGGCACGACTTCAAATCTGCAAGATCTTTTGCCGTTTTTTCCTGATCGTTAGCACGTTCTTTGAGTGATTCAAAATATTTATCACGCTCTTCTTTGAGAGCTTGTTTTAGTTCGTCTATTTCATTTTTTAAGATTCTCTTAGCTATCTTTTTTAATATCATTCGTTTTTCCCATTCCTTTTTTCTATATATTTTCTTATAATTTTATTTGTTTCATTATTGAGCGGGTGAGGATTTGCACCTCACATGAGTCTACTCGCCCAAGAGTAGCATTCTTTGCTTTGGGTCAGCATAGCGTCTACCTATTCCGCCACCGCTCATAAATTGTTATCCCCACTTCACCAGTCCTTCTTATGCCATTTTCCATCTACACCTTCATACATCAATTCGTGTTTACCCTGCATGGCGTCATTGAAACCTTTTATATAACCATTGTCATACGCTTTTTTGTTTTCATATACTATGTCTTCCAGTTGACGTTCTGTTAATTCCGGTTCTTCATCTTCGAACCAGTGTCTTTCAGTTAATCCCATTCAACTTCACCAGTCCTTTCTATTCTCAATATTCCTATTTTCTTACCTTGGGGTTCCCGCTTTTATCAACGAGCATTGTTAATGTCCCCATATTGTAAGTACCTTTCGACAACCAGTATTCGACGTTCGTTTCACTGTCTACAACAATATTTCCAAAATCATAGTTTTCAATTTCTATAAATCTGGTTCTTTCGACTTTATTTTCATATGGCTTGTCATCTATTTTGCTCATCGTTGTGCCGCAACTGCATAATGCCAGCAACAGAATTATCATTAACGCAAGAAAAATAATCTTCTTCATTTGCTCACTTCCCTTTCTCCGTCCGCACAGAACCAATCATCTTCTGGATACCATGAATAATATTCATCGCCTGAACATCGACACGGGCATTTACTACCTTCTGGAAACTCAATATCGAATCCGCCCTCATAAGTTTTCCAATTCGGCTCTTTGGGTCTGTGTTTGCAATCCTTGCAGCGGACTATCTCTGGTTGCTCTTTCAGCATGGCAAGAATTTCGTCAATAAATTTATGCGCTATTACTGCACTATCAAGTCCGATTCCCGCAGTTTGCGTTTTGATTTCCTCTAATGTGCTGATTACCTTCTCCCTGTCCATTTCGTTCCTCCTGTTCCAATGGCTGCATCATGTTCGGTTTATCCGTGTCCATAATGATTATTCCAATCGGCAGTTTCCGTTCCACATCTTCAATCTCATGCAAATATTTGCTTGAGTAAACATATGTCACCGTCAAACTGTATCCATCAGTTGTCGGCGTGTTACGTTTCCATGATTGAGTTATTTTCATTCACGCTTCACTGACCTTCCGATTATGTGATGCACAAAACCGCAACAATCTTTTAATCCTTTTTGGACAGGCATGAATTGGTATCTTCCAAGCCTGTCCTTTAGTATCTGTGGTACGGAATTTGCTTTTTCAAAAGCATCAATCGCACTCTGCATAACATCACCTCCACCAATATTTGATCACTTCCTTTACGTTAATCCAAATACAGTCACTCCGAAAAATAAATGAAGAAAAAGAGCTACCACAATACTTGTCCCGCAAATAGCAAGTAAAACAACAATTGGTATAAGAATCCATAATGCTATTTCCAATAGTTTATCCATTTCAACTTCACCGACCTTTCTGCATTGGTTTCGCAACGCAAATCCTCGCTTCAATTTCTGTAACATCTGCTATTGGCCCATACTTATTCTCACTAATAAAAAATTCCACAAATCCTTCAGCAACAAGTTTGCTTGCTAGCTTGTTTGCCATATCCGTTTTTACAAATTCAATTTTACGAACGAGATAATTTGGAACAATATTTCTTATCGCAATCGTTTCAATGTCTCTACGAATCTCTATAACAGGAACAGGAAATTTTGATGCTTGTTCTGCTATAATTCGTCTTTTGATTTCTCTATATAAACGATTTTGATTACGCTTGTATGATTTTTTACTCATACTTCAACCTTCCTAACTTGAAGTTGCCTTTAAATACGAATGTTCTGCAAATCGTTTTGCACACCAAGTTTTTCACAGAGTGTGGCATACTGTCGTAGCCATCTCGCTCTTGCTTTTTTCCACCTTGCTTTTTTGTGTTGCTTCCGTCCGAAATTAATTTGATAACCAAACATATTGTCTGTCATTCACTTCACCGCCTTTCATTGTCACTTATTTCGTCATTTTAATACCTTTGGATTGTCTGTTCTTCCAAATAAATAATCCATACTTACATCCAACGCATCAGCAATCAAAAACAGAACAGTTGAATGCGGGCATTGAACGGCATTAACATAATGCGAAATTGCAGAATTTGTTACGCCTGCTTTTTTAGCCAGCTCTTTTTGTGTCATCCCCTTTTGCCATAAAATATAATTCAAGCGCTTGGCAAAAATCTTTTCCATATAGTTTCTCCTTTATTGTTGCCTTTAAGTTATTTGTTAAGGACATCTGTGTCCTTTGCAATTCCATCAGCACAGAACCACTCAGGATTTCTGTAAACAAGTCTGTCTGCATTTGGCTTGTCGCAATAGCATGATCCATCTATCACAATCATAAATCTACAATCTTTGCACCGAACAAGTTCTCCGACCCAATCACCCATAATAGGTCTTGCTTCTGTGTTTTCATCATATGCGATGATTATTTCTTTCATACTTCACCTTCTAACTTATTTCGTCATTTTAATCCGAATCGTTCATATGCCCTTTTGTCCATAAAACAGCTTTTCTGCACGATTCGCATAATCCAGCAGTTTCACCGGTAATAACGGCCTCATACAATTCATGATCGAAATCTGGGCATTCCCACGTTCCACACGCGATGCATCGTGTTGCACTAATGGGTATCCGACGTTTTATTTTAATTGTTGTTGTTCCCGGTATATCTATTGTTGTTGTTCCCGGTATATCTATTGTTGCTGCTTCTGGATCTTCATCTTCGAACAAGTGTTTTTCAGTTAGTCCCATAAATCTTCACTTCCTTGTCAAATTTTTTACAGGACTATCTGATACTTCCTCGATAAAATAAGAAAGATCTATCCAGCCCTTATCGGTGTGTCCAAAACCTAATACAACCTGATCTACTTCAACATGCTGCTCTTTTTTCAAATATCCGGTTGTTTTCCCGGATCCAGGAGATTTTCTAATTCTTACTTTCGTATCGCATAATGTATAAACTTCGAAAATATCAAGACGCTCGCTTATGTAATTCACATTAACCCACACATATTCTTCCTCTGGATGCAATACTTGAACCCACATATGGTCCTTGCTCCATTTACCAGTCGGGATTAAAATGTCACCGAATTCATATTCCGCTAATACAGAAGCTTTTTTATTCGGTCTGAAACGTCCGTTTAAAGTGTCTGTAATTACGATAAGATTAGAATGCTCGTTGTTCTCCTCCTCTGCAAAGGAAACTCCAAATATCAAGGCAAAGACAAGAAATAGGAAAATAAGTTTTTTAAACATTTCCAAAACCTCCATAAAAAATTAAAAAGAAGATGCGTATGTCGCATTTCCGCCTGACTCCGGCGGTCACTTTAAAGTTCTTCTCAAACAGTTTTGTTTTATTACTCATAGCGCTATGCTTACATCTTCATTATTGAAAATGTTTCAAACGCGTAAAAAAAACGCGCCGTTTTTACGACGCGCTGTCCTTTAACCATTTTGGTTCCAACTGTAAATTTTCAATGTAAAACATAACTGAACCGTCATTCCAAATATCTTCAATCACTCCTTCGGGATTAGTAATGTAGACGCCGGACGTAGGCCAGTTCATAGATTTGAACTTCGCATACTCATCAAATCTATAAATCCGCATACTTCCAAGGTCCAAAAATGCATCCCCATTTTCTAAAGCCTTTGCAAATAAACTGTCTCTAGTCATTATAAACACCTCCTAATATTTACTTCATTATTAGGAGTGTTTCTTGCGCGAAAAAAAAAAGGCTGTTTTAGCCCCAATCATCTAGTTTTAGTAGCGAGTTTTTTCCGTAAAATGTCCATGACATATCTTTCGGATCAATGTTTTTATACAGATTCATCAATATGCTTTGAGACAGCAAACTCATTTCGGTCATCTTCTTAGGATTTAGCCTATCGATGCACCGAGAATGTTTTTTAACAACCTCATACACATGCTTATCTGTAATTTTGCCGACTCCTGGATAATCTATAAATCCTTTATACGAAAAGCCTCTCATAGTACTCACCTCCTCATCTATATAGATGTTTCTTGTGCGAAAATATGCAACCCGCATCCTCCTTTCTGAATAATTATGCAAAATATCTAACTCTTAATCAGGGTGTCTAGGGTTCGAGCCCCTAATGGTGTACATGGGTTCTAGCAATTCGCTAGGACCTATTTTTTGTTAAATGTGAACTATGCTTCATTTTACTTCCATTTTGAATTGCCAGCAAAGCCTTGTATTCCAACGTCCGTAGCCTATGTTACCAAACGAAATACTATGCGAAATTAAGATGCATGTTTATGCGAAAAAGAAGAGTGCCGTGTTTTATTGGCGACTCCTCTTTTGAATCAGCTGTTTTCTTTAAGCTTTGAAACAATCATCCTTTCCATTTTCATGTATGCGTTGATCATCCAGAGAACTCCCCAAGGCCACAATACAAACTTTAGCAGATTTTTAAACCTGGTTCCATCTGGAATCGTGTCCAAATACGAATCTATTGACTTTGTCGTTTCCATAAAGTCGTACTTGATAACGAGCAGATAAACCACCCTTCCCACTAAAATTACAAATAATGCGCCCCATAGAATTACCCCAGTAAGTGCATACCGTCCAATAATTTCTCCGATTGTAATTGGCATCATAAACCAACACCTCCTCATTTATGGAAGTGTTTGCGACGCGATTTCATTACTAAGCCAGTTATCATACTCCTCTTCAGCAATTTTTGTTTTAGTGTCATTCTTTTTAGTATACATTTTAATTGCCAAATCCGGAGTTTTATGCCTGAGAGCACTTTGGAGAACTTTAGGATCAATATGCTCGCAATGTGCATTCATCATTGTTACATAGCTTGCTCTAAAAGAATGTGATGTTGCACCTTTCATATCAATTACTGAAGAAATTCTCTTCCATAGTTTAACAAACATGCTTTTCGTCATAGGCTTTGTTGGAACAGAAGTGCTATAAGGCAGAATATAATTGTTTCTATTTGAAACGTACGGCTTTATTCTTCTAGAAAGCTCTGAATTCAGATGAATCGTGCCCAGGCTTTCATCTTTTGGAAGACCTACTACTGGATTATTTTGGCCGTTTGGAAAGGTGACATTGCTGCGAACATGAATTTCACTTTTTTCAAAGTCCACATCCGACCATCTAAGACCTAATATTTCTCCTCTTCTAAGAGATGTAAAACATAGAAAGGAAAAATATAAATAATCTCGAATGTCGTCCGTATCCTTCAAGAGATCTAGTTGACTACAACAAGCTACCAAATCTGAATCTTGGAGAACAACTTTATTTCCTTTCTTTCTACTTCTCTCGTATTTAAATATCATAGGATTATTTTCAATTTCTTTTTGCCTAATAGCCCGATCGAAAACACCTCTTAGTATCGCTTTACTTTGCGTACTAATCGACTCAGACAAATTCATGATACTATTAAAATATCTTTGAATATCGTCTGATGAAATCTCATCCATATGCTTATCTTTGAAAAAAGGAAGAATGTATGTTTTGGATAGCCATTTATAAGCAGCTATTGTAGACTCTGATTTCTTTTGTCCTTGCTTTAATTCAATCCATTTACTCCAGGACTCCTCAAAAAGAGGAGCTTTCGCTTCCATTTTGAATTGGCTCTGTATTCTGCCAATTAAATTTCTTATAGCATCCTCATAGCCCCAACCTGTGGCGATTCCTCCGCCGTATTCTTTTGGTATAGGAAGTCTCACTCTTTTAAATTTGCCCATCTTTGTTTGCGGATCGCATATTTTGTTGTCAAGGTTCGCTTCTATTAAATTATACAAATCCTGTAGTTCCACGTCAAACACCTCCTGTCGTTTTGAAGAGTGTTTTTAACACGTCCGTATTCAGGCGTACAACTTTGAAAAAAAAAAAAGAAACCGTGCTATTCGCACGGCCACTTTTCTTAAATCATATAATTCACCAAATTCTTAATTCCTTCAATCCGATTCATCACGGTTTTTTTATACATATCGTCTCCTTCGACATAAATTTCTCCAAAAACTCCATCATCCAGATCGTAATCGCCCAGTATAAAGCACTCATCGCAACGATCGGCACAATAAACATTAAAGTCTATTCTGTTAATCGTCTCTTTAAATCTTTTAAGACTTCTACTCAACTCCTGATAAAGTATTTTCTCTTTTGTATCGTTTTCCTTAAACGTCAATTTAATAAACATAACCATGATATTTATCCATCCTTTCGTAAAATTAATTATATTGGTTCCCATTAATATGCATGTTTATCTCGCGTGAAAAATAAAGACCCGTGTTTTTCACACGGAAGCCTTTACTTCTATTGCCCAATTGGAGAACTGATAAAGTTTGTCGATTTCAATAAGTTCGGTTTTGGTGACTTCAATGATACCAGCATTAATTCTTGGATTCACCCAATCAATGCAGGAATCTACAGACTCAAATCTCATCTGATACTTCTTGCTTTTGAGATCTCCAATAAGATACTTGTACTCAACGATTACCCCCAAATTATCCATAAATATAATCTCCTTTCCATTTAGTTCTCCATTATTTGAAATGTTTTAAGTGCGAAAAAAAAAAAGAAAAGGAGTTTAGAGATACCGGTAGCTTACCTTTTTTCATACCGGTCATCTTACTGGGTTCGAACCAGTCTCCTCTGTTTTTAAACAGTGTATGTCCCTCGGGCTTCCCATACTCCAAGTTCATTTTATCTCTATACTCCTCTCCATTAATATCCATGTTTATCTCGCGTGGTAAAAAAAGATAGCCCGTGCAAAGTGCGCGAGCTATCTCTTTATCAGATAGAATATGCTACCTGATAACCCTGAACTCCGGCTTCGACTGCTTCCTTAGCTACACGAATCGCCTGATCTTTCGTGTGGCATGCGATAAGGAAATTAGCGGTATGAGCAAAATAAATCCCTCTTTCGGGATCTTCATGCCCAAGCCAGTCTTTCGGAAAGTCCATTCTATTCACAAAAGATCCTGGATCTTTCGGAATCGTCTGAACATTCCAGCCTCCACGCTGAGACGGATACACAACGAAGAGAACATCTTTAAGCCTGGCATCCTGCTGAACAACATCTGCATATGGCAAATATCTATTCAGAACAAGGACTTCTCCTCCAAAGTAATTCGAGAGCACTTCGTCTCTTGCCGCAGATACAGCGTTGGCATGATCGATATGACTTTTCAAAAGGATCATAGCGACATTCATTGCCCTATGGAAGCTAATGCTTTCAGATTCTTTGGAGTTCCAATTTGGGTTCATGACTTTAATGGATGCGCTCAACATATTTTGAGCGATCCCGTTATCAGCCTTGTCAATCGACAGTACCAAAGTCCTGTCAACTTTTTCCCAGGCGTCATTATCCGGACAAAGCAAATATCCAAAGTCTCTCCAAAGAAGCCCAAATCCACAATACGGCGTTCCGTCCGTACGCAGAGCTTTTCCTTCCTGATGATGGTCATACTCCCCGAGGCCGATATCAAATACCAATGGCTTCTTAGAGATGATCTCACTGCGGCGAAGCTGTTCTTCAACATCGAGGGTCCTGATTATCTCGATGTTGGGATTAATCAGTCTGCACATTGCCACACCGAATACATCATCAGCATGAAAAATAGTAGAATGAGTGATCACCTGGTCGTAATCGAATACCTTGCCTTCCATCTTGTTTTCTCCTTTCAAAATATAAAAAATGAGAGAAAGAGTATTCTATTCTCCTTCCCATTACTATGCGTGTTTTTTACGCGAAAAAAAAAGAAGTCCGCGTTTTATACGCGGGCTCCTCTGTTAAGATAATGATGTCTAATGATGCTATAAGCATCTTCCGCTTTATACATCGCAGCCATACAACAGACAGGCCAAAATATCCATAAAACAATATTTAAGCACTTGATTTTCCACGGATCAGGCTTTTCAAATCCGATATAGATCCACAATTGATTTGCGTATCTAGGATCAATTCTGTTGACCTTCTCCTCAAGATCCATAATGTGCTCTTTTACTGCCTTATGAAATATCCGTCCAAATTCCATGTACAGTGCGATGTATAAAGCCAGTTCAATGTACCAACCTATCATATAAACACACCTCCTATAAGGAGGCATGTTCATCACGCGTGTAAAATATCTCCAAGCATACTATAGATTTCTTCAAGTTTCTTTCTTTCGACTTTTATAAATTCCACAGAAGCTGGCTCTTCTTTAAATTTCAAAAACTTTGTCATAATATAACCGGTTTTTCCTTCATATGACGCCATGCTCCATTCTTCACCTTTGTCAATTACCTCAATTTCAGTCATAAGAGGAATTCTTGCAAGAATAGAACGTGAAGGATCTGGTCCGGATCTGAAATTTACCGTTTTTCCATCATCTGCTATAACTTCAGCTTTCATTATTTCGTCACCGCTCTCCGACATATATGCAAAAATACCATAATATACTGCTCCGTACTTTGCTCGATTCAAGAGATACTTTTCATCCTGATGTTCCGGCTTTTCATATTTTGTCGCAACAACGTCCGAAGCCTCGCGAACACTTGTGGCAATGCAAAGAGCATCTACTACGGTTTTATAGCCTTGAAGTTCGTTCCAAAGAAAGTTTAATTGCATATGGAGATCACCAATAGAAACTTTTTGCTCTTTTGCGAAGTTATAAAGCTGCTCTTTTCTACTCCAAAAAGTCCATTGAGCAAGTCCGTAACCGGCTTTGTCAGTAATAAAATCTTTATACGATCCATTATCGACAGCTTTTGTATACTCTTCGCCAGTCATACCCAAATTTTTAGCATATGAACTCTGAAGATAAGTAGATTTAAGCCTACTTTCGACATAAAGATTGCCCATAAGCCCAGCTACGCCATATGTGTTATTAATCTTACTTAGAAAGAAATCCCAAATTAGCTTTTCATCCATAATTATTTCTTCTTTTCAGGTTTGAAGTTAATAAGTGCGTCAGAAGTTTTCTTATCGAGCTTACCGGTCACTTTAATTCCCATCTTTTTCTGAAAACAACGAATAGCAGACGCCATACCGATAGAAAATATCTTGTTAAGCTTAATAGTGCTTCCAGTCTTTTTAAGAAGTTTCTGGTATTTCAGAACTTCTGCGCCTTCGTCGCCATACTTAGGATACTTAGTGGTCTTATTAATCATTTTTTCTTCTCCTTTTTTAGGTCACGTCTTAGATTAATTTCGTCTTCTATTACGACAATTGCTACAATAGTTGCAGATACTCCAGCGATAAATCCTATCACCAGATGTAAAATCGTCGGAAAGACTTCCATTTTGAATTTCTCCTTTCAAGAAAGAAAAAAGGAGCACACGCCCCGCCCTAACGTATGCTCCTGATAAAAGACAAACAGCAAAATATATAAGAAAAGGAGGTGTCAAGCATGAAGCCAAAATGAAGAAAGCGCGAGGGCAAATGCTGTCTGTCTAATACCCAAGGTTAAACTTTGAAAGCTTGCTCATACTGTTTGAGCAGTTCTTTCATTTGTGATTCTGTAAGATGTGGAATCTGAATCGTGTATTCCTTTTCACGGATCGGTTCAGAAGGCTTAATGTTTCCGCATACTTCCAGAAGTTTTGTCCAGGTTTCAGGTCCTACGATGCCGTCCGGATCCAGACAATGCTTTTTCTGGAAAGCTTTCACAGCATTTCTGGTGCCGATATGAAAAAGACCATCAATCTTAACGCTGCTTCCGCATCGGGACAGAAAGAATTGGAGCTGCGTGACGATTTCGCCATCGCAGCCCATTTTTATTGTTGGATAAGTTACAGTGATTGCAGCCATCAGTATTTCCCCTTACCGTCTCCAACGACATCCAGGAATTCAGACATCATATAACCGGAGAACCCATTGTATTGTACGGCTGCCCATTCTTCACCGGGCTTTGTGATCGTAACCGTGGTGCCGAGCTTCACCTGCATCATAATCGCTGATTTCTTTGTCGGCAAACGGCGAAGATTCACTGTGGAACCGCTTTTGGCAACCAAAACTGCTTTCTTATAATTCTCCAGTTCGTCTTTTGGTTCGGGACTCGGAGTATTTGCTGCAGCCTTAAGAAGCCGTGTAAGCTTTCCTGTGTAATTCCAGGGATAATATGTGTTAACTTTCGTATCGATCGTCATCTTGGAAGACATGTGTTTGATCTGAAAGGGATTTACAGAGGCAACAACACCCGCATGGTAATAATCATTCAGATCGCCATTGTAGTATTTGCCGCCCTGAAAATATCTGGACGGAAGCGCCCAGTTTCTATGCCCTTTCGGAACAGCTTTCAACACGATATCCCCAACTTCAAGCTCCGATTGAGACGTAATCGGCTTCAACCCTGTGATCTCCATACGAGCTGCGTAATTCGATCCATGGATTCCAGGCCATTTAAGACCCATTCTCCGGATTGCGCCAATGATCAGACCAATACAGTCACAATATCCATCTGATCCGTCTCCTGGTTCTCTCCGCTTCGGATTGGAGTTGAAGATCAGGTTAATCTTTTCGATGAATTTATTAGCAAGGTCTTTGTATGTCATATGAGATCACTTCCATTTTGATTGAAAATTACTCACCTTCGGGAGCTGGTTCTTCTTCCTGTTCAGGTTCCGGCTCAACGGGGAACGCGCCCCATGTCCTCCGATCAATCTGTCTGCCGTCCGCCCTCTCCAGGGTGACAGTCCACATGGCGCGATTATCGGAAAGAGTAAGCTGCTTTACCCGATCGGCGAAATCCGCCTGCGCTACGATCAAAGCCACTTCCTCATTGGCATAATCGCGGCTGTCAACATCTTTCGGATAACCTGTAACGTTTGATTTAACTCCTTCAGGATGAGACACCGAGGTCACAACCTGCGTTGCATTAATAGTATAGATTTGTCTTGCCATAATAGATCATCCTTTCTTTAAATACTTAACAGTATTCTGTCCATTAGTGTCTGTGAAAATAACATTGTCACCGATGAGGCTTTGGATCTGCTGAGGAGTAAGTTGAATTGTCTTTTTCGAACTTTCAACAAGTTCATATGCAACAAGAATCCCTTGAAGTCCAGCCTTTAAATCAGCAACTGTAGTGTACCGATCATCTCTTATTGCGAGCCTGTTCCGATATGATTCGGATGTATGATATAAACCGAGTTCGTTATTACCTAAACTGGTTCTGTTTTTTGCAACGGTTTTGTATTGCTCACAAATATAGTTATATGTTTTTGCTTTGTCCCAAATTTCAGATGTCATAAACGTAGTGGAACCGCTTGAAAGGATAGTCCAATTAAGAAGGGACATATCTCTTGCTCTCCATTCCACCGTCAACACACCCGTAGTCAGATCCAATGTGCCACCATAAACGGTGTTATCAAATTCCTCATATTCAGTTGCGGATGAACCTTCTTCCATCTGAATTTGGTACGATTGCAAGACAGAACTTGACATGGTTGTTCCGCTTCCAGAGCTAAAAACAATAACACAATGGTCAGCAGATGCGTTAGTTTTGACGATTGCAGAAACGTTTGACCCAATTGCAATATTTGCCCTTGCCAAAAAGTTTCCTTCCGAATCATATTGCGAACAGTATGCAGCAGGGCCTGCAGCATCGCTTCGTGAGAAAGCATAATAAGTATCCGGTTTGACTTTGATCGTTGCCGAAATACAACCATAAGTCGCATTAATTACATCGCCCGTTGAGTTGACGAACTTTCCGTACTGAATAGCCGGATCATTTTCGTTGAACAGATTCTTCCCAACAGCCGGGAATGTAACGGGAATGGTTGCGCCAGAATAAGGAATAAATTCTGTTTCTGTAGCAGGATAATTCATTCCTGTTTCGTCGTCTCTCGCATCATATCCGCTTGAAAAGCGTACACGAATATAACGAACCTCTTGCGCCAGATCAGCCCCAATCAATGATGAAACATTAATCACTCCGCCGCCTATTGATTTATAGCCAATAAATAATTTATTCTCATTATAGAAAAATATTCTAAACGCCGATCTCCATGTGACTAAATAAAATGAACCTAAAGCAGGATCAAATGGAATATAATTTTTAGTTCTTCTTCTTGATGACGAAGCGCCGGAGTTTTTTCCAGTTGTTTCATTAATATCTCCATTTTCCATTTCACCATCAAAGAAATTAATGCCCCTTCTCGTAGTAGAAATTTGTGTGCGCCCAAATATCGGGCAAACATTCGAGTACCACTTTGGAGTTGTAGCTGTTGTTCCTTCTTCAAATTGAATAAGATGTTTGCCTAATCTATAATAATATTCCTTATTTACTTGTGTGCATCTTGCGTATACAGCATTTGAGGGAGCGATAACCTGTTGTGATAGCAATTGACTGAGAGAAACACCAGAAATATATTCTTTATTTGAATCATAAAAACAAACAGCAGATTCATTTGAATATGTTGTTGTTTGAGATAAAACATAATTACTTTCGCCGACAACAGGAAAATATTCGCTAACATAACAATATACACTAGAAGTCATTGTTCCGTCTGAGTGCAAAGCGTATCCACTAACATAACCATTATCTGTATTTGTTCCGTCTGGAATCAGGTTTTTCGATGCTCCTGCCGGGTATGGTGAACTCATCCCATATAATTCCTGCACAGGAGTAAACGGAATCAGCAACTGATTCAGCGGTTTGGAGACATTTGTGCTAAATGATGCCGGATTACCTGTGATAGTATATTCTTTCAGCAGATCCATCATCAGCATCTGTCTGCGACTCATCATGTGACAGGGGTCACCTCCACAGCCTTGATCAGCGCTGTTCCTGCCCAAATATCAACTTCGTAATCCTTTCCTGCTTCAACGGTATCTCCTATGGTCCCCGTGATGCCATTCATTGTCAGAACTGTAGCCGTTGCAGACGGAGACGAAAAACTAAAATGATACTGAGATGTTGCCGTAACTGTCACAGTCAGTTCAGCTTTCTCGCCGAATGCATAAGTCTTTGGATAAGGATCAAGCGTAAACGTTGTGCCGCTTGCAGGAGTCGTTACGCTTACCTTAACAGCATTATCAACATACTGTTTGTTTGTTACATCCAAATTGT
>Ga0310697_10002724_pt1 | contig 18448 bp, 16 predicted proteins | sample 172DNAGHGlowgp2_FD_203883 | JGI IMG/M metagenome (GOLD analysis project Ga0310697, IMG submission 203883) | Sheep rumen microbial communities from Palmerston North, Manawatu-Wanganui, New Zealand - 1728 DNA GHGlow gp2 (v2) (version 2) | ecosystem: Host-associated > Mammals > Digestive system >... | reverse complement strand
TTCTCCATGTAGATACAGACCAACGTTAGGAGACTGGAAATTTTGCGCTTCTTTGAATTCCCATTTGCCAACAATGTCGCTTTCGGTTACATTTTGTGCCGAAACATTGGCGGTCATCATTCCGAGGGCGCACACCATAGCGCCGAGCAAAAATATCTTCTTCATTGTCTAAATGTGTTTATTGTTTTACTTCATTTTATTGTTTCATTCAGTCAGTTTCGCCGCGCATATATGCGGGGTGGACTTTCGGGGCGAAAATCGGCTTCGCATATATGCGGGGAGCACTTTCCAGTTGAAAATAGACCTGTAGATTCAACCTCGAAGTGCAACACTGTTGTGCAAAGATAGCAAGAATTTTTGTTTTGGCGAAGAAAAGTCCAGAAGTTTTCTTGGCCGGAGGTTGATTTCAGTCTGGAAGTGCAGGGGTATGTATTCCTCTTTGTCATCAAAAAAGTGTTTTGCGGGCTTGTTTTGTCCGGACAGTTGGATGTGTTAGTCGATAATCCTGATAACTTGGGCTTTTGACAAACTGTCTTCGTAGAGTTCTATGCCGTAATCTTTAAGCAGGCTGATGCATTCCTGAATATTGTTTGTGTTGTGTATTTTTTGTGAGAGGCTATTGGTTAGAGGGTATTCTTTGTCTGTCCCGATGTCGGCGAAGACCGGGAGGTTGAACTTGAACCTTAAATCTGTTATCAGGTAGGAAAGTCGGTAAGAATTGTTCGGGTGACCTCCTGCCGTTGCAGGGTTTGATATTGTCAGGACCCATATATTCTGATAGGTTGTGTCTAATTTGTATAATCCGGTGTCTTCCAGCTTTTTTATAATTTTACGATAGTCCTTTTGCGACAATGGGGTGGATACGCTTCTAAAAGTGGTTTCGTAGAGATTAGAATGCTGTGGGTTGGAATCGTATTGGTATATCACATGCATGTCGTCGGGGTTTAAGCCTAAGCTTTTGTGATATTCTGTCATCATGTGTTCAACCATGCCACCGATAGTTGCATGGTATTGAATCAGTGTGTCGCTAAAGGAATAGTGAAACGATTTTGGTTGATAGCCTTGTTTGGCCTCAAATGTAAACAGATTGTCTCTGTATGTTATTGTAGAGTGTCTATCGTAGAGGAATTGACCGTATGCGACAAGAATGGTGATAATCAAGTTGAAGGATATGTGAAGTATGATGGCGTACCGGAGTTTAAAGTTGACGGCAACGAAAGTCAGTATCATGCCAAATCCGATGGTGCCAATAATGAAGGCAAGGCTTATCCATTCAATCGTGTAGAGCCTGCCTGTGTGGGCAAGCCCAAAGAACAAAGACGATGCTATTGCCATCAGTTCCGTTTTCCGGCTTGAATTGCGCAGGGCGAACACGATGCAACCGCTGATTGCACCAACGGCAATTCCGATAATCAGATTTGATGAAAGGAGACAGAATAGGGTTTGGAGGGCGAGCGATAGCCAATATTTTTTTTCTTGTATTGCAGACCACCCTCTGAATATCAGTTCTTCAAATGCTGAGTCTAATATTAGTGTGGCAAGGAGTGCGAAGGTTATTCCCCTGACGGAGAGTTGGCTGAAAAGAATGTCGTTGGAAGGCATTCTGTTGAAAAGCAGATAGCATGCGTCTCCCCCAATCCAGAGGAATAGGCCGAGGAATAACAGCCACCTGTATTCTGCACCAAAACTCTTTCTTTCCATCACTCACGCTCTGTTGGATGGTATGTATTATGTGTCAAAGGTCGTCGCAGTTACGTTCTTGGGGTGTACCGTAGTATTTTCTGCACTTCATGGTACAATTGCTGAAATTATAAATTGGTGTGCAACCTCTAATTTGGCAGCTTGCGCCTTGTTTGAACATTTCTTGACAATCCAAAGGTATTTGATCCCATATAATTTTGCATATTTTATATACTGTAAAGGCCAATGTCCATGGGTTGGTAGGGTATTGCCATGGCGGTTTTATCCCTTTTGAGTCGGATTCAAGATAGGTGGCGTAATCTAAAAGGGTTATCCCGTCAATTATCGGGATAGTAATGCTGGCGGTATCATTAGAACTTATTACAGATGCCTGTGAGGTGGAATCATTATTTTCAATGTTGGTGACGTTCAATTCCGTTCCGTCATTTGCTATTATAGTGAAACATGTATCTGTGAGGTTTGTAATGCTTAAGTCGTACATGTCGGTGCATACTAATGCTGCATATTGGTCGAATTGGAAGATGTCATTTTTAATATACCTCCATTCTATCATGTTCATACTGTCAGTTGTGTTCAGTATTGTGACAAGCAGTTCATTGCCTTTAGACGAACCGAGACACCAGAAATCTTGGCAGGATGTGTTGCTTTGTGTTTTTGTTTCCATTTTATTGCTTGAAGTGACTTCTTTTTGACAGGCATGGAATGCGATTATTCCTGTAATTGCCATAGCAATAATGCATTTTTTTCCATTGTTTCAGTTATTTGCGATGTTGTAAAATAAATCATTTCGTGAAGCAAAGATACGTTTTTTTTTGATTGTTTATGTTCAAAAGCAAGACAGATGACTTTTTTTATGACAACAGTCATGCGACAGAGGGGCGCGCAGGTCGTACCCTTCCACTACGGGGGCGTAGGAATTCGCTGTGGACTAACAGATTTTTATAGGGAAAGAAAATGTAGCACAATAAAAGTTGCATTGTTGCGTTATTATGAAAACTTTAAAACAAAGCACTATGGCTTACAAGATTATTGACATTGAAGGAATTGGCGAGGCCTATGCCGCCAAGTTGAACGCCGCTGGCATAAAGACCACCGACGATTTGCTAACCAATTGTGCCACCCGCACAGGTCGCAGCAAGATGGCTGAGGCTACGGGCATCAGCGAGAAGCTGATACTGAAGTGGACCAACCACGCCGACCTGTTCCGTATCAAGGGAGTGGCAGGTCAGTTTGCCGAGCTGCTGGAGGCTGCCGGAGTCGACACCATAAAGGAGTTTCGCCACCGTGTGCCGGCCAACCTTGCCGCCAAGATGGAGGCTGTGAATGCCGAGAAGAACTTGGTGAATCGTGTCCCCTCGGTCAAGGAGATTGAGAAGATGGTGGCACAGGCCAAGGAGATGGAACCGATGGTGGAGTATTGACACCCCCTCGTTGCCCAAAAAACACAGGCGGGAAAGCGCGTGCTTTCCCGCCTGTGTTTTTTATGTTGCGTTTGCGTTTAGGCCTCGGTGGGTTCAATACCGGGCTTGGATATGGTCTTGTTGCCGCGAATGTGGTCGACGATGAGGGCAATGGCTCCGTCGCCGGTTACGTTGCCGGCGGTGCCGAAGCTGTCCATGGCAATGTAGATGGCAATCATAAGCCCCTGCATGTTTGCGTCGAAGCCCAGCATGCTGGCCAGGAGCCCAAGGGCGGCCATGATGGCGCCGCCGGGTACGCCGGGTGCGGCCACCATGGTGATGCCCAGCATCAGGATGAAGCCGATATAGGTGCCAAAGTCGCAGGGCAAACCCATGCTGAGCGAGATGGCATAGGCCACGGCGGTAATTTTAAGTATGCTGCAAGGCATGTGGATGGTGGCGCAGAGTGGGACGGTGAATCCAGCCGTCTCGGAGCGCACCCCGTTGCGGATGGCCTGTTGCAGGGTGACGGGGATGGTGGCGGCCGACGAGGCGGTGCCCAGTGCGGTGGCGTAGGCAGGCAGCATGGTGACTAAGGCCTTGAAGGGGTTCTTTCTGGTCACAGCTCCCGCCACTACAAAGAGGAATATCAGCTCCGTTACGTGCAGCAGGAATATGAAACCCACAATGGTGAGGAGGGCGCCCAGTACTGCCCCCACGTGTCCCTCGGCCCCCATCTGCAGGAATATTCCGAAGATGTAGAGGGGCAGACAAGGGATAATGACCCGGGTGATGACGGCAGTCACAATATCGCGGAAGTCGGTGAGTAAGCCCCTCATGGTATCGCCCTTAAGTTTGCCGGTGGTAAGTCCCAGCATAAAAGCCAGCACCAAGGCGGTGGTGACCGACAGGAAAGCCGGCATCTCGATGGTGAAATAGGGGGTTAGTGCATTACTCATGTCCAGATTGCCCAAGGCCGTGAGGCTATCGCCCAGTATGTGGGGATAGGCCAGTGCACACGAGAAATATGAAAACACGCCCGAGAGCACCGTGGACCCATAGGCCAGCGCCACCGTGATGAGCAGCAGTTTGCCTGCACCGTTGCCCAGCTCGGCAATGCCGGGTGCTACAAGCCCTATGATGAGCAGTGGGATGAACATCCCGAGGAAGTTGCTGAAGATGGAGTTGAAGGTTAGGAAAATGCGCACGCCCCATACGGGCATGAAAAAGGAGAACCCAATGCCGAGGGCAATGGCTATCAGAATCTTTGGCAGTATGCCGAGTTTCTTGATATTCATAACAGTGGTGCTTGTTTTGAGAATACTTTTTATAAAACAGATTTTCATAGGTAACGTTCTTTTTTCTTAAATATTGTTATAGTGGGGTAAAAAACTATAGCGCATTAATTCGTTAATTGTACTGACACATTCCACCTGTCCACATTCCCGGCGTTTCTCTATCCTTTTCCACCCACAGCTACGTCACCGATTGCACATGCCAGTATATGCCCCAGCGACGCATCGCCACAACCAGTATGGCTGCCGGGCTTGTGATTTGAAAAAAAGTCGTACCTTTGCAATCGGGTACTCTGTATGACGGGTGCCGTAACTAATTAGATTTTTGCATAATGGAAGCATATCAACAGGCTGGCAGTGGCGTTGCTGCCCAGCATCATATAGAGATTATGGCTCCGGTGGGGAGCTACGAAAGCCTTAGTGCCGCCATCCAGGCGGGTGCCGATGCCGTCTATTTCGGTGTGGGGAATTTGAATATGCGTTCGCGTTCCGCGGCCAACTTCACGGTGGAAGATCTTCACCGCATCGCCGAGATAGCGCAGCAGCACGGTGTGCGCACCTACCTCACAGTGAACACGATTATCTACAACCACGAGATAGAGGAGATGCACGCCTTGGTGCAGGCTGCCAAACATGCGGGCATTACTGCCATCATTGCCAGCGATATGGCCGTCATCACCTATGCACACAGTATCGGGGTGGAGGTGCATATCTCCACCCAGTGCAACATCTCCAACACCGAGGCGGTGCGTTTCTTTTCCCAATGGGCCGACGTGGTGGTTACGGCACGCGAGCTGCCTCTGCGTCAAGTGGCCGAGATTACACAATACATACGCGACAACAACATCAGGGGGCCGCGTGGCGAGCTGGTGCAGGTGGAGGTATTTGCCCACGGGGCCCTCTGCATGAGCGTGAGCGGCAAGTGCTACCTGAGCCTCGACGAGTATAACTACAGCGCCAACAGGGGTGCATGCCTGCAGCTGTGCCGCCGCGAGTATCTGGTCAAGGATGTGGAAAGCGACACCGAGTTGCTGGTAAGCGGCAAATACATCATGTCGCCCAAGGATTTGTGCACTATCGGTTTTCTCGACAAGATTATCCATGCCGGTGTGCGGGTGCTGAAGATTGAAGGTCGTGGCCGTAGCGCAGATTATGTGAAGACGGTGGTAGAGTGCTACAAAGAGGCGGTGCAGGCTGTGGCTGACGGCACCTATACACCAGAGCGCATAGCCGCCTGGACCGAGCGGCTGCGCACGGTGTTCAACCGCGGCTTTTGGGACGGATATTACCTGGGTCGCAAGATGGGGGAATGGAGTGAACGCTATGGATCGCAAGCCACGGAGAATAAGGTATATTTGGGCAAGGTGACCAACTACTATAACCGTCCGCAGGTGGCTGAGATGAAGATAGAGACTGCCGAGCATCTGCGCGTGGGCGAAGACCTTATGGTGATTGGACAGACCACTGGCGTTTATCGCGCCACAGTGGAGGAACTGCGCCTTGGCGACACTGCCAAGCCTGTGCCTGAGGTAGGGCAGGGCGACGTGTTCAGCGTCAAGACCACCGCCCCCCTGCATCGTGGCGACAAGCTCTACCGTGTGGACCAAGTGATTGACGAGTTTTAAAGATGACCGAAGAACAGGAACAGGCCTTGCAGCTGGCCACCGAGGCCGGACATATCCTTCTCGAAAACGGTGCTGAAATCAGCCGTGTGGAGGAGACTATGACCCGTATAGCCTCTGCCTATGGGGTGGAGGAGGAGAGTTTCTTTGTGCTCAGCAACGGCATCATTGCCACTGGGCAGCACTATGCTCGTGCCGAGTTCATACCCATAAAAGGCACACAGCTGGCCAAGGTGGCGGCTGTGAACCAGCTGAGCCGTGATGTTGCAGGGGGTGTCCTGCCCGTGGAGACGCTTCGTGCCCGCTTGCAGGCCATCCGTTCCATGCCGGGCAAACCGTGGTGGGAACTGGCTGCCGGGGTGGCCGTGGGGGTGTCGTCCTTCAGCATCCTTTTTGGTGGCAGCTTGGCCGATGCCGCAGCCACCCTCGCCGCAGGGGTGCTGCTGGGTCTGTTCATGGCCTTCGTATTGCCCCACATGTCGCGACTGGTGGGCAATGTGGCGGGCGGCCTGGCAGGCGGATTACTGTGTATCCTGTTCATGAAGGCTTTCATGCTCTCTATGCCACACCTGCATCTGCACTTGGCCAATATGATAATAGGCACCATCATAGCCCTGGTGCCGGGTGTGCCATTCACCAACGGCATGCGCGACCTGGCCAACGAGGACTACATTGCGGGCACCACCCGCCTTACCGATGCCTTCCTTGTCTTCCTGTGCATTGCGGTGGGGGTGGCACTGGCGTTAATCATCGATGGTATGGCAATGGGAAGCATCGTGCAGCTGGATTCGCCGGTCAAAGACCCCTTGGCCGCCCACTGGGCCATACAGGTGGCTGCAGCCTTTGTAGGCACGGTTGGGTTCTCCGCCCTCTTTGGCGCCCCCCGTCGTTTTTATGTGGAATGTGGTGTGGCCGGCATGGTGGGCTGGGCGGTCTATCTGCTGGTCGATGTGTGGTGGTCGGTAGTGGGAGCTGCTTTCTTTGCCGCCTTGGCGGTGGCAGCCATAAGCCACTTGCTGGCCAAGTGGCGCCGCTGTCCCGTCACCGTTTTTTTGATATGCGGCATCATCCCCCTGGTACCCGGAGGCGGAATATTCTGGACGGCCTACTACCTTGTCACCAACCAATTGTGGACAGCGGCCTCCGTGGGTTTCACCGCCCTCAAGGTAACCATCGCCATAGCCGGAGGCATCATTCTGGCCTCCGCAATCATGAATAAATTGATAATTAGAAAGAGATATGCCCAAGGCTAAGACTTATTATTTCTGCCAGGAGTGTGGCTACCAGTCAAGCAGCTGGCTGGGGCGTTGCCCCGAATGCGGCAAATGGAACACTTTTGCCGAGGAGGTGGTCAAATCGTCCGTGCCCAAGGCCAAGGGTACTCAAAATGCCGTGGCAGCCACCCCCAAGCGCATACAGGAGGTGACCTACAGCGAGACCGAGCGCATCCCTACCCACTGCACCGAATTCGACCGCGTGCTGGGCGGCGGCATAGTGCCGGGCAGCCTCCTGCTGCTGGGCGGCGAGCCGGGCATTGGCAAGAGCACCCTCCTGCTGCAGACCGCACTCTCCATCACCGACCGGCGCCTGCTCTACGTGAGTGGCGAGGAGAGTGAACAGCAAATCCGCATGCGCGCCGACCGCATCGGCATCAAGGCGGAGAACTGCTTCGTGGTGAGCGAGACGGTCACCCAGCGTATCTTTGAGCATGTCGACTCCGTGCAACCCGACCTGCTCATTGTCGACTCCATACAGACTGTCACCACCGAGGACGTCGAATCGCCCGCAGGCAGCGTCAGCCAGATACGCCAGTGCACCACCGAGTTCCAGCATTATGCCAAAACAACCGGGGTGCCGGTGCTGCTCATAGGCCACATCACCAAGGATGGCACACTGGCCGGCCCCAAGGTGATGGAGCATATTGTGGACGCCGTGCTCCAGTTTGAGGGCGACCGCAACTATGGCTTCCGCATCCTCCGTGCTTTGAAGAACCGCTTTGGCTCCACCACCGAGATAGGCATCTTCGAAATGCGGGGCAGCGGCCTTGCCGAGGTCTCCAACCCCTCCGCGCTCCTCCTCTCACACCGCGACGAGGAGCTGAGCGGAGCCGCCGTGGCCGCCACCCTCGAGGGGGTGCGTCCCATGTTTGTAGAGGTGCAGTCGCTGGTCAGCTCTGCTGTCTACGGCACACCACAGCGCAACGCCAACGGTTTCGACATGCGGCGGATGAACATGCTGCTTGCCGTGCTCGAAAAACGGTGTGGCTTTAAGCTGGGTGTCAAGGATGTGTTCCTCAACATGGCAGGTGGCCTACGCGTGAGCGACCCGGCCCTCGACCTTGCCGTGGCGTGCAGCATCCTGTCCAGCAATGTCGACCTCCCCGTCCCGCCGCGCTACTGCTTTGCCGCCGAGGTGGGGTTGAGCGGCGAGGTGCGCCCAGTCAGCCGCATAGAAAACCGCGTCAGCGAGGCCGCCCGCTTGGGTTTCGAGCGCATATTCGTATCCAAGTACGACCTCCGCAACATAGAGCAAGGCCGCCACAATATACAGATTGTTGCCGTCAGTGTAATCGAGGACGCATTCCGCAACCTCTTCAATAACTGAACCAAACGGGACGCCCCAAACCTAACAATACGTCCTCCCAATAATTGCCACACAAAGACACACCACAAACAAACCAATCATAGTACCCAATCAAAAAAGCAAATATATGCACTACACCTATCAAACAGAACAGACCTGCAGCTATCAGATAGACTTTGACATAGAGAATGGCCGCCTGCACAATGTGGCTTTCCAGGGCGGATGCCACGGCAACCTGCAGGGCGTGTGCCGATTGGTGGAGGGTATGGAAGTGAGCCAGGTGCTGGAACGCCTGGAAGGCATCCGTTGCGGATGGAAAGACACCTCCTGCCCCGACCAACTGTGCCGCGCCATCCGTCAGGCCATGGCAGCCTGATAGACTATCAGCCGGTCACCCCACACCTGGAATTGGTCGCCCAACGCCTCGTTCAGGGTGCCTTCCCACCACCAGCCGAGACAGCGGTCTGTTACCGGCCAGCGCAACCCCTCAACAGTCACTGGCACTGCGGGCGACAGCGAGAAAAGCGACACCTGCTGCCCCGCATGCGATGCAAAGACCCCGTGCCCCTGCACCGGGGAAAACACCCCGTAGTCCGAAAGCATGCGGAACCGCACACCGGGATAACGCTCCATGTACCATGCCAACAGGCTGATATTGCCCAGCGTGTGGTCCTCGCGCAGCCCAGTGGCGCCAACAATGGCCACCTCCGTCCCGTCGCGATTGCCCTGAGGCTCCAGCTCCAACGCAAACCGCATGGCCTTGGTCAGGTCGTTGTCATCCTGTTCGGCAACGGGATGACGGCTCAGGACAATGCCTGCCCGGGCCGCCGCACCCACCACCGTGGGGTCGAAACTGTCGCCGTCGCCCACCACCTCCACACGGTGCAACACCGGGGCGGGGGAATGCGGCGACCGACGAACAAACCAATCAACGTATTTTAATGCCGCACCGTCGCAGCACACTATGCGGTCCGCACCCTGCAGCAGGGCGTCGACCCAGTCGCCCGAAGGAAATGTACCGTTGGCTATAATGGTGATATTCATATTGCAATGCTGTTGATTATCGTGTTTTTAGTAAGGCAAAGGTACGAAAATATTCTCAATGTCGAAAAATAATCGTAATTTTGCATATTCAATCAAGACACTAAATGGAGTCCATCAAAAAGATATACCGCAAAGGCTACGGGCCCTCCAGCAGCCATACCATGGCTCCCTACCGGGCTGCGCAGCAGTTCCGCACCGACCATCCCGAGGCACAGCGCATACGCGTCACCCTCTACGGCAGCCTGGCCGCCACCGGTCGCGGCCACCACACCGACAAGGCATTGGTTGGAGGAGCAGCTCCCATACCGGTGGAAATAGTGTGGCAGCCCGGCACCGTACTGCCCTTCCACACCAACGGCATGCACTTCGAGGCCCTCGACCAGCAGGGCGCCACCACCGCCGAATGGACCATCTACAGCGTGGGCGGCGGGGCACTGGCCAACGAAAACATGCGCGAGGAAAGCGTCAGCGTATACGACAAGTCGACCATGTCCGAAATCCTCCCCTACATTGAGCGCGAAGGCATGACCTATTGGGAATACGTGCAGCAGTGCGAAACCTCCGACCTCTGGGAATACCTGCAGCAAATGTGGGACACCATGCAGCTTACCATACGCGAAGGCCTGCAAGCCGAAGGGGTGATACCCGGCGGCCTCCACCTGCGCAGCAAGGCACGCCAATACTTTGTGCGCGCCTCGTCCTACAAGCCCTCGCTCCAAAGCCGCGCCCTCGTCATAGCCTACGCCCTCGCCACCTCCGAGCGCAACGCCGCCGGGGGACAGATTGTCACCGCCCCAACCTGCGGCTCGTCGGGCGTACTGCCCGCAGTGCTCTACCATCTCAAAAAAGCACACGACTTCTCCGACACCGAGATACTCCGTGCCATGGCCACCGCCGGCCTCTTTGCCAATGTCATCAAGCACAACGCCTCCCTCTCCGGGGCCGAAGTGGGGTGCCAGGGCGAAGTGGGCAGCGCCTGCGTCATGGCCGCCGTGGCCGCCAACCAACTCTTTGGCGGAAGCCCACAACAAATAGAATATGCCGCCGAAATGGCCATGGAACACAACCTCGGCCTTACCTGCGACCCCATGTGCGGACTGGTGCAGATCCCCTGCATCGAGCGCAACGCCATGGCCGCACTCCGTGCCCTCGACATCAATATCTACGCCATGATGAGCGACGGCAAGCACATCATCTCGTTCGACAAGGTAGTGCGCACCATGAAACGCACGGGCCACGACCTGCCCAGCCTCTACAAAGAAACCTCGCTTGGCGGCCTCGCCGTCGACGACGAACCCCATTAACCCCGTCACACACCAGCAAATAAAAGCATAAACACATCCCCACAAAAATGAAGAAAATACTGCTCATCCTCACCGCATTCGTCATGGCACAGGCTGCCATGGCACAGCAGTTCTCGCTGCCCATCATGCCCGAAAAGATGTGGCCCTCGGACTATGCCAAGTACGAGACCGACGTCCTCAACTGCTGCAACTACCTCCTCACGGCCGACCCCGCCTTCAACCACCCCAAGCACGAGGAATGCTCCTCGTTCCTTGTGCGCTGGCTTGCGGGCAGTCCGCAGGTGAGTGTGGCACTCAGTACCGACCTCGTCGATTCGGAAAAAAGCGACCTCCTCGTCGCCTACCTCTCGGCTTGGACCCGCCATGCCGTCCAGTACAAGACCGACAGCCCACTGGTATGCGCCAACGTGGCCGTGGAGGAAACCCTGCGCTACTACGAGACCTACAAGTCGTATATAGGCAAGTCCAAACTGATGGAGAAACTGCTCAAACAGCAGCGCAAAGGCAACCTGCCTGCAGTGGTGTCGAAGGCTATGGGCATGTAACCCCCCTGCGCCTTGCGCCATCTCCTCCCACTCCTGCCCCTAATCGCCCTCATGCTTTCGTGCCACGAGGGCGACGCGCCGTTCCCCTATGTCCCCAACCTGCCTGACGCATACAACCTGCACAACGGCCCGGAGGACGACCCGAAGGGCCCTGTAGCCATGTACACCCACGAAGTGTACCACGAATACTACGACGGCCTTGTGTCGCAAACCACCGCCTGTTTTGACTCCACAGGCCGTTGCATCGACTACTACTACCGCGACCGGGAGCGGTGCTCCCACATGCGCTTTGAATACGACACTGCCGGGCGCCGCATCCGTGAGGAGGCATGGCAGGACACCGCCGGAACCCCCTTCGACAGCCTGCGGCGCGACCATTTAGTCACCACCTACCGCTACTCCGCCAACTCCCGCCGCTGCAAAGCCCGCATCACCGACACCCGTGGCAAACGCTACACCTTTCGCCTGCGCTACGACAAGCAGGGGCATCTGTCGCGGTTCATCTACCCCGACGGTTCGCGCTTCAGCTACGACTACGACGCGGCCGGACGCATGGTGCGCCGCACCTGGCCCGATGCCTCGACCGAACGTTTCGAGTACGACGCCCACGGGAACATGACCTCTATGACCGACCGCGACGGGGTGGTCAACTGGTATCTCCCGCCACATATCAATGCCCGACGCGACAGCCTGGGGCGTGTGGTGGAAGAAGTGGCGGGCCCCTCGCCCGGCGAAAACACCCCTCCCCGCATCACAACCTATGCCTACGACAGCCACGGCAACTGGGTGCGCCGCACCACGGCCGGGGTCTCCTCGCCCACAGTCCTCGAGGTGAGGGCTTTCAGATACCATGGCGAGTCGTTCTGACGCCAATGGTGCATAGCGCCTGCGCCCGGCCAGCCCCTTCAGCCAAACAATCCATATCCGTACTTCCAACGATGCCAACCCGATGTCGGGCCGATACATTATCGTCAGTTCGAGGGCAGTTCTTCGACAGTTATTCGATACGCCACCGAATAACTGCAAACGAAAAGCTGAAGAACGGAGGAAGAAGAAACGGGCGTGGAGGGGCGGAAGGGTGGGGAAGGGGCTACGCCAGCGTGTGGACGATGTTGCGGTAGTTTATTTCGTGCAGGAATTCGAAGGCACCCTCGGTGCGGAGGAGGTCGTCGGGGCAGTGGGCGTCGGTGCTGACAATGACGGGTATGCCAAGGGTGTTCATGTATTTCAGCAGCTCGCGCGAGGGGTAGAAGTCGTTGTGTCGCTTTTTGTATATGCCGCGGGTGTTGACCTCGGCTATGCAGCCCACTTCGCGTATGAGTGCGATGGTTTCGTGGACGAGGTCGAGGTACCATTTGTCGTGTTCGGAGAAATAGCGGTCGCGGTTGTGCATCACTATTTTGTTGAAGTGTGCCACGATGGTGGGCCGCTGGCTCTCGATCATGGCGTTGCTTTGGTGGAAGAAGGCGGTGACGCCGCGGCGTATGTCGCCGTGGAACACGCGTTGCAGGCCTTCGTCGTAGGTTTCGTGGTGGGGCCCGTCGATGAACCAGATGCGCTGTGCCGCCTCCTCGGGGTGGGAGCGTAGCCAGGCGGTATCGTCGGGATGGGTGACGAGGTGCACTCCTCCTATGCAATAGTCCAGTCCCCCTTGTTCAATCAGGGGGCGGAAGTTGTCGCACACGCCCGGCACATAGTCTATCTCCAGGCCCAGACGGATGTCGAGGCGGGACCGGTATTCCTCTTTCAGGGCTCGCACCCCGTCGCAATAGGCGGGGTAGTCCTTGTCGGGGATGGAGAAGCTGTTTTTGAATGGCAGCGGCGCGTGGCCGGAGAAACCGAGGGCGGTGAAGCCGTGGGCAAGGGCAAGTTCGGCATAGTCGCGCAGCTCGCCCTTGCCGTCGCAGAAGCGGGAATGGGTATGATAGTTAGAAAGCATATACGGCACTTAGTGAAAGACGGAGGTTGCCTACGGGCTGGTTGTAGCCGGCATAGGTGTATTCGGCTTCGCCGGTGAAGGCGAGGCCTTTGCTGGTGGTGTAGGTGAGGCGTGGCTGGACGCGCCAGAGGTAGGCTATCTCGGCACCGCGTCCAAAGACATGGTAGAATGCAATGTCGGGTGCGCGGTCGGCCAATTCAGCATTATAGGGGCTTTCGTTAACGGCATAGCCGAGGAAGAGGCCGGGACGCCAGTGGCCGCGGTTGCTCTCCACGTCGAGCCACACGGTGTTGAAGTGCCAGTCCTTTGTCTCGTAAAGGTCGCTTCCCTCTTTTCGCGTCATGGTGTAGCCACCGAGGGAGCAGCCTTCGTATAGGCTGTTGTTGAGCAGGGCTTGTGCCTTGACGGTGAATTGGTTGAACTGGTACATGCCGAAGAGCGAGTAGCTGAACGAGTGGTGCAGCTGTTGTGGCGAGGCGATGCCCACCGTGTTGACTATGGGCTGTATGGTCTTGAGGTTGGCGGCGGCGCCGAGGAGGAGGTTGCCGTGTCGGTAGCGCAGTTGGGCGTTCATCTCGGGCAGGAGGCTATGGCGGGCGAAGAGGGTGCTGCCTTGCGGGATGCCGTTGAGGAGGCCCTGGCTGGTGTTGTCGAGCTGCCATTGGGCGACGGCCAGCAGTTCCCAGTTGGGGGTGGGGAAGAAGCTGTAGCGCACTTGGGGTTGCCGGGCGTAGGGGTGGAAGGGGGCGCCCATGTTGAGGGGGTTGGTCATGGGCATGATTTCGTGGATGACCATGGCGTACCAGTATTGCCCCATGAGGAGGCGGTGGTTGTCCCACTCGAGAGCAAGGTAGGCGTGGCGCAGGCGCAGGTTGTTGATGGTGGCGTTGGTGGCGCCGGTGAAGTCGCCTTCGATGAAGGCGCGGCTCTTTGCCCCCCATATTTCGGGGCCGTGGACGGTGAGGTTGAGGCGTGCGGTGATGGCCAGCATGTCGGCCTGCCAGCCGTCGTTGATGTCGCGTCCCAGGCTGTCGCGCACAATGGGCTTGGGGTAGAAGAGCATCATGTCTTCGCGGCCGCCGACTACGCTGCGGCTGTCGGCATAGTAGTGCGGGTTGACGAAGCCGTGCCAGCTGAAGGTGAAGTCCTGCTGGGCCCGGAGCGTTGAGAAGAGTCCGAGTAGTAAGAGGAGTAAAACTGTAGCTTGCTTCATTTCTTGCTTCCTCCTGCAAGGGCTAAGATAAGACCGAGGGCCACGCCGAGCAGTGCGGCAAAGAGTACCTGGAAGGTTGGGGGCAGGATGAAGGTGATGGTGTGGGCGGGAAACCAGAAGAGGGGTATGGTTTTCTTGAAGACCACGTTCCATTGCACGTCCCAGTTAATCTTGTTGGCGAAGATGTCGCGCATGTGCATGGGGCGCAGCAGGCCGCGCACGGTGCCGCCGTTTTCCAGTATGTGGATGTCGGTGCATTTGTGGAAGGTCATCATCACGGGAGCGAAGATGGTGTTCATCAGCACGCTGACGGCAAAGGCGACGCCTACTTTGCCCCAGGTGAGCTGGGGCGCGGCAAAGACCTCTGCGGGGCAGCCGCTGCCGCCTATCGCGCCGAGGAAGGCGGGTACGCCGCTCTTGAATATTATCATGGCCATGGCGATGCACATGCCGAGGAAGCCCCACACCATCATGCGGGGGACGATGCCGAAGCCTTTCTTGTTGTAGACGCCTTCGCGGATGCGCAGGGCCAGCATCTCGCCAAAGGTGGCAAGGATGGCGAACTTGAAGAATGCCATGATGAAGGGGTGAGCCTTGGTCGAGGCCTCGAACCAGGCAAAGAATCCCGTGGCGGGAATAAAGAACGGGGCCAGAACGATGACCACGATAAGGATGACGAGCCAGTCTTGTTTTTTCATGATACTATTATTTTTTTTCTGATTTTTCTGATTATTCTGAGTGTTCTGATTATTCTGAGTATTCTGAGTATTCGGATGTCAGTTCTATGAAGTTTTTGTCGTTGCTGTTTAGGCCTATGAGCAGGTGCAGCGGGGTGCCGGGTTTGGGGAGTTCCATCTGGCCGGTCGTTTCATTGTATTGGCGCAGCCAGAAGGGGTCGAGGTGTATGCTGAAGTATTCTCCATTCCCGTCGTATATGCCCACCAGCTGTTTGTGCGGGGCTTTCGGGTTGTCGCCCGCGAGATAGACCTGCACGGTCTTGCACATGTCTCCGACGGGAGACTTGCGGTCGGTTACGATACGTCCTTTGACGGTCATGGAGGGGGCATCGTAGGTGACATTTTCTAAGTGGTATTTGCCATAGTTGAGCCCATAGCCGAAGGGGTATAGCGGTTCGTCGGTCATGTAGCGGTAGGTGCGGCCTTGCATGCTGTAGTCAGAGAAGTCGGGCAGTTGTGCTGTGCTTTTGTAAAAGGTGACGGGTAGCCGTCCAAAGCAGTCGTAGTCGCCCGCCAGTGTCTTGGCAATGGCAGTCCCCATGGCTTCGCCGCCGTACCAGCAGGCCAGGATGGCTTTGCAGCCCTGTGCTGTCTTGTCGAGGGCAATGGCGCTGCCGCTGCACAGTAGCAGGACGACGGGCTTGTGTTTGCGCCGCAGTTTTTTCAACTCCTGGCATTGGTTGTCGGGCAACTCTATGCGGGTGCGGTCGCCTTTGTAGAATCCCGGCATATCGACAGGCAGCTCTTCGCCTTCCAGCTGGGGATTGAGGCCTCCGGCATAGACGATGACGTCTGCCTTGCAGGGACTGTCGACCAGGGGGAACAGCTGTGCCAGTCCTTCGCGTATGCTCACGGTGTGTGCCGGTGTGCCGTTGTAGTTGCCGAGGGGCATGAGGGTGTCGGTGGCATTGGGGCCTGTCAGGTATATCTTGGTCTTGCCCTTGCGCAGGGGCAGCAAGTCTTTCTCGTTCTTCAGCAGCACCAGGCTCATGGCGGACATCTCCTCGGGAGTCAGCCAGTCGTCCAAAGCGGGGTCTGGCCTTTGGGCTTTTTCTTTCTTGCTCAGGGGCATCATGGTGCGCATCCTTGTCTTCAAGATACGGCGCACATGCTCGTTCACCTTCGCTTCGCTGACATAGCCTGAATCCACTGCCGTACGGAGGGCTTCGAGGCCGCTGCCACACTCCAGGTCCACCTCGCTGCCGAAGGCGGCACCTGCCGTCAGGGCAGCGGAGGCATGGGTTTTATGGCGTGGGATGACGGTGTCGCGTTCCCAGCAGTCGTTCAACGCCCAGCAGTCGGTGACTATCAGTCCATCATATCCCCATTTGTTGCGCAGAATGTCCACCAACAAGTGCTCGTTGGTGCAGCAGGGCTCGCCGTTGAGGCGGTTGTAGCCACACATCACCTGTTGCACGTTGCTGTTGTTGATGATGTATTCAAATGCTGGCAGATAAGTGGTCCAGAGGTCTCGTTGCGACACCTGAGCGTCGAACTCGTGTCGCAGGCCTTCGGGACCGCTGTGAACAGCCAGATGCTTCAGGCATGCCGCTGCGACAAGCCCTTCACGCCCAATGTTCAAGTCCTCGTTCTGCAAGCCCCGCACGCATGCCTGCCCCATGACGGCAGTCAGGAAGGGGTCTTCGCCATAGGTCTCCATGCCACGACCCCAGCGTGGGTCGCGGAAGATGTTGATGTTTGGAGTAAAGAAGGTCATGCCGGTGTAGTCGGTCGGCTCGCGCAAAGACAGGCAAGTGTCGGCATGCCGTGCCTGCCAGTATTTCTCGCATGCCTCTCTGGCCACTTTTTGGAACATGACGTTTACCGAGGCGGGGCTGAACGATGCGGCCAAAGCGATGGGCATGGGCCACACCGTGGCCAGCCCGTTGCGTCCCACACCGTGCAGGGCCTCGTTCCACCAGCTGTAGGCTGGCAGCCCCAGCGACGGGATGGCGGGGTTGCGGTGCTCCATCATGCCCAGTTTCTCGTCCAGCGTGAGTCGCGACAGCAGGTCTTCCACGCGCTCGTCCACACTGAGTGCTGTGTCTTGGAAAGGAAAGGTTTGAGCCTGCAGCATTAGGCTGCAGCACACTGTCATCAGGGCCGCCAGGATAGCTCTTTTCATCGGTCGTTTGTGTATTAATTCGCTTTGCAAAGATACAACATTTTTCCCAATTACTGTTATTTTTGTTGCAAGTGTCCGGATTGGAACAAAAAACCAAAGCCCCCTGCCGGGGGCGGAGGGCTTTGGGGATAAGGGCAAAATGCTTTGCCTTATTCGAAGGAGGCGATGGCCTTTTTGATAATCTCGATGGCCTCGCGCAGCTGCTCCTCGGTGATGACCAGCGGGGGAGCGAAGCGGATGATGTGCTGGTGTGTGGGTTTGGCCAGCACGCCCATGTCGCGCATCTTGAGGCAAACGTCCCAGGCCTCCTTGCCGTTGTGGGGTTTGATGATGATGGCGTTGAGCAGGCCTTTACCGCGCACCTTCTCAATCATGGGGCTCTTGAAGTTGGTCATTTCCTCGCGGAATATCTTGCCCAGACGGTCGGCATTCTCCATCAGGTGCTCGTCCTTGATAACCTGCAGGGCTGCGATGGACACTTTGGCAGCGATGGGGTTGCCGCCGAAGGTGGAGCCGTGCTCACCGGGTTTGATGTTGAGCATGATGTAGTCGTCGGCCAACACGCAGCTGACGGGCACTACGCCGCCACCGAGGGCTTTGCCGAGGATGAGGATGTCGGGGCGCACGCCTTCGTGGTCGCAGGCCAGCATCTTGCCGGTACGGGCAATGCCGCACTGCACCTCGTCGGCCATAAAGAGGACATTGTGCTTGTGGCAGATGTCATAGCATTTCTTCAGATAGCCCTCGTCGGGGACATAAACGCCGGCCTCGCCCTGGATGGGTTCGAGCAGGAAACCGGCAATGGTGTCGCCGTCTTTCTCCAACACGCGCTCAAGGGCATCGGGGTCGTTGTAGGGGATGCGGATGAAACCGGGAGTCATGGGACCGTAGTTGGCGTAGCTCTCGGGGTCGTTGCTCATGGTGATGATGGTGATGGTGC
>Ga0310697_10002721_pt1 | contig 18463 bp, 20 predicted proteins | sample 172DNAGHGlowgp2_FD_203883 | JGI IMG/M metagenome (GOLD analysis project Ga0310697, IMG submission 203883) | Sheep rumen microbial communities from Palmerston North, Manawatu-Wanganui, New Zealand - 1728 DNA GHGlow gp2 (v2) (version 2) | ecosystem: Host-associated > Mammals > Digestive system >... | reverse complement strand
ATCATAACGATATCAACATCCACTACGAGACCAGGGCGACCCCGCGGACAGTTACCGCGGACGGCGTCCCGGTTTTTTGCGCTTATGACGCCATTGTGCCGTTGGATCAGCTGCGGCCGAACCCCGGCAACCCCAACCACCACGGCACGGATCAGATCAAGCGTCTGGCGGCTATCATGCAGGCCACCGGCTGGCGCAACAGCATCACGGTCAGCAATTTGTCCGGCATGATCGTCAAAGGTCACGGTCGCCTTATGGCGGCACGGTACGCCGGCTTCCGCGAGGCCCCGGTCGAATACCAGGACTACGAAAGCGAGGCGGAGGAATGGGCCGACCTCGTTGCCGACAACCGCCTGGCTGAATTGAGTACCCTCAACAGCGGGGAATTGATCGACATGATCAACGGCATCGACAATGGCGTCGTCCCGGTCGAAATGACCGGCTACACCCCGGAGGACATCGAGGCCATCATCGCGGCCATGGGCGGCGAGGGCGACGCAGAGGACGACGTCCCAGAAATCAAAAAGGGCTACATCCCTATGACCAAGCCCGGAGACATCTGGCACGTCGGCCAGCACCGCGTCATGTGCGGCAGCGCCACCGACGACGAAGCCGTTGCCCGACTTATGAACGGCGAAACGGCGCAGCTTGTTCACACCGACCCGCCCTATGGCGTCAGCTATGAGACGCAAAGCGGGAAATTCGACATGATCAAGAATGACGACCTGGACGCCGACGCCCTCATGCAGTTGCTGACGCCGGCATTCAAGAACATGGTCAAGCACACCGACGCCGACGCAGCCTTTTACATTTGGCACGCATTCACGGCCTTCCGGGATTTCGATGACGCCATGATCGCCGCTGGCATTATGAAAAAGCAATATATCATCTGGTGGAAGCCGGCGCCGGTTTTGGGCCATGCAGATTATCAATGGGCACATGAGCCCTGCTTCTACGCCCAGAAAGCCGGCCAGCAATGCCGTTTTTATGGCGACAGGGCCCAGCGCACCACCTGGAAAGTCGTGCTGCGGGGAAAGGACGGCACTGCGACGACGTTGTCCGGCGGCGTGGTATTGACCGACAGCCAGGGCGGCAAGGTGTATCTTTCCAGTAACCCGCCCAAGGGTAAGAAAATCCGATACATCCGGCTGTCGGAGGGCCGCAGCGTCCTCCTGTACCCGGAGAACAAGGACACCACCGTCTGGGAGGTCGCACGGGAGGCCAAGACCGAGCACCCCACCCAGAAGCCCGTCGAGATACCGCTTACGGCCATTACCAACAGTACCGAGACCGGGGACCTGGTCATGGATCTGTTTGGAGGCAGCGGCAGCACCCTCGCGGCGGCGGAAATGGCAGGTCGCAGATGCTACACAATGGAGCTTGATCCAAAGTATTGCGACGTCATCGTCAACCGATACGTGAAGATAACCGGAAACATCGGCGTCACATTGGAGCGGGACAGAAAAATGCTGCCATACGGCCCAATGAAGGACGAAAACGACATGATAAACGGAGGCGATGGAGGGTGAACTTTGATCCCGTGAGTTACATCATGGGCACCAAGTCTGGAGGCCACGGGAGCGGGCCGACGCTGGAGACGCTGAAGGTGCAAGAAAATGGCGTCATCACGGCTCCCAATGGCGTCGCATGGAACCAGGTGGAGGCCGATGTGCCGAACACCTACTCGGCAGCGGACGAAGGCATGGTGGTGTCCGGCGGGGCACTGGTGGAGCAGGGGGCGGCCACGGTTGGCGTCAATGGCACCATCGACACCACGGAGATCGGGGCGCTGACTGTCGCAGTGGCGCCGTATACGCATCCTTTCGTTTCGCCGCTGCACATTCAGGCGGCGGGTGCGTTGGAGTTGGAGGTGATCCTCTGGTATAACAACCTGGGAATTCAAATCAGCGGCGCGACGTTTGGATTTGATGGGACCACGTGGAGCCGGGTGCGCAAAGACGGGCTGGGGACATTTGAGGTCGTGGCGGACGCAGATAATCCCAGCGTCGGGATTATCACGGCAGAGCCGCCGTCTGGTGGAACAGTGATCAGGCGGGCGTATTCATATGTCTCGTAATGTCGAACCCTGGCCAATGGCGTAACAGAGTAAGCACACGGAGGGCGGCCCGTAAGGACTTGCCCTCCTCTGCATACCATCACGGCAGAGAGGAGGGCAAGCAGTGGCAAAGGATCAGCAAGAGCGGGAACTCTGGGAGCGGCAGCCCGGCGAGACGGCCAACACCTTCGGGTATTTTGTGATTTACCGCGACATGCGATATCCGACTGCCAACGACGGCACGGCCGTTATGGACGGCAGCGTAGCTTACAAAAGGCGCAGCCTGAGAAAAGTGGCGGAAATTACCGGCGTCGGCTATCGCCAAATCATGCGGCACAACGTTAAGGGCCATTGGCAACAGCGTGTTGAGGCTTACGACGCGCACGTGGATCGCACCGTCCGAGGGGCGAACGAGGCCGCCATCCGCAAAATGCACGCGGAGCACGCCCTCCTTGCCCAGCAGATGCTTCGAAAAGCCACCAAGCGCCTCCTGTCCATCCCGGAGACAGAGATCAGCGCGGCAGAACTGGTCCGCATGGTGGACGTCGCCGTCCGCGTGGAGCGCCTGAGCCGCGGCGAAAGCACGGAAAACCAGACAGTCACCCATAACGGAGAGGTAGAGATCAAGCACGACAACGGCCTGGATTTGTCCGGTCTGTCAAATGAGGAGCTCGATCAGTTTGAGCAGCTACTCGCCAAAATCGAAAACGGCGGCCCTGCTGGGGATTGACCCGGCGACAGCGCTGGCAGAAATCCGGCGCGAAAAAGCCGAGCGAAACCTCTCCGATTTCATCCGGCAGGCGTGGCCGGTCATCGAGCCGGGTGCCGCATACATCCACAACTGGCACATCGACCTGATTAGCGAATACATGGAGGCCGTGAACGCCGGACAGATCAACCGCCTGGTGATCAACATACCGCCGCGCCACATGAAAAGCATCCAGGCCACCGTCTGCTATCCCGTCTGGACGTGGATCAGGCAGCCGGAAAGGCGCTTCATCAAGGTGTCGTACAGCGACAGCCTGAGCCGCAAGCACAACGTCCTCAGCCGCGACATCATCCTGTCGCCTTGGTATCAGCGCACCTGGGGGGATCGTTTTCAGCTCAAGGCCGACGTGAACCGTCAAAACGAGTTCAAGAACGACCACCAAGGCATGATGTTTTCCACGTCCGTCGGCGGCGCCTTGACCGGCGAGGGCGGCGACGTGATCATCCTGGATGACCCGCAGAACCCCCTGCAGGCGAACAGCGAAACGGAGCGGGCTGGCACCATTGCCTTTTTCACCAACACTTTGCAGAGCCGCCTGAACAACCCCAGGACGGGCGCGTTCATCGTCGTCATGCAGCGCCTGCACGAGAAGGACCTGACCGGCCACATCATCACGGAGGATTTGGGATATACCCACCTGTGCCTTCCGGCGGAGGCGCCGGAGCGCACCGTCATCACGTTCCCGATCAGCGGACGGGAGATCGTCCGGGAGGAGGGTGATGTCCTCAACCCGCAGCGATTCGATAAGAGCGTCCTGGACGGGCTGAAGAAAAGCATGGGGTCTTTGCAGTATTCCGGTCAGTATCAACAGACGCCGGCACCGGCGGAGGGCGTCATTTTCAAACGGGAATGGCTGCATAACTTCTTCCGCCCGAGCGCGGCCCCGCATCAGCAGATGCTCATACAGTCCTGGGACATGGCCTTCACCAAATCAGAGGGCAGCGCAAAGGTCGCCGGCTTCGTTATGGGCCGGGCCGGGTCCGGTATTTACGTCTTCGACCTGGTCAACGACAAGATGACCTTCACCGAGAGCGTGGCGGCGGTACGCACCATGACGGGCAAATGGCCCAAAGCCCGCGCCAAGGTAGTCGAGAACAAGGCCAACGGCCCGGCCATCGTGGACACGCTGAAAAAACAGGTCGCCGGCATGGTGGAATTTAACCCAAAGGGCAGCAAGGAAGAACGCGCCCTGTCCGTGACGCCGTACTTTGAGGCCGGTAACGTGTTTTTCCCGGAGCCGGAGGCAGCCCCGTGGGTGCAGGACCTGATCCAGGATCTGCTTATGTTTCCAAAAGGGGCATACAAAGACACCACGGACGCGCTGGTCCAGGGCATCCTGTACCTGATGGACAAGCCGACCATCACAGGGCCGCCAGGACAAAATGACAGCGCACTCATGAGAGACAGTTATTGGAAACGAAGGGGGTGATCAAATGCCAAATCATTACGGTATGCGTGAGCTTGGACGCCTCGGACAGAGACGCTGGGGCGGCGCATTCCAAGAGGAGTTTTTGCCGGAGCTGCGCGGCCGACGCGGCATCGAGGCGTACCGGGAAATGGCCGATAATGACGACATCGTCGGCGCCATCCTTTACGCCATCGAGCTGCTGATCCGTCAGGTAGACTGGGACGTACAGCCCGGAGGCCCTGCCCAGGCAGACCAGGACGCCGCCGATTTCGTCCGGGAGTGCATGGACGACATGAGCGACACCTGGACGGACACCGTCTCAGAGATTTTGAGCTTCCTGACCTACGGGTGGAGCGCCCACGAAATTGTGTACAAGCGGCGCTGCGGCATCAGCAGAAACCCCCAGCTCAACAGCAAATATACCGACGGCCTGGTCGCATGGCAAAAGCTGCCGATACGGGCACAGGAAACGCTGTATGAATGGACGTATGACAACGCGGATAACTTGATCGCCATGATGCAAATGCCGCCCCCGGATTACCAAATCATCACCATTCCGGCGGATAAGCTGCTGCTTTTTCGGACGAAATCCCGTAAGGGAAACCCGGAGGGGCGCAGTATTCTCCGCAACGCATACCGCGACTGGTATTTCAAACGCCGCATCCAGGAGATCGAGGGCATCGGCATCGAGCGGGATCTCGCCGGTTTCCCGACCCTGACCGCGCCGGAGGGCATGAACATCTGGGACACCGACGACCCGGACATGAACGCCATCCGGGCCAACGCGGAGGCCATCGTCACCAACATCCGGCGGGACAGCCTTGAGGGGATCGTCATGCCTGCCGGATGGAAGCTGGAGCTTCTGAGCACCGGCGGCCGCCGACAGTTCGATACCAATCAGGTCATCGAGCGGTACGATACGCGCATCGCCATGACCGTCCTGGCGGATTTCGTTCTTTTGGGACATCAGGACGTCGGCAGCTTTGCGTTGAGCAGCAACAAGACCCACATGTTCGCAATGGCGATTTGCGCGTATTTGGACATCATCTGCGAGACGTTCAACAACAAGGCCATCCCGCAGCTGCTGGCCATGAACGGCGAACATTTTGCAGGCATTACCGACTACCCAACCCTCACCCACGGCGACGTGGAGGACACCGACCTCGGACCCTTGGGTGAGTACTTGTCCAAGATGACCGCAGCTGGTCTGATCGTACCCGACCCGGAGATCGAGGACTACCTGCGCGCCGTAGGGGGCCTGCCGGCGCGCCTGAGCGATTATACGCCCATGCCCGGCGCAGACCAAAACCCGGACCGCACACGGAGTAAGCCCAACATGGGGAACGACAACGACGTCGCCCCGGAGGATGACCCGGAAGCAGTAAAAACAGCCAAGGCTGCCCTGTGGAGGGACTGAGCATGTTTCGCATAAAAAAAGCGGCGCCAAATATGACGCCGCGGGCTTATTTCATCAGGAAAGCCAAGAAAAGCAAGGCGGGCAAGGACGCGCTGGCCAAGCTGAACGACTACCTCAACGCCAACACCGCCGCCCCCATGTATTGGCTGACTGGCATGTGGACAAATCAGCAAAACGCCATCACATACAAGGAACTGCGGGAGGCCATCAAAAACGGGTATATGGACGAAGCGACCCTCCAGGCGTGGCAACAGGACTACGCCAATTTTGTCGCCGTCCACCTGCAGCCCGTCTGGGAGGCAGCCGCAGCGGCCGGCGCCGCAGCCATCGCGGCCAAGGCGACCGGCGGATGGATATTTGACGCCATGGGCGACGGGATGACGTCCTGGATCAGCACCCACGGCGCCGAATTCGTCACCGCGGTCAGCAACGACACCCGCGCAGCCATCCAGGCGCTGATCGGCGCCGGCACGACCGGCCAATACACCGTTGACGAATTGGCCCGCGCCATCCGGCCCCTGGTGGGCCTCACGCAGCCCCAGGCAACGGCCAATTTGAAGTATTACACTACGGTCAGGGACAACCTCCTGGCCAACAATCCGACAATGAAGCAGGCCACCGCGGAGAAACGGGCCAAGGAGGCGGCCATGAAGTACGCCGCCCAACAGCATCGCTATCGGGCCTACACCATCGCCACGACCGAGACCGCCTTTGCGTACAATTTCGGATATTCCGAGTATATCCGGCAGGCCCAGGCCGCCGGGTACATGGGCGACGGCTACCTGGTGGTCGATACCGCAGCGGATGACGACATCTGCCCGGTATGCGCCGCCATGGAGGGCAAACAGATCGCCATCGACCAACCGGCAGATCACCCCCTCTTCCCCGGCCAGACGATGATCCCGCCGTTTCACCCGCGCTGTAGGTGCGCCACCCATTTCGAGGAGACCGTCCCGCCTGTATTCCAGCCCCAGCAGGGCGCACAGGCGGCCCAGGGCGGCCTCCAACCGTGGCCTGGTGCGAGTACACCCCCTGCAGCGCAAAACGCCGCCACAGCGGCCGCTGGGACGTCCCAGGCGGTCATCCCGGCCGACGTCACCATACCGCCCGGCATGGCATACAGCAAAAACCTGTCCATCGGCAACACCGGCAAGATGGAAAGTTGGATCGACGCCAACGGACAGGAATGGTATTTTAAGCCGGCACAATCGAAATTCACCCATGAGCCACAGGCATATCGAGCCTACGCCCAGGAAGCCGGCTACAAGGTGCAGGGCATCGTAGACCCAGACACGGCCGTAGAGGTCGGTACAGGCGACTTGGGCGGCAAATTCGGCGCCTTCCAGAAGAAGATCGACGTCCAGCCCGGCGGGATCGACCTGGAGGCATGGCAACACGGCCCGGCGACCGATTTGGGCGCCGACGTCACCGCGCAAATCCAGCGGGAGCACGTCACAGACTGGCTGCTTGGGAATTTCGACGCCCACGGCGACAATTTCGTCACCGACGCATCCGGCAGGATCATCGGCCTGGACAAGGAGCAATCTTTTCGTTACATCAAGGACGCCGCAAGCGGCAAAATGTCCTCCACATACCACCCAAACAGCGCCTACGGCGAGACCGAGCCGCTTTATAACACCCTTTACCGGCGTTTCGCAAAGGGCGAGATGGACCTGGATTTGCAGGACACCCTCACATACATCAAGCGCGTGGAGAGCATCCCGGACGCCGAATATCGGGAGATATTCCGGGAGTATGCGGAGAGCCGGCTGGGCAAGGGCCAGGCCGCGGAGGATCTTCTGGACGCCATCGTGGAGCGCAAGGCCACCCTCCGGGAGACGTACCGCACATTTTACAGCGAGCTCCTCACAGAGCGCACGGGCCAGGCGGTCAAATTCGTCTGGGCAGATGAGGCGGCCGCCGTCACGGCGCAGCCCATCGCAGCCGTGCAGCATACCGCAGCGACCCTCCAGGGCATGAGCATCGCCGACCTCAAGGCCATCGCCAAGACGAAGGGGATCGCGTATTATAACAACATGAATAAGACCCAGCTGGTTACGGCCATCACCGACCCCACGCAGGCGGCGGCCATGTCCAACCAGGTCAAAACCCGCCTGGCCGCCAACGCAGCGGCCCGGAAAGCGGCCCAGACGGCGCCGCAGGCGGCTCTCCCGAAAGGCGTGGAGGCGGCGACTGACGTATTCACCGATTTGTCGAGGGCGCCGACCACAATGGGCGGCGTCCCCGTTTCATCCGACAAGGGCGCGGTCGAGGGCCTCAACCTCACGGCCCGCCGCATGAATATCGGCGGCACCGAATACTATGAGGTCAGCGGAAAATTGACCGAGGGCACCTGGACAGACACCTTGCGGGCCATGCAGAGCCGCAGCGCCAAGGCCGTCATGGAATTCGAGCAATCCGACCCAGCCTTGGCATTGTTTTCGTCAACCCCCATTGACCTGCAGGCCAACGGCGTGACGTTGAATTGCCGGCGCATGGTGGACGGGCAGAATGTCCTGGAGGTTTACACCAAGGACGCATCAAGCAATTTTCATTCGTGGCACGGTTTTTTCCGCGTGCGCGTCCCGGTCAGCCCCGACGGCGGCATCGACGCCGCCGAAATGTCCCGCATTTTGAAAAGCGTCGGCCTGGACGACATCCTGGCCACGCCGACTCCGGAGGCAGAGCAGACGCTGATCAAGGCCCGCATGATATGGCAAAACGCCCCCGGCCGCGTCCGGGAGTTTCAGGGATTGACAGGCCAGGCTCTGGAGGATAAACTTGACGATATACTCCGGGACATCGGCATCAGCGACAGCCGGATCGCCGGCGTGGAGCTCCGCAAGATTGCGGAGGGGTACGCCACATATTACGACCCGGAGCTGGCTACAGCCATGGAAAAGGCCGGCGCTGAATACGTCTGGGTGGGCGCCAACAAATCCAGCACCGTCGTCCGGGCCGTCCGCACCGGCGGGCTGAAATCCACGAATCACCGTTGCTTTTCCGGGATCAATATGACCGGGGCCAGCCCGGAGGCAGACATGCGCTGCGGAGGCGCGGATAATGTTTTCACCCGCCTCGGCGTCAAAAACAGTCACGGCGCCCGCTTCAACAACAATTTCAAGGGCGGCCCCTACCGCATCATCATCGACGGAAAGGAGCTGGGGCGCACCGATTGGTATGCGTACCCGTCGGACTCCTTCGGCACAACCAAGCCATCCGAAATGCTGGGGCGCATGAGCGCCACAGATTTCGCCGCGGCCATGAACAAGAGCTACCAATACAACAACGAAATCATGTTTCGGCAGATCATCCCGTCGGAATCGTTCACCGGAATCGTGTGCGAGACCAAGGGCGATCGGGCGCAGCTGCTGCAGGCATTCAAGGCGGAGGGAATCACCGAGATCAACGGCATCCAGGTCGCCCAATTCGTGAAAGTGGGGTCTACGATATGAACAGGCGCACGACATACGCATACACTTGGCCCGGAGACAAAAAGCCGACCGGGTTGGCGTTGAATTGCCACATGAAAGACGGAGAGCTCCGCTTCTTCGATACCATCCGCGGGCATTCGATCCGCGGCAAAGTCATCCAGGACGGGGGCGACGCCTTTGTGTTTGATTGCGCGGCCGGTTTTATGCAGGGGCGCTGGACATTCAAGGCCCTCACGATTGAGGATTTCCGCCGGCAGACGGTCAAGATTGTCGAAAACGGCGCCTACATCACCCAAGCCATCCAGACCACAGACGACCTGCAGGAATGGTACCGAAAGACCTTCGGCGAGGAGGCCGGGCTGAATTACCCGGATGTCCTGGACAATTAAATAGCACCACCCACAGAGGCGGAGCCATCACGGCCCCGCCTTCTTTTTTTGCAAAAAGGAGGACTGATCCCAATGTTTTGTTTTTCCAACGTGCAGCCGGAGGCAGTAAGCAAGCGGCTGCCGGAGCCCGGCAGAATTACCGGCCGCTTCAAGATCCAGAAATCCGACGACGACAAACGCCTCGCGTTTGGGTGGGCCTATGTGGCCCAGGACGCAGCGGGCCAGCAGACCACGGACTGGTCCGGTGACCAATTGGAGCCGGAGGAACTGGAGCAGGCGGCATACAAGTTCGTCGAGTTCTACCGGGAGGGCGGAGAGATGCACGAGCGGGGCGGCTGCGCCGTTCTCGTGGAGAGCATCGTTTTCACGGCGGACAAACAGGCGGCCCTCGGTGTCCCGGAAGGCACCTTGCCCGTCGGCTGGTGGATCGGCTTCCGGGTCACGGATGACGACGTCTGGGCCAAGATCAAGGACGGCAGCTACCCCATGTTTTCCATCGAGGGCACTGCGGTCCGCATCCCGGAGTAACGAGTTATCGACAAACAAAGGGCCGGTTAAACCCTGCCATTTGTTTATATCACCGAAGAAAGGAGGAGATCGTGAAGAATGGCAAAACTGAAAGACCTGGAGGTCACGAAGGTGGACTTTGTGGACAACGGGGACAACAAAGGCGCAAACGTTGTGCTGTTCAAAAGAGGAGAAGGACCGCCCCCGGATGAGCCGAAGGCGGACAACATCTTTCAGCGGTTTGTTGCCGGGCTGTTCAAGTCCGTCGGCGCGACGGAGGCCCAGGCCAGCGGCATCATTGAGGAGATTGCCAAGGGAGGCGGGGAGGCTGAGACCTTCGGCGAAAAGATGCTCCAGCAGCAGCTCCGCAGGACCGCCGACGAAATCTGGAATTATTGCTATGCGTTGCAGGAAAGCCTGTGCAGCATTTTGCGGGACACCGAAGTCCCCGCGGAGAATAAGCCCACGCTTATGACCCAGAGCTGCGCGGAATTCATGGCAGCCGTCACCGCAGCAATCCCGAAATGGTCGGTTGGCGTACCGACCAAGGTGGAGAAATCCGCCGACAAGCCTCTGACTGAGGAGCGCCTCCAGATTGCAAAAGAGGCCAGAGCCCGCCTGGACGACATGATCCAGAAAGCGGAACCCATCACCCCTGCACAGACCGAGGCCGACAAAGACCCGGCCACAAATCCCGACGACACCGTCGTCAATAAATCTATTTCCGCGAAAGGAGAAAACGCAGACATGAAGATCGACAAGAGCAAGCTGTCCCCGGAGGAGCTGGCGACCCTCGACACCATCGAGAAAAAGGCCGGCATCTCGGAGGATACCACCACCGCCACCGACCCCGTCGCCAAGGCCGCAGAGCCGGCCCCGACCACCCCCGCCGTCGGCGACACCGACGACATCTACAAGGGTATGCACCCCGCCGTCGCCGAGGAGCTCCGCAACCTGCGGAAATTCCGCGAGGAGACCGAGGACAGGGAAATCCTTGCCGTCGCCAAGAAGTATGAGCTTCTGGGCAAGAAGCCGGAGGAGCTGGCCCCCGTTTTGAAGTCCCTCAAGGCCGCCGGCGGCACCGCATACGCCGACATGATCGGCATCCTCGACGCCAACCTGGCCGTCATCCAGGCGTCCCCCGCTTTCAATGAGATCGGCAAGCGCGGCGGCAACGGCGCCCCTGTGAACGACGCCGACGCCGCCTGGGCCCAGATCGAGAAAAAGGCCGAGGAAATCCGCAAGGCCGCCCCCGCGATGACCTACGCCGAGGCCATCGACAAGGCGTGCATCGACAACCCCGACCTCGTGCGTCAGTACGAGGCCAACCGCTAATCGGGTAAAGGAGGAAAAACCATGCATATCGGCACTTCCATCAATGAGAGCGCGGTCATCAGCGCCAAGGCAGGCGCGGCCATCAGCAACGGCGCCATGCTGGCCGCCGCCATGGGCTCCACCGGAACCGTGGCCCCGGTCGGCACCGCCGGCGCGGAGGCCGTGGGCGTGATCATCCCGGAGACCGACGCAGCCGTCGCCGCGGGCGACGACGTCACCGTCCAGGTCAAGGACATCGGCCTCTGGATCGTGGGCGCCGCGGTCAACGCGGGCGCGATGCTCATGTCCGACGCCAACGGCAAGGCCGTCACGGCCACCGCGGGCAAATTCATCCTGGCCCAGGCCCTGGAGGCCGCCACCGCGGCCAACCAGGTCATCCACGTCCAGATCATCAAGGCCGGCTACGTCAACCCGGCATCCTAATCGAGCATAAGGAGGACTGAAAATGAACAGGTCTACCAATCAGGGCATCCAGGCGTCCATCGCCAAGGGCTGGAAGCCCAACGCCTACCTGACCAACATGTCCATGGCGTTTTTCCAGAATCCCGCGGATTTCGTCGCCACCAGCATCTTCCCCATTTGCCCCGTGCCCCTGTCTGCGTCGTATTTCTATACGTTCAGCAAGGCCGACCTGGCCCGCGACAACGTGCAGCGCAAGCCGGCCTTTGGCCACGTCAATCCGGCCATCATGGGCCAGGAGGACAACTCCTATAAGTGCCAGGTTGACCAGGTGCTGGTCGGCATCGACCAGATCGCCCAGCTGAACTATCAGCGCAGCAACGCCCCCGGCGTCGCCGATCCCCGCCGCGCCAAGGTGCGCTTCGCCACCGAGCAGATGCTCTTGCATCAGGACATCCTTTTCGCGTCCAAGTTTTTCAAGGCCGCCGCGTGGGGCAACGTCAAGACCGGCAGGAGTACCACGCCAGGCACCAATGAATTCTGGAAGTGGGACAACTCCAGCAGCGACCCCATCGGCCAGATCGACGACCTCAAGGCCGAGATCAAGCGCAACGGTCGCCGCACCCCCAACCGCCTGGCCCTGGGCGTGGATGCATACATCGCGCTGAAGAATCACCCCGACATCATCGACCGCATCAAATACACCGGCACCACCGCAAACCCCGCCCGCGTCACCCCGCAGGTGCTGGCGGAGCTGTTCGGCGTCGAGCAGGTCAAAGTGCTGGAGAGTACCTACAACACCGCCGGCATCGGCCAGGCCGCGGCGATGGATTTCATTTGCGACAGCAAGGCCGCCCTCCTGTGCTACGCCACCCCCACCCCGCAGATTGACGAGCCCAGCGCGGGCTACATCTTCACGTGGGACATGCTGGGCAACGGCCAGCCCGTGGCCTTCGATCAGTTTGAGGGCGCCCCGGCGGATCACAGCGAATTCATCGAGGGCCTCATGTCCACCGACATGAAAAAAACCTGCGACGACCTCGCCGTGTTCCTCGAGGATTGCGTGTAAGGAGGGGCAGAAATGGGCGCTTACACCTGTTTGAAGCCCGCCAGATTTGCGGGCGTTGATTACGTTCCGGGGGATATCGTTCCCACGGAGGCCATCCCGTCCAACCGGGTGGGCGCCGTTATCCGCCTCGGTATCATCGCCGAGACGCAGCAGGCCGGATTCCAGGCCAGCACCCAGGCACCGGCCGCCTTCGGCATCCCCATCACCATCGACGGGAACACCGAGGAGCTGCAGGTCACGCCGGAGACGGTCATTGAAGCCGTCACCGTTCTGCAGATGACCGCGGAGGAAGCGGCCAAACGCATCGCCACAACCACAGACGCCACCGCCCTCATCGTGATCGACGCCTGTGACAGCCGCAAAACCGTCAAGAAAGCCGCGGCAGAGAGAGCCCAGACCCTGGAGACCCAGGCGGCGCAGGCGACTGCCGAATAATGGTACGGTCCGCCTATACCTACGACCCCACCCAGATCGCAAAGGGCGGCAAGGATCAAATGCGGTTTGAGCTTGGGGACACAATGGTCGAGGGCGGTGCCGACACCTGTGCGCTGACCGACGCGGAATATACCGCCATCATCGAAGCGACGCCCAGGTGGAAAAAGGCAAAGCTCCGCTGTATTGAATCCATCCTTTTCCGTTTTTCGTATGAAGTGGACACGCGGGTCGGCGCGTTGTCCTTATCCCTCAGTCAGCGCCTGGACGCATGGCGACGGCTCCGGGACGAATTAAAGGCGGAGGTCGAAACTGCGGCACCCGTCGCAAATCCGCAGGCCATCGGCGGCCCACACTATTTCCACACGGGGATGATGGAAAACCGCAGAGGCGGCGGCACCGAGGAGGAGCCCGGACATGTATCTCCGCACAGGTAATTTGATCAAGGACTTTATCATCGAGCCGATCAGCCGCAAAAAGGACAGCAAGGGACGGGCGCAGACAACCTACGACACCGAGACCCGCGCCATCCTGCGGGGCGTGATCGCCGACGCGGACGCCAACGCCATCGCCCGGTACAGCCAAACAGACCACCCCTGCACGCATCAGATCGTACAGAGGGGCGGCGAGGCGGCAAAACCGGGCGACCGGCTTGTCCGGGATCATGCCCATTATTACATCCTCGGCGTGGATAATATTGCGGCCATGGGCATCGCAACGATTTATTACGTGGAGGAAAGGACGGATCTGGACGATGGAAGTCAGTTTTAAGCAGGTACACAAAAAGGTGCTGGCTACGGTCGAGCAAGAGGCCAAAAGCCGGACGGTCAGGGCGGCCAATGTCATCAAAAAGGCGTCCAACAAAATCCTGTCGAATTCCGGCGGCCGATCCGGCCGTGTGTACCGCAAGCCGGCGACCATAACGGCAACCTATACGGCATCAGCGCCGGGAGAGCCACCTGCCCTCCGCACCGGCACCTTGCGCCGGAGTTGGCGCCCGTTGCCGTATGCCGAAATGGTCGGCACGGACAGGGTATTCACCCCCGGCATCCGCACCGACGTCGTCTATGCACCGTATCTTCAGGACGGCACGACCAAAATGGCCGCCCGCCCGTTTGAGGATAAGGTCAAGCAAGAAGCCTGGCCGGACGTCGTCCAGATTTACGGCCAGCCCTATCTCAAGTGAAAGGAGGTAAAAGCCGATGGAGCTGATTATCACATCCGCGGCGCCGGCCATCAACACGCAGGGCATCAAAAAAGGCGACCTGATCCGGGCCAAGTATTCCGCCTGGACGGAGGAAAGAAACGGACAGGTCGCCTCCGTGACACGGGATGAAATCCGCATCATTTGGCAGCCCGGCATCCGCAACGTGACCAACTTCTTCAGTATTTTGGCCGACGAAATCGCCGACGGCCTCTGGACGGTCACATGGTCGCCGGATTTGGAGACCATCTACACCCACACCCCGGCCGACGACGGCGACAGCGGCGGCGGCGGAGAATGAAGCTGGAAGAATTGATTTATTCGCGGATTTCCGGGGCCAATTACGGCAGCCCAGGGCTGGCCTCCTTTGACGGAGAGCCGGCCATTTTTTTCGGCCCGTGCCCGGAGGACACAGACAGGGGCTGGGGCGACCGCAGGCAATACCCGCGGATCAGTTACGGCCTCGACCTCCGCGGCGACCCGGAACGCCAGACAGCCGGCACGCTTTTCTGCGACGTGTGGTGTACCGAGGACGGCCCCGCCCCGGAGGACATCGAGCCGATCCTTCGGCGTGTTTTGTGCGGCGTCATCATGGCGCCCATAGACGACAACCCCTGCAGCTTCAGCTGGCAAGCGTCGCAGACGTTCCAAAGCAATCGGGACACCAAGACCGACAAGGTCATCGGCGTCACCGTCACCTTTGACATGATCGCCTTCCCGGAGCAGATCACAAGCGACCCCGACCCCGTGCTGGCCATGATGAAGTACATCCGGGACGAATACCCGGAGATCACGGTCATCGGCCAGGACACCCTCCCCGATTTTACGGAGCCGTCGGAGGATCACCCCGCTGTGTATTTCAGGCTCGACAGTTATGAGGTCGGCCGGGAGACGTTCACCGTGGCCTGGCTGGACGGCGTCGTCATGTGCCATTTGTTCGCACCCGGCGCAAGCGCCCGGCAGCGTTGGATCAGGGCCATCACGGACGATTTGGCCTGCCGTGGCGAGGTCATCATGCTGGACACGTCGCCGATGTTTTTGCGGCGGATCGCCGCGGACAACACCCTCGACCCGTTGAGCGCCGGGCAAATCCGACTGGGGGCAACATGGGGCATCCTGAAGCGCCAGAGATATGCGCACAGGCTCAACCACATTCACGTCAAAGAGCCGCCGAAGCCGCTAAAACCGCCCAAGCATTGGGTCACGGAATACGTCCGCAACGTCGGCATCCAGGCCGGAGGCGAGGCGGAGGCCACAGCTTACCCGTACCCGCTGGCAGGAACGGAACCGAACGCAATCATGCAGGGAGCCGTCAGGACCGCATCCATTGTCGCCGGATCGTCCGGCAATGACATGGCCTTTACTTATCCGCTCTGCGGAGAGGGCAACGATTAAGGAGGTACAGAGGAGGTCAAATAAAAATGGCTGGCACTTTCATCGTGGGCGAGACCAAAATCCGCCCCGGCGTCTATCATCGACATTTTCAGGATGCGCCTCCAAAAGAACAAGGCCCGCCCAAGCATTGGGTCACGGAATACGTCCGCAACGTCGGCATCCAGGCCGGAGGCGAGGCGGAGGCCATCCCCTTCCCCTACCCGCTGGCAGGAACGGAACCGAACGCAATCATGCAGGGAGCCGTCAGGACCGCATCCATTGCCGCCGGATCGTCCGGCGGAGATTTCTACATCAATTACCCGCTTTGCGGAGAGAACGAAAACGAATAGGAGGGAACAGTACATGAGTAAGGATACCACCCAAGCGGCCAGCCAGACTGCCGACCCGGTCTACACCGCGGCGGAGCTGGCAAAAGCGTCTGAAAATGTTTTCGGCGTTTCGCCGGACATCACCACCGCCGCCCTGCGCATGGCCAACATTCAGGTCGCTACCATCGCGCAGGCGGAGATGATCGTCAAGGAATTCGCCAACAAGGAGGTCAAATAAAATGGCTGGCACTTTCATCGTGGGCGAAACCAAAATCCGCCCCGGCGTCTATCAGCGCCGGTATAAGGAGGGCGCCGGGGCATCCGCGGGCGCCCGAAACGGCATCGGACTCGGCCTGATCCGTGCGAATTGGGGCCCCATCAATTCTGTCGTGGATTTCACCCCCGACACCAATGTCGCCAAGATTTTCGGCTCCGGCATGACGCAGGATCTGATCACCGAAATGTTTACCGGCGGCATCACCAAGGGCCACTTCGTCCGCGTGGGTACCGGCGGCTCCGCCCCGACCATCACCCTCAAGGACACGGCCAACACTCCGGCCAACGCCGTCAAGATCACCGGCGCCTACGTGGGCGACCGCGCCTTCACCGTGAGCATCCGGGACAGCCTGACCGGCGCCGGCCGTGAGTGCATTTTCTATGAGGGCACCACGGAATACGCCAAGGTCAGCTTCGCGGCCGATGGCGCGGAGGCCGACGGCCTGGTCAAGGCCATCAACGACAATCTGGACGATTTCATCGCCACCAAGCTGTCCGCAGGCAACGGCGTCCTGGCCACCATCACGCAGTCGGCCATGACCGCGGGCACCAACCCCACTGTGGCCACGGCGCAGTATAGCGCCGGCCTCGACGCCCTTTATACCGTGTTCGGCAATGTGCTCTGCGTGGACACCGACGACACCGCCGTCCATGCGCTGGTGCAGGCGTGGATCGACAAGGTCTACGGCAACGGCGGTTTTTGCACCGCCTGCCTGTCCGAGCCCAAGAGCGTCGCCACCGCCACCCGCATGACCAATGCCGCAGCGTTCAACGACGAAAAGGTGCAGTATGTGCTGAACAGTGCCAAGAGCGCTGCCGGCGTGGTGTATGAGGGCTGGCGCAACGCTGCCCGCATTGGCGGCATGATTGCCGCGTGCCCGTCCAACATTTCCCTGACCCACGCCGTCGTCTCCGGGTATGCGGTTTTGAACGAGACCCTTGCCCCCAGCCAGATCGAGACGGCCCTGCAGCGCGGCTGCATCGTCCTGACCACCAACACCGCAGGTCAGGTGTGGATTGAGCAGGGCATTAACACCCTGATCACCCCGAACGGCAACATGGACGAAGGCTGGAAGAAAATCCGCCGCGTCAAGACCCGTTTCGAGCTCATGCAGCGCGTCGGGGACACTGTGGACGCCCTGGTCGGTAAGATTAACAACGATCCCGACGGCCGTGCCACCATCATCGCCGCCATCAAAGGCGTCATTGGCCGCATGGTGGGCGAGAAGAAGCTCCTCCAGGGCGACGCCTATGAGGACGAAGCCAACCCGGCACAGGGCGATAGCGCCTGGTTTATCATCGAAGTCGATGACATCGACAGCATCGAAAAGATTTACCTGGCGTACCGCTACCGCTACACCGAGATTTGAGAGAGGAGGAACCTATGTATAACAACAGAGGCCCGCAGGACACCCGCTTTGCCCTCACCGGCAAGGACGGGGTCATTTACGACGGAAACGGCAAGCTCCTTGCCACCGTCGAGAGCTATCAGGCGCAGGTCAACGTGACCAACGCCGCCTACCAGCCCCTGGGCGATGCCCAGGAGCACAGCGTCCTCCAGTCGTACAAAGTCACGCTGACCATGTCCCAGATCATCGTCGAGGATGACGACCTCATCACCGACATGTTCGACATGATGCACAGCGGCCAGCAGCCCGACTGGACTTTCCAGGGCGTCCTTTATGGCCGAAACGGTACCTCGCAGCGTATGAACTACCGCGGCGTCGTGCCCGACGGCAACATCGACCTGCAGAATGTCAGTGTCGGCGACCTCATCAAGCGTGCCTGGAACATGGCCGTCAACGACCCGCCGGAGCTGCAGAGCCTGCTGCGGCTGTCCTGACCCATACCGAAAGTACACCAGACGGGGCAGCGCCAAAAGACGCGCCCCGTTAGAATTTGATGGAGGAAACAATGAGTACAAGAGTAACCGCACTCGCGGAAGTGACCGCCATGGGCCCTGTCACCCAGGAGGAAATCCGAGCAGACGCCCGCGAACACGAGGACGACCTGCTGAACGGGCTCCTGTCCGCCGCCAACTACAAACACGATGAGAGCGAAACTG
>Ga0310697_10002719_pt1 | contig 18470 bp, 14 predicted proteins | sample 172DNAGHGlowgp2_FD_203883 | JGI IMG/M metagenome (GOLD analysis project Ga0310697, IMG submission 203883) | Sheep rumen microbial communities from Palmerston North, Manawatu-Wanganui, New Zealand - 1728 DNA GHGlow gp2 (v2) (version 2) | ecosystem: Host-associated > Mammals > Digestive system >... | reverse complement strand
CGGCATGGCCATGAAGGCCTTCTCGTGGGACCTGTTGACCAAGGTCAACGGCGAGGCGCCCATGAAACAAGCCTATGAGGCTGGTCGTCTCGACCATCAGTATGACTATCAGTATGATATCTATCCCCAGGTGCGCGAGTGGGCTTACAAGGCTATCGAGTACTTGCAGAAGGAGGACAACTCGGCCTATGGCAACCGCATTGTGAACAACGATTACATATATGGCGGTGACAAGGACAAGTGGGTGAAGTTCTGCTATGCAGTGATTGCCCGCAACCTGGTCTCGCTGACCAACAAGCGTGACTTCAAGGAGAAGTACTACGATGAGTTCATCCAGGCTGTGAGCAAGGCCTTTACCAGCAACGATGACAACGCTACGTTGAAGATTGCCGGTGGTGGTGCCGACGCTGCCGAAAGTGGCTACAACAACTTCTGGGGGCCCTATCGTGGCAACTTGAGCTACAGCTACTTCCAGCATGACTATGCCGTGCAGCTGTTCACGGGTACCATCCGCAAGTATGACGAGCAGGGCAACTACATCCAGACCGAGGACACCCTCGAGCTCAATCGTCAGCACTATCCCTACCAGCTGCTCGACAAGCAGATCACCAGCGACACGCTGCCCGATGCCGGTCACTTTGACCCGCGCCGCCTTGTGAAACTGGCCACAACCGACAGCAGCAAGTATGCCACCATCGCCGACCGCGAGGTGCTGCGCAGCCTCTACTATGTGGGCTCGGGATTCACCGGCGCTACCGGTCCCATCGGTACCGCTCCCTCGTTCTGGGGCCGCAACGCTGTGTCCAACACCACCTATGATGGCTCTGGCCACTGGATCTATCGCGACGACTGCCCGTACATCATGACCACCTATGCCGAGCTGCTGTTCGACCTGGCCGAGGTACAGTTCAAGTATGGCAGCAAGAGCGAGGCATTTGAGACCTGGAAGAAGGCCTTGCAGGCCGATATGGACTTCACGGCCAGCTACATCGTAGCCGGTACCGTGAACGGCAATTACCGCCAGGGCGACCGTGTGACCAAGGCCACCTTCACCACGCTGGCTCAAGAATACCTGAATGGCCCCTACGTGGCTGGTCTGCCCATGAGCGACTTCTCGCTCTCGCACATCATGATGCAGAAGTACCTGGCACTCTATCCCTGGGGCGCCATCGAGGCCTGGGTTGACCTGCGCAAGTACTTCTATGACATTCAGTACACTGGCGACTATCCCAAGTACCTCAATGGCTGGGACAAGACGACCCTTGACCAGAAGCTGGATACGGATCCCACCAAGGTTTACAAGGGATTCTGGTTGCAGCCCGCACAGGTACAGGGCCGCAAGAGCGCTTTCAACAAGGACAACAACGGCTCGCCGTGCTTCCGCCTGCGCCCGCGTTACAACTCGGAGTACATGTGGAACAAGGGCAACCTTGATGCCCTGCTGCCCATTGGAGGTCAAGAACTTGACTACCAGTGCTCCATCATGTGGTTCTGCTATCCCGGAGATATGCCTACTTCCAGATAATTTATTAATGATAATAAAATCCGATAGATTATGAAATATTTCAAATATATAGCATTATTGCTGCTGGTGGCTGTCACAATGGGATCCTGTGACAAGAAGGATGTTTCCTACATGGCCGAGCCAGTTGATGAGTCGGCTAAAGCCTACGTCCAGATTGGCTACTATGCTCCCGTGACCGCTGGTGCAGCCAATTATATGTACTACATTGACATCAATGGCGTTGAGTACGGCAATGATGGCGCTACCTTCCTGGCCACATTCAATACTGTGCCCTCGGGTGGTACCAACAGATACTATGCCGTCGATGCAGGAAGCGTCAACATCAAGCTTCACAGCAGAGTGAAGGTGGGTGAAACCCCTGAGGGAGAACCCATTTATGAGTATCCTATTGTCTATGACCAGAATGTGACTGTCAATGCAGGCAAGCGCTATTGTATCTATGTACATGACCTGAACAAGGCTCCCATCCCCGTCGAGATGACTCCTGCTCCCGAATTTGGCAAGGCGCTCGACACCGACTCGCTGTGCCGCGTGCAATTCATCAACCTGTTGTATGAGGCTGATGGAACGCCCTACACTGGCAAGGTACAGTATGGCGTCCAGAATCTGGACACCAAGGAGTATGAGCCCGTGGGTGAGCCTGTAGGCTTCGGTGAGTGCACCTCGTGGTGGTACACCAAGATTCGCAAGACCGTTTATAACAGTAGCGGTTCACAGCGTCGCGAGGTGTGCCTGTTTGCCGTGGACAATAATGGTCAGGTGACTGGCATGCTCCCCTACACCAAATCTAATGGCACCGTGGGTGATTTTACCGATTACTGGACCTGGTACATTGGCCGTGCCTATCGTCAGATCGCTGCTGGTAACTGCGGCAGCAAGTCCATCCGTTGCACCCTCTATCAATTTGTGATTGAGTAACAACATTGTAGGGCAAGCCCCTACCCTACCCCAATAAAACGACCGCCGAGGTATCCTTACCCCGGCGGCGTTTTTTTATCGATTTAGTATCCCATTCACAAGGCCTGTAGAGACGCAAAATCTTGCGTCTCGCTACGTCCGTCAAAGTAATGACAATCGTCGTGTAAACAGTAGAGACGCAAAATTTTGCGTCTCTACATATCTAATCAATTGGGATACAGTGTTTTATTGTTTTTTTCGCAATCGCGTTATAATTTTAACCGTGTTCTCATAAATCCCGTGGAATGATAGTTTCTTATTCCTCGGGCTGCGGTGCGTCGATATCAATGACAGGAGCAGCATTGAGCAACGAGCGGTACAGGTCGGTCATCTTCTTGTAGAAGGCGGGGTAATCGAGGTTTTCCTCAAAGTCCCTTTGCGCTTGAGTGCCAAGCCGCGAGCGGGTGGCCGTGTCATTGAGCAGGTGATTGATGGCTGCGGTGAGCGCTTCCTCATCGCCTGGAGGCACCAGCAGGCCATTCACGCCATCGTGAACATACTCGGGCTGGGCACCATTGTCGCTGCAAATGTGGGCCTTACCTGCCATCATATACTCTAAGTTACTGATACCCAACGCTTCGGGCTGAATTGACGGTAAGACGCCAAAGTCGGCTTGACGCAGGTATTCCAGAATGTTGTCCCTGAAACCTAGCAGCGAAACATTGTGGACAAGTCCGTTGGCAACAATGAAACCCTTGATTTTTGCCTTATATTTGGGCTGTCCATCGCCGATAATGGCCAGGTGGTACTTGGCCTTATCCACATGGGTTAATGCGCTCAGGAGCGATTCTAGGCCTTTTTCGGGGGATATTTTGCCATGATACATGATCAGCGCCTGGTGGCTATCCATGCCCAACTCCCGTCGCAGGTCGGGCACCTGAGTGCCAATCATACTGTCACAGACGCTGTCGCGGAGGACCACCGTACGGTCGGCATACTGCTTCTTGGCTTTGCCCAGGAAGGCCTCTCGGGCCATCTCGGACGAGAACACAAAGCAATCGATAGACTTGTACAGCTTGGTGTACATGTAGTTGTTCTTGGGCTTATAGACCCCGTGGACGCTGACCACCACGCGTGTATTGCGGTTCTCGCTGATGCGTCGGGCCATCACAGCCATGAAGGCATCCTTAAAACTGTGGACGTGGATGACGTTCTGCCCCTTGCGCAGCAGGCGTGCAAAGCGCACGGGAGAATCAATGTCGGTCACGCCCTTGAGTGGCAGGATGGAGATGGGAATCTCCAGACGGCGGTACTGCTTGAGCACAACAGGATACTTGCGGCACACCACTTCGGCATAGAACTCAGGGTCGTTGCGCAAGCGTTCCACCAGGTCATAGGTGTATTGTTCGGCACCGGTCCAATGCTTGTTGGAAACTATATGAAAAACGTTAATCATCTGTAAATGTGGCTATTGAGTACTAAAGGTTATCCTCAATAGCCACAAAGGTACTAAAAATTTCTATTATTCTCCCCTACCCTGTCACTCTTTCTTTTCTTCGCCGCTAAAGAGTTCCTTGATGCCTCCAATCGAGCCGAGCAGGTTAGTGGCTTCATAGGGCAGATAAACCGTCTTGGTCTTGTCGCCACTGGCAACAGTGTCCAGCATCTGGATATACTTCTGGGCCAGCAGATAGTTGGCGGGATTGGTGCTCTGGCCCACTGCCTGGGTAATCTTGTCGATAGCGATAGCCTCGGCCTCGGCCTTGCGGATGCGGGCCTGGGCTTCACCCTCGGCACGCAGGATCTCGGTCTGCTTGTCGGCCTCGGCCTGGTTGATGCGGGCGGTCTTTTGACCCTCGGACTGGAGAATGGCAGCCTGCTTCTGTCCCTCGCTGGTCAGGATGGTGGCACGCTTATTGCGTTCGGCCTGCATCTGCTTCTCCATGGCCTGCAATACCGTTTGAGGCGGCTGGATGTCCTGCAACTCTACTCGATTCACCTTGATACCCCACTTGTTGGTGGCGTCATCGAGGACGGCACGCAGCTTGGAGTTAATAGTATCGCGCGAGGTAAGTGTCTGGTCCAGTTCCAGTTCACCGATAATGTTACGCAACGTGGTCTGAGTGAGCTTCTCGATAGCGTTGGGCAGGTTATTGATTTCATACACAGCCTTGAAGGGATCTACAATCTGGAAATAGAGCAATGCGTTGATCTGAGTCAGCACGTTATCCTTGGTTATCACGTTCTGCTTGTCAAAATCATAGACTTGCTCGCGCAGGTCGATGCTATTGGTGGTGCGGTAACGGCCGTGCTCATAGGCGATAATTGTCTTGGGACGGTCGATAAACGGGATAATCAGGTTGATACCAGGCTTGAGTGTCGCATAATACTTGCCCAGGCGTTCAACAATCTTAGTCTCGCTCTGCGGAATAATCACGAGTGCGCTCTTGACAAGAATCAGCGCCAGAAGGACAACGACGATAAGAAATATTGATAAGGGTGTCATAATGTTTATGTTTTTAATTGTTATACATTTCTTGTTTGGGTTGATACTGAGATTAATCCTTGAGGGCTTTAACCGTGAGGATGATGCTGTCCATCTTGACAACGCGCACCCTACAGCCCTTCTCGATGGCGCTACCGTCCGAGCTACGGGCCTTCCAGTCATCACCGTCGATAGAAACTCGGCCAAAACCGTTAGCCTCGATATCCTCGCTCACGCGCCCGCTCTGGCCAATAAGGGCTTCGGCATTGCTCAGGCGCTCCCTGTTGGGCTTGTGCAATTTCTTGATCAGCGCCGGCCTTACCAGCACCAAGCTCAGCGCCGAGATGATGGCAAAGATGATGATTTGCCACGTGAGTGACAACCCGCAGCCAGCAATGATGGCAGCTGCAGCGGCACCAATGGCAAAGCACAAGAGGAAGAAATCACCTGATGTTAATTCAAGAATGAGGCACAAGATGGAAATACTGATCCAGATGAGCCATAGGTTGGATGTTAAATATTCGATCATAGCCTTAAAATTTTTATGTGGTTAGTACTGTTATTATCTCTCATTCCTCATGTGAATACTCTTTCTACATCTCTTAGACGCACGACCTCATGAAAAAACTACACATTGTTGATGCAAATTCTAAAAAATCTCAAGACGCTGCATCCCATATTGCATACTCTGTCTTTTTTCAATGCCGGTAAAGTGACATCCGGGTACTGTTCAGCAAAGGTATAGAATTACTCTCTATACTGCAAGTTTTATGCCAAAATTCACGCAAAATTCACGGACGATAGCCCGAACTTGACTGAATTTTCAATTCTCAGGAGGTTAAATCGGGATTTCAGGCTGTTTTTCAGTCAGTTGGGCCATTTTAGCAGTTGAGGCAGAAAAATTGAGCGCCTATCGTTTGATTTATTAAAATAATGTGGTATCTTTGTATCCCGTTTTTTTAGAGCAAACCAAGTTAAGAAGATGACCGAGATTGTTTATATGACCCAGGGCAAGGCCGAGATGCCTCGACTCAACGAGCCGGTGCTGCGTGACTGGATTGTAGAGGTGGCAAGGAGGCATGGGCAGAATGTGGGATGTCTGACCTACGTCTTCTGCGACGACGCATATATCCTCGCAACCAACCGTGAGTTTCTGGGTCATGACTATTATACCGATATCATCACCTTTGATTACACCAATTCACGACACATCGCTGGCGATATGGTTATCTCGCTCGATACCGTTCTAACCAATGCGCAAGGCTTGAACACCCCCTATGAGAACGAGCTCATGCGTGTCATCATTCATGGCGTGTTGCACCTGTGCGGTATCAATGACAAGGGACCTGGCGAGCGCGAGGTCATGGAGCAACACGAGAATGACGCATTGGCCATACTGCCTGCTAACGTTTTCTTGAAAGACTGATTTATCCTTAACAATGAGAAACGACTATGACGTCATAGTGGTGGGTGCCGGGCATGCCGGTTGTGAAGCAGCGCACGCTGCGGCCCGCCTAGGGTCACACACGCTATTGATCACCATCGACATGAACAAGATTGCTCAGATGAGTTGCAATCCCGCGGTCGGTGGTATTGCCAAGGGGCAGATTGTACGGGAAATTGATGCGCTAGGTGGCCAGATGGGTATCGTTACCGACCGTAGCAGCATCCAGTTCAGAATGCTCAACCGCAGCAAGGGCCCAGCCATGTGGAGTCCTCGTTCCCAGAGTGACCGTCAGCGATTCATTCTCGAGTGGAGAGCCGTGCTCGAGAACACCCCCAATCTGTACATGTGGCAGGATTCGGTCAACGAACTGGTGATCCAGGGTGGGGTAGTGAAGGGTGTTAAAACCGCACTGGGAATGACTTTTGGAGCTCAGGCTGTGATCATCACTGCGGGCACTTTCCTCAATGGATTGATGCATGTGGGGGCTGTTCAGACCCCTGGTGGACGTGTCTCAGAGCCACCGGCGAGGGGCATTACCGAGCAACTGGCCTCGCTGGGGCTCACCGCAGGTCGCATGAAGACAGGGACTCCGCCGCGGCTTGACGAACGCACCATCGATTTCACACAGTGCATCAAGCAAGAGGGCGAACGGGATTTCCACCATTTTTCCTATCTTCCTGATGTCACTTCGCCCCTCGAACAACGACCCTGCTGGATTGTGCATACCAACGAGCAAGTGCATGAGGTCTTGCGCAAGGGTTTGCCCCAATCTCCCCTCTATAATGGCCAGATCAATAGCATCGGGCCCCGTTATTGTCCAAGCATCGAGACCAAGATTGTCACCTTTGCCGACAAGACTTCCCACCAGCTTTTCATCGAGCCTGAGGGCTCAACGACCCACGAGATGTACCTCAACGGATTCTCGTCATCATTGCCCTGGGATGTACAGATCGAGGCCTTGCGCCACATTCCGGCCTTGCGCCATGTGCATGCTTTCCGACCGGGCTATGCGATCGAGTATGATTTCTTTGACCCGACCCAATTGCACCACACGTTGGAGTCCAAGGTGATAAAGAATCTATTCCTTGCAGGCCAGGTGAACGGCACCACAGGCTATGAGGAAGCAGCAGGGCAGGGGCTTATTGCCGGCATCAATGCCCACCAGAACATCATCGGAGGCGAACCTTTCACACTGGCACGCAACGAAGCCTATATCGGCGTGCTGATCGATGACCTGGTGACCTGTGGGGTGGATGAGCCATACCGCATGTTCACCTCCCGCGCCGAGCACCGCATCCTGCTGCGTCAGGACGATGCCGACATGCGTTTGACCGAGAAGGGCTATCGTTTAGGACTGGCCACACGAGAGCGCTATGACTTGATGTGCAGCAAGCGAGAGCAGATAGAACGCCTCACCGCCTTCTGCAAATCATATACCGTTAAAGCCGCTGCGATCAACCCCGTGCTCGAGGCGCACAAGATGTCACCCTTGACTCAGGGGCAACGATTGCACGACCTGTTGTTGAGGCCGCAATTGACCATGGCCATTTTGGCCGACGCGTTGCCCGACCTGCAAGCCCTAATCGACGGGCTCGAGGAGGCGCGACGCGATGAAATTGTCGAAGCTGCCGAGATTGCCATCAAGTACCGTGGCTATATCGAACGCGAAACCTTGATTGCCGATCGCGTGGCACGTCTCGACAATGTCACCCTGAAGGGAAAGTTTGACTATTCCCAGATCCGCCAGATTTCGACCGAGGCGCGGCAAAAGCTACAGGCCATAGACCCCGTGACGGTGGGGCAGGCCTCTCGCATCCCCGGTGTCTCGCCCAGCGATATCAATATATTGCTCGTTTTGTTAGGAAGATGAATTGTTCCACGTGAAACAAAATTATCATAAAATACTGATTTTCAATGAATAACAACGAATTAGAAAGAGTGAAAAGCGTGGTGCGCAATGTGCCCGATTTTCCAGTTCCAGGTATCCAGTTCAAGGATTTAACCACAGCTTTCAAGGATCCCGAGGCATTGCAGATCATGACACGCGCCATGGCCGACCTGTACCGCGATGCAGGCGTGACCAAGGTGGTGGGTGTTGAGGCCAGAGGCTTCATCGGTGGCGCTATTCTCGCCACCCAGCTGAATGCCGGATTTGTCCCACTGCGCAAGCCAGGCAAATTGCCCGCCGAGGTCATCCAGAAGTCCTACACCAAGGAGTATGGCACTGACACGATCGAGATCCACAAGGACGCCATCACCCCCGATGACGTGGTGGTCATCCATGACGACCTGCTCGCCACGGGTGGCACCATGCTGGCCGCCTATGAGCTGGTGAAGTCGATGAATCCCAAGAAAATTTTCATCAATTTCATCTGTGATCTGGAAGTGCTGCATGGACGTGACGTGTTCCCGCCCGAAGTTGAAATCACGTCTCTGTTCACCTTCTAGCAGGGCCATCGATAACCCCGATAACAGTTGGCACTATGACCGAAAGCCTGAAACTCAAGTTGTCGTTGCTTCCCGAGGAACCTGGCGTTTACCGCTACCGCAATCGGGAAGGGACGATCATCTATGTGGGAAAGGCTAAGAACTTGAAGCGGCGCGTCAATTCCTACTTCAATCGTGAGCACGCCTCGCTGCGCACGACCATGCTCGTGCGCAATATCGCCGATCTGGAATACACTGTCGTCAATACCGAGGAAGAAGCTCTCGACCTAGAGAATGCGCTCATCAAGGAATACCAGCCGCGCTACAATGTGCTGTTGAAGGACGACAAGAGCTACCCGTGGATATGCGTCTCGGGAGGGCTCTATCCCCGAGTCTATATCACACGCGACGCAAGGGCCAAAGGGGACCGCTTCTATGGCCCCTATCCACGCACCGAGGTGGCCAAAGTGCTTGTGGACACCATCCGTCAAATCTACCCGCTGCGCACTTGCCGCCTGGTTGTTTCACGTGAAACAATCGAGGCTGACAAGCACCGCTTGTGCCTGCAATACCACATCCATCGTTGTGAAGGATGCTGCAAGGGGTTGGTGAGTGCCGAGCGCTATGGCCAATACATCCATGAGATACGCCAGATTCTCAATGGTGACACCCACCAGTTGATGGATTTGCTCATGGATGAAATCCTGCAACTGGCCAGTGAAATGCGCTTTGAAGAAGCCGAAGTCATCAAGCGCCGTTACAAATTGCTGGAGCATGTGCGGCGGCGCTCGGTGATTGTGAATCCGTCAATCCACAACATCGATGTGTTTGGGCTATTGCGTGACGACGACGCGGCATGGGTAAACTTCATGCACATGCGGGGTGGGGCAGTGGTCCAGTCCTATACGCTCGAGTACCGCCTCTCGACCCGTGACGAGACCGATGCCGAAATCATGTCGATGGCAATTGCCGAAGTGCACCAGCGCTTTGCCCAAACCTACCGTAATGACCGTGTGTCTGAGGTGATGGTCAATGTTGTGCCTGATGTGGAATTTGCGGGTCTGACCTTTACTATTCCACAGCGCGGTGACAAGAAGAAATTGCTGGATATCGCTATAAAAAATGCGACTCAAAAGCGTACCGACCGCTTGCGCATGATGGAAAAACTGAATCCCGAGCAGCGCACCACGCGCACCTTGACGACAATGCAACGCGACCTGCGTCTGACGGTGCTGCCGCGTCATGTGGAATGCTTCGACAACAGCAACATCAGTGGTTCAAGTGCTGTGGCCTCGTGTGTGGTGTTCCGCAATGCCAAGCCGGCAAAAAAAGAGTACCGGCATTTCATCATTAAAACGGTGGACGGGGCCGATGATTTCGCATCGATGCGTGAAGTCATCAGCCGCCGTTATAGCCGACTGGTGCAGGAGGGGCAGGAACTGCCGCAATTGCTCATTGTGGATGGGGGAAAAGGGCAGGTAACGGCAGCCATCGAGACGCTGGCAGACTTGGGCCTGCAGGGGCAGATGGCAGTCGTGGGAATCGCCAAGCGCATGAATGAGGTCTATTTCCCTGGCGACAGCGTGCCGCTGTACATCGACAAGAACAGCGAGACACTGCATGTGATCCAGCGCCTGCGTGACGAGGCCCACCGCTTTGCCATCACGTTCCATCGCAAGCAGCGCAGTAAGGGGCAGGTACACAGTGCACTCGACGATGTGCCAGGCATTGGCCCCAAGACACGCACCTTGTTACTCAAGCACTTCAAGTCGTTAAAGCGCATCCGGGAGGCCAGTGTGCAAGACCTGGCTGCGGTTATCGGACAGGCCAAGGCTCAGTCGCTGGCGGCGGCACTGCAGGCGCCGGTCAATGCCTCTGATGACGAAACAGCAACCCACTAACAATCAAGATATGAAGCAATTAGTGATATTTGGTAACACTTACCAGCAGGAAGATCCCGCCAAGGTTTTGTCTCTATTGCACGACCTGAGGCAACGAGGACTTGAAATCGCTGTGGAGGTGGATTACCTGGATTTTCTAACTAGTGGCAATAACAGGGAAGGTTTCATCTCTTTTGAGACAAGTGCCGTGCCCGATGCCGACATGGCATTATCGCTGGGAGGTGATGGCACGTTCTTGACCACGGTGATGTGGGTGGCCAGGTTGGGAATGCCCATTCTGGGTATTAATCTAGGGCACCTGGGGTATCTCACAGCCGGCAGGCTCGACGAGAGCAGCCATGTGATTGACGACGTGCTGGCGGGTAACTTCCGCATCGAGGAGCGCACGATGTTGCAGGTGGCCTGCGACCAAGTAGAGATTCCTCACCCGTGGGCCTTGAATGAGATTGCTATCCTGCGTCACGACACCTCATCGATGCTGGATATGGAAACAAGGCTGCGCACTCATGAGTTGACCACCTACCGTGGTGACGGACTCATCGTGAGTACACCAACGGGCTCCACGGCCTACAATATGAGTGTTGGGGGGCCTATTCTGGAGCCCACCACCTCATGCCTGGTGCTGTCTCCCATCTCACCTCACTCGTTGACCATGCGCCCCCTTGTGGTGCGCGACGACAGCGAGATTGCCGTGCGCACGCATTCCCGTGCCGACCACTACGAGGTGAGTATCGATGGTGAGGTGACACTTTGCCCCACAGGTTCGACCTTGACCTTCAGCAGGGCTCCACATTGTGCAAGGGTTATACAATGCATGAGCAATAATTTTGCCAACACCCTGCGTCAAAAACTCCTTTGGGGAACCGACCAGCGATAACCCCATCGAGTAGCACATCGCTTGAATGATAAAAAGAAAAGGCTGCGTCTCAACAGAAACGTAGCCTTTTCTTTATTTTGCATTGTGTCGCTTCTTCTACGATCACTGGTAGAGCCTGCGATGGGTCAGGATCGAACGATAGATGTGGATCATCTCGTCGGCCAGCACCTTGCTAGTGAACTTCTCGGTATTGTCGCGGGCGGCCTTTAACAAGGCTGCCTTCTTGTTCTCATCCTCCAGCACATCGCTCAGCAGGTCGGCTCCCTGGCCGAAGTCGTCGTAATAGATGGCCCCGTTACCGCCAATCTCACGCGCCTTGGCCGAATCTTTACAGATGACAACTGCACCGCTGCGCTGTGCGTTGATGATTTTAAACAGGTCGCGGTTGCGGTCGGTATTGGGAATGATAACAGCTTGAGCCATTTTGCACACTGCCGTGAGGTCGGCATGGTGGATTTTGTCCAATTGCTTGAACCGATGGAAGATGTGCATGTCATGGGCCTGCTCTTTAATGACATGGTCAAAGTGGTCGGTGCGGTAGCCGAGCAGGATGATGGAAATCTTGCGGTCGCGCAACTCGTGCACCAGTTGCATGGCTTCTTTCACATTGTCATCACGATTCAGACGACCCTTATACAAGATGAATTTTTCGGGCAAGTGATATTTCTTGCGCAGGATGTCAAACATGTTCTCGGGGACAGAGTCGTCGCAGCCAGCAAAGAAACACGGATGTACTACCTGTACATCATCGGGATTCACGTGGTAATGATCAATGATCAGCTGGCGGTCAACCTCGTTGAGGGCGATCACACGCTTGGCAATCTTGCAGGCTTTGCGGGCACGGCGCTGCATGAGCATCCGTTCGATCCATCCATTGGCATCCTTATATAACGGATCGAGCATCGTGAACACCGTTGGGAAACTACTGCCGTTAAAGCCCGATGCGATACCGTCGTCGATACCGTGGAATGCATTTACGCCATGCCCCTTGGCCGAGCGCACAATGCCATGACCAGTGTACCAGCGCTTGGTGTTGTGGATGTGATTGCGTGGATATTTCACCCTCACACTGTCCTCGTTGAGCAAGGATGTGAGGTGCTTGTTCTGCTTGTTCTCGGGAGAGTACAGGATATAATAGTTGTCAGGATAATTTACGGCCAAAGCCTTAATAAGGATGCGCCCGTAGTAGGACGTATCATTATTCTCCATGATGATTCTTCGGCCACCGTAACCTACTACCATGATTTATTTTCTCGTTTGTTCTTAGTGTTAATATTTGTCAGTCAATCTTTCACAATCTGCAAAGTTACTATGTTTTTTTATTTTAGGCATGATTTTATCGTCCATTTTTTGCTCATTTGCATTAACTTTGCCAAAAAATTATATTGTCATGAGACGTTTTTTATTCTTATGGTGTGTACTTTGTCTGTTTGCTTCTTGCGGGACGGCCAGACATGGTTCGGGTGGAGCCGACCTTCACCCCGACGAGGTGTTCACAGTGACCGATGCTGATATTGCCAGCGAGGTATTACTCATCAATAACGCCATCAAGGGTGAGTGGAAATATGGTGGGCCCGCTGTTGACGTGAGCGGGAAAAACCTGCTTGCAGGGGTGGGGAAGCCCATCGCCAAGGGAAAAATCAAGAAAAAACTCAAGAATGCCTTCAAGTCGGTGGGACTGGACAAGTTGAGCCCACGTTTCACCTTCAACAATGATGGCACCTGCGTCATGAGGCTGATGGGGGTGAACATCAATGGAAATTACAATTATAACCCCGACTTGAACAAAATCTCCTTCAAGTGGCATGGCATCCCCATGAGTGCCCAACTCAAGCGTGATGGCAAGAAGAAACTCCATCTCACATTCGAGGCCGACAAATTTTTGAAACTCCTATCTCTGGCCAGTAGGTTCAGTGACAGTTCCTCGATCAAGGCAATCGGCAAGTTGCTGGATAACTATGAGGACATTATGGTGGGGTTTGAATTGAAGCGGTAAACTCTCCCTTCATGTAAAGCCCCCATGGAGGCTGCCAGCACAAGAAAATCATGGAGGGAAATCCCTTAATTAGTGGACTTCCCTCCATGGTGTTGATTGATGTTGCTTTACGCTCGTCACTTTCTCGTTATCGGCGGGGAGGCTGGCTCATGCGTTGCTTGCCCTTGTTCACCGCTTGCTTCTTGGTCATCATGCCAGTGCCCATGCGACTGCCTGGCTGACTCTTATTGGTGGTGCTCACGCCAGGTTGCGTGCCACCCATGCCGGGCTTGGGCTGTGACTTGCCTGATGGGGCGCCAAAGGTACGTCCGCTATAGGCGCTGTGGTCAAAGTAGCGGTTAGAACCCTTGTAAACCTGGTATCCAGGAGGTGCCACATGATAGAAGCGATCCTTGGGATAACGGTTGTAGATGCCGAACACAAACTTCTTGTTCTCCCACGACATGGGGCGGTAGAAGTATTCCAGCGTGATGTACAGCTGGTACTGTGCCGGTGAGAGCACATACCTCAGCTCGTTATTGCGGCGGGTCCAGAAGGTGCCGAACAGGTCATCATAGGTATCGACACACATGATGTAATCGATATTGATTTCATACACGGCGTTATACTGGTCGTCGCTCAGGGCCAGTTCATAGGCCATCTTATCGGTCAGAAAGAAGGCCTGGTCGCGGGCCGATTTGTAGCTCATCGCATTGGCGGCCGACGCCAGTGTCAGCACTGCCACCATTGTTAAGATAAACCGTTTCATAGTGCGTATGTTTTATTCGTTTCTAAATGTTTGTTGCCTCAAAATTAGCGATATTCACTCATCGTTGCAAATTTTTTAGACAAAGATTCATAAATAATCGACTAATCATCCCACAACCTGCATGTTCCGTGCCATGAAATCGCGTTAGCCTCTCATCATGGCCAAGTCGCAGTCGAGAGGTTGATTTTTCTAGACCAAGGGCACTGTTTTCCCGATTTCTGTGTCTTGATTTCTCGTGTTTCACTGTTTATTTGTACATTTGCAGCTATTATGATAGACTTCACGCCGTTTATTCGCAGCCATTTTCTGGGGCGCTTGCAGCAACACCAGCGCTATATCGACCATGCCGATGCTGTGCAGCAGGGTGAATTGGTACGCCTTATTGAGAAGGCGGCCCTGACACGCATTGGCCGCAAGTATGATTTCTCGTCAATCCGCACCTACCGCCAGTTTGCTTCGACCTTGCCGTTGTATTCCTACGAGAACCTGCAACCGCACATCATGCGCATGGTCAATGGAGCCAAGGATGAGTTGTGGCCAGGACGATGCTATAACTTCGCCCAGTCTTCAGGAACGAGCGATGGCCGCAGCAAGTATATCCCCATCACGCGCGAGGCTTTCCAGTGGAACCACTACCAGGGTAGCAGCGACGTGGTGTCACATTACCTGAACCTCAATCCCGATAGCCGCATTTTCTCGGGCAAGGCGTTCATCCTGGGCGGCAGCTTTGCCAACAACCTGCAATTGCAGCGTGGGGTGAGGGTAGGGGACTTGAGCGCCAATCTCATCGAGAATATGAACCCGCTGGCCAACTTGTTGCGCATTCCCAGCCGCCAGGTGGCGCTCATGGAGGACTGGAGTGAGAAACTGCCTCGCCTGGTGGAGGCTGCCATCGGGCAGAATGTGACAAACCTGAGCGGTGTGCCTTCTTGGTTCCTCACTGTCCTGAGAAATGTGCTTGAAAAAGCAGGCAAGACATGCATCCATGAGGTGTGGCCCCATCTGGAGGTGTTCTTCCATGGGGGCATCGCCTTCGGTCCATACCGGCAGCAGTATGAGGAAATCTGCGACATGACAAGGATGCACTTCCTCGACACCTATAATGCCAGCGAGGGCTTCTTTGCGGTCCAGAGTGACTGGGACAGCGAGGCCATGCTGCTCTTGCTCGACATAGGGGTGTTCTATGAGTTCCTGCCCGTTGAGCAGAGTGAAAGCGAGACCCCCGAGGTTTATCCCATCTGGGAAATCGAGAAAGGCCGCACCTACGAGTTGATCATCACAGCGGCCAATGGCTTGTGGCGCTACCGCCTGGGCGACACGGTGACCATCGAGCAACTCAACCCAGTGAAAATCAAGATTGCGGGCAGGACACGCAGCTTTATCAACGCCTTTGGCGAGGAATTGATGGTGCACAATGCCGATCATGCCATCACCCTGGCAGCCGAGGAAACCGGCGCTAAGGTACTCAACTATACCGCAGCGCCCGTCTATTCGACCAGCGGACAACGTGGACACCACCAGTGGCTCATCGAGTTTGCCCGCAAGCCGCAGGACACTGACCATTTCATGCAGCTGCTGGACCAGCACCTGCGTGAAGTCAACAGCGACTATGACGCCAAGCGCACTGGCGACATCTTCCTGGCGCCTCCCACGCTGGTCATCGCCACAGCTGGCCTGTTCGACCGCTGGCTGGCATCTACCGGCAAGCTGGGCGGCCAGCGCAAGGTGCCTCGCCTGAACAACAACCGCACCATCATCGAACAAATGCTCTCCCTGATGAATCCATCGTGACAAAATACAACTGCTTCATGTTTAGGAGATTTGTTTATAGTAATATCGGGGCTGCGGTACTGAATATGCTGGTGGCCTACCTGGTGTGGATGCTGTCGCGTGTGGCTTTTTTCATGGAAAACTGGTCCACGTTTGCGCCTTACATGTCGTGGCCGTTGTTCAAGAGCATGGCTCATGGGGCGCTGGTGTTTGACACGTCGGCGCTGCTCTATGTCAACGCGCTGTATCTGGTGCTCATGCTGCTGCCCCTGCACCTCAAGGAGCGGGCAGGTTTCCACAGGTGGATGAAGTGGCTCTTTGTCATCACCAACGGCGTAGGCCTGGCGATGAACCTGATGGATGCGGTCTATTTCCAATATACAGGACGCCGCTCAACGGTGTCGGTGTTCACCGAGTTTCAGAACGAGGGCAACATCGCCTCGATCCTGTTGACCGAGAGTGTGAACCACTGGTATCTGGTGCTGGCATTCATCGCGCTGGTGTTTATCCTGTGGCGCTGCTACACCAAGCCGCGCCTGGAGGTCTATCGCTTTGGGCATCATTATTACCTCTCCCAGTTCGTCGCCCTGTTGTTGATGGTTCCGCTGGCCATCGTGGGCATCCGCGGCAGTGTCACGGCTGGAACGCGTCCCATCACCATCAGCAATGCCAATGAGTTTGTCAACCGTCCTATCGAGGCATCGGTGGTGTTGAATACACCGTTCTCGATGATACGCAGCGTGGGCAAGAAGGTGTTTGTCACGCCCGATTACATGACTCCCAGCCAGATGGCGGCCATCTACAGCCCCGTCCATAGCCATCCCGTCGTTGATGAGCTGAGCCACCAGGGAAAGAATGTCGTTGTCCTCATTGTCGAGAGCATGGGCAAGGAGTATATCGGCTCGTTCAACCCCGACCTGGACGGGGGCAACTATAGGGGATATATGCCCTTTATCGACAGCCTGATCAACAAGTCGATGACCTTTAAGTACAGCTTTGCCAACGGGCGCATCAGCATGGATGCCATGCCCTCGATCCTCTCGGGCCTGCCCATGATGGTCGAGCCGTTCTTCCTCACGCCCGCCTCGCTCAACGATGTGGAGGGACTGCCCTCGATGCTCGCACGCGAGGGCTACAGCAGCGCCTTCTTTCACGGTGCCCACAATATCTCGATGGGTTTCAGCGCCTATGCCCACAGCATCGGTTACCAGAGTTATTATGGCCTGGACGAGTACTGTAAATCCCCAAAATATGGCGGTATGGACGATTTTGATGGCAAGTGGGCCATCTGGGATGAACCATTCCTGCAATTCACACTCGATGGCATCAACGGCATGAAGCAACCATTCCTGGCTACTGTATTCACGGCCTCGTCCCATCATCCCTTTGGCCTGCCCGAGCAGTACCGCGATTCTCTGCGGGACGAGGGCGGCTCGCCCATCCACAAGTGTGTGCGCTATACCGACCTGGCCCTGCGCCGCTTCTTTGAGCGTGCCAGCCGTGAGCCGTGGTACCACAATACCATCTTTGTCCTTGTAGCCGACCACACCAACCAGAGCACCCACGACGTTTATAAGACCGACCTAGGCCTGTACAGCATCCCCATCATCTTCTTCACGCCCGATGGCACGCTCAAGCCCGCCCTGCGCGATAATATCATCGTCCAGCAGACCGACATCACCCCTACACTGCTGCATCTGCTGGGCTACAGCAGGCCCTATCTTGCCTTTGGCAACGATGTGCTGGCTGCCGATCCTGCTGACACATGGGCCTTCAGCTACAATGCTGGCATCTACCAGCTGGTGGGAGGTGACCTGATGCTCCAGTTTGATGGCACTAAGACCACTGCCGTTTATCGCTTCAAGACCGACAGGCTGCTGCGTGAAAACCTCGTGAACCAGTTGCCCGAGCAGCATCAGATGGAACTCTTCCTCAAGGCCCTTATCCAGCAATACATGTCCCGCATGAACGAGAACCGTCTCCTCCCCAATAGGTAAAAGAATTAGACCTCGATGGGATGGACAGGGGATAGTCGTTAGTATCTTGTCGCTGGTTGATTTTTCTTTACTGAATGGGAGTAGTGGTGTGGATATGGAGGTCGGCCTGAGGGAAGGGTATCTCGATGCCGTTCTCGTTAAGCACACCGTAGATGTTCTCCTTGATCATGGCAACATCGGCCACCTGGGAGGCGACGCGCACCCACACGATAACCAGCAGATCAACACTGCTCTCGCCAAAGTTCTGGAACAGCACCTGCACGCCCTTACTGGGGTCATAGCAATCCAGCTGCTTGATGCGGTTGATAATCATGGTGCGCACCTGGTCCACCTTGCTTCCATAGGCCACACCGACGGTGATCTTGGCCATCTCGTAGCCGTGGTTGCGGGTCATGTTCTT
>Ga0310697_10002716_pt1 | contig 18483 bp, 12 predicted proteins | sample 172DNAGHGlowgp2_FD_203883 | JGI IMG/M metagenome (GOLD analysis project Ga0310697, IMG submission 203883) | Sheep rumen microbial communities from Palmerston North, Manawatu-Wanganui, New Zealand - 1728 DNA GHGlow gp2 (v2) (version 2) | ecosystem: Host-associated > Mammals > Digestive system >... | reverse complement strand
CCGGGGGCGGACATCACCCTCACGCCTGAAATGAAATCTACAGGCGAGGTGATGGCGTTCGGACACGATGCGGCAACAGCCTACTACAAAAGCCAGATTGCGGCGGGGAGTCCGTTGCCGCATCCAGGACAGGGCGGAATCATTCTTTCCATCCGCGACGAGGACAAGGACGAAGTCGTGCGCCTTGCAAAGACACTTGACGACCTTGGCTACGAAATCTGGGCTACACGCGGCACATCCACCAAACTTTGGAAGGCCGGCATCGAATCGAATGCGCTCTACAAAATCCCGCTTGGCTCGCCAAACGCGCTTGACCTCATTCTCCTTGGTAAAGTCAAGTGGATCGTAAATACCCGCGAGGACGGCGAGGCGGCCGCGCACGACAGCCTCAGGATCCGCACGGCCGCCGTAGCGGCAGGCGTTCCCGTCACGACCACGCTTTCCGGTTTCGCCGAGGCGGTAAAAGGAATCGAGGCTGTACGCTCTGAACGCGACTGTCTCCGGCCACGCTCACTACAGGAGCTGGAGCCCACCCCAAGCTACTCGTAGCGAAGGCAGTCGATCGGGTTGAGGCGGCTGGCGCGCCAGGCGGGATAGAACCCAAAGAACATCCCCACGAAGGCCGAAAACAGGAATGCCACGGCCGTCGAGGAAGTCTCAACCAATATGGGCCATCCCAGCATCTCGCCGATCGCCTGCGCTCCAGTCACGCCGAGCGCGACGCCCACGCCTCCTCCAACGGTGGAGAGCAGGACCGCCTCCAGTATGAACTGCGAAAGGATGTTCGCGGGCGTAGCGCCGATCGCCATCCTGAGTCCGATCTCCCGGATACGCTCCGTAACGGACACGAGCATGATGTTCATGATGCCAATGCCGCCCACGAGGAGCGATATCGCCGCCACCGCCGCCAGAAGCACGGTCATCGTGTTGGAGACGCCGCTCATCGTGGAGGTTATCTCCGCCATGTCGATGATGCGGAAGTCGTCCTCGGCGGTGTCGCTCAGCCGGTGCCGTTGCCTGAGGAGCGCACCGATCTCGCGCTTCGCCTCCTCTATCTGGTCCATCGACCAGAGCGACAGCTTCAGCTGCCGCACGTTGTCGGGGAAGGTCGAGGCCTGCAGCACGCGCTTCACCGTCGTGTACGGAGCCAGCACCGCGTCGTCCTGGTCCTGTCCCCAGCCGCCGACGCCCTTCGCTTCCAGCACTCCCTTCACCTTGAACGGCATGTTGCCGATGCGGATGGTCCTGCCGACGGCATCGCCGTTCGGGAAGAGGTTGGCGGCAACCGTCTTGCCCAGCACGCACACGCGCGCGCTTTGCCTTTCCTCCTGCTCGTTGAAGAAGTCCCCGGCGGTAAGGTCCCAGTTGCGGATGATGAGGAACTCCGTGGAGCAGCCGTAGATCGTGGTGTTCCAGTTCTTGTCGCCGCACACCACCTGCATCTGCGTACGCACCTCGGGCGACTCCGCCTTCACGAGGTGCGCCAGCTCGCGCCTGATGGCGATCCCGTCCGACGCCGTGAGGCTCTGCCCCTCGCCAGCGCCTCCATGCACGCCAGCGGCGGCGTGGCGCTGCTCGCTGAAGATCATCACCACGTTGTCGCCCATCTTCGATATCTGCGCCACCATGTTGGCGGACGCGCCCTTCCCGATCGCGAGCACCATGATAACGGCGGCGATGCCGAAGATGATGCCCAGCATCGTGAGCGCGGAACGCGTCTTGTTCCGCCATATCGCGCGGACCGACACCTTGATGATCATGAAGACGTTCATCTCACCACACGTCCAGAAGCAACTTGCGCTCTGATGGCGCGAGGTCGCGCCAAGCGCCGGGCTGCAGGTCGTCCGGCAGGCGCAACCCTCCTATAGCCACGCGTTTCAGCGACAACACCACAAGGTGCGCCGCGCTGCACATGTAGCGTATCTGCCTCTTGCGCCCCTCGCGGAGCCTGAAGCACAGCACGTGCACGTTGTCGCGTCCGATCCGCACCACCTCCACCGGCACGGGGCGTATGCGGTAGCCGTCGGGCATCTCCACCGAGGAACGGAGCGTCGCGAGCTTTTCCTCGCTCCAGCGCCCAGCCGCGCGCACGATGTACGTCTTTTCGTGCTCGAAGCGGGGATGCGTGAGGCGGTACGTGAGGTCGCCGTCGTTGGAGAGGAGGAGCAGCCCCTCGCTGTCCTTGTCAAGCCGCCCCACAGGCACTAGCCGCTCGCCAACCTGCCCGCGAACGAGATCTAGCACCGTCCTCCCGCCGAACGGATCGCTCACGGTGGAAAGGACGCCCTGCGGCTTGTACATGATGATCGTGCGCGTCCGCTCCGCCGCGCCGATCAACCTGCCGTCCACGGCGATCTCGACCGAGGAGGGGTCGAACCGCGCGCCCGGCTCGCGCACTACCGTGCCGTTCACCGTCACGCGCCCCTCCTCGATCGCCGCCGCAGCGCCGCGCCTGCTGGCGACGCCACGGTGCGAGAGTATGTTCTGGAGCCTTTCGTCCATGGAACGGACGATCAGACCCGCACTTCCCAGCCGTTGCGGCAGAAGTCGCGCGAGAGCGATATTCCCTTGCCGGTTCCGTTGGCGAAGTCCATCTTCACCGGATCCCAGTCGAAGCCGGTGTCGTACACGTAGCTCATGTTGCAGAGCTGGCACAGGACCGCGCCGCGACCGCCCACCTCCGCAGGGGAGATCGTCGGCTTGCGCGAGAAATAGCACTCCACGAAGTTCTGCACCTGGTTCGGGCTCTTGTAGAGCTGGACCGGCGCCTTGTCGAGGGCGAACTTCGCCTTGATCGTCTTGATTGCGCTCTCGAGGCGGTTGTCCTTCTTCACGGAGGTCTCCGTGTCCTTGTATGCCTTGCCGATGGACGCCGCTACGAGCTTGTCCCTCATGAACTCGGCCGTCTCGATCTGCTTGCGTATTTCAAGCGTCGGCTTGACGGGGCCGGTTCCGTGCCACACCGCGATCTTGCCGCGGTTGACGGCCACGATGCCGTTGGTGCCGTAGAACACGGTTCCCCAGCCTACCGCCGTCGTAAGCCCGAACGGGCCATGATAAAGCTCGATGTCTGAACCGTCCTTCTTGGACTTGAAGAGCATCTTCATGCCGAACTGGCGGCGGCCGCCGTGGAAGAGGTCCGTGGAGTAAGGCTCGTCGGAGCGGAGTATCTTGTACGGGCCGCTGTTGTCCATGTCCAAGCCCCACTGCGCGATGTCGAGGTGATGCGCGCCCCAGTCGCCGTTGTAGCCCGTGCCGATGTCGTCGTCAAAGCGCCAGAACATCGGGTAGAACCTGTTCACGCCGCGCGGCGCGAGCTGGTCGGAGTACGGGCGCCACTTGCACGGGCCGAGCCACATGTCCCAGTCGACGTTCGGGTTCGGCGCGCCTTCCGTCGCCGCGTTCTCCGGCTTGTCGAAGAAGCGGACCGGGTGGGACGGGCCGCCGAGCTTCTGCCCGCCGCGCCCGTAGTTCGCGTCCACGTACTTCACGTCGCCGATGCAGCCGTTGCGCACGACCATCACCGCAGTGCGGAACACGTCCCAGCTGCGCTGCATCGAGCCGGTCTGGAACACGCGGCCGTACTTCTCCTGCGCGGCGATCACCTTGCGGGCCTCGTCAACGTTGTAAGTGAGCGGCTTCTCGCAGTAGACGTCCTTGCCGGCCTTCATCGCCTCGACGGCGATATAGGCGTGCCAATGGTCTGGCGTGGCGATGCAGACCATGTCGATCGACGGATCCTTGAGCACGTCGCGGAAGTCCGCCACGGCGCGGCACTTCGGCACGCCCGTGATCTTGCGCTTGGCGTAGGCCTCGTTGACCATCTTGGCGCCGGCCTCGCGGCGCTGCTTGTCGCAATCGCACACCACGACGACCTGCGCCCCGCGCTTGTACTGGTCCACGAACTGCGGCATCAGCGCCGTGCGGCCCTGGATGCCAAAGCCGATCATGGCCACGTTCGCCTTTTCGCCCGGCGCGAGCTTGCGCGTGCCGATGTTGCCCGAAGCGCAGCCGACGAGCGCCGTCGCGGCCGCCGAGCCGAACAGGAAGTTTCTTCTGTTGAGGTTCATTTCTTTTTTCCTTGTAGGCGGGCACAAGGCCCGTGAATGAGGTTTCCGATGCGTCAAGTTTAGCAGAATAGCCCCTGCCGCGCAAGTGCGGAACGCCGTTTTGTTTGCTATACTGTCCGCATGACAACAATCCCGCCCACATCCGTCTCGCTCCTGAAAGACATCTCCGACGGCACCGCGTCCGCCCGCTGGACGGACTTCTACCACCGCTACGTTCCTGCCATGCGCGGGTTTCTGCGCGACCGCTACCCCTCAGTGGAGGACGACGACGTCATACAGGAGACGCTTGTAGCCCTCATGAAGGCAATGCCCGACTACCACTACACCCCAGACAGGCACGGGCATTTCCGCAACTGGCTGATGGGCATCGTCAAGCACAAGGCCCTGGACGCCCTAGATCGCGCGAGGCACTTCTCTGACATCAAGGCGGGCATTGCCGAAATGGGCGAACGGCCGCCCTTGGAGCCTGCGGCGACGGACGACGACTCGTGGAAACGATCCGCGATGGAAGCGGCCGTAGACCAGCTGATGTCGGACGAATCCATCACCGCCCGCACGCGCGAGGTGTTCCGCCACGTGGCGCTCATGCACGAGCCGCCGGAGGATGTCGCCCGGCAGTTTGGCATTTCGCGCAACAACGTGGACCAGATCAAGAAGCGGATGATCGACAAGCTCTCCGCGCTCGTCTCCGCAATGACCGGGAAAAACTAGAGGCTGCTCAGCAGCATCTGCGCGCGCTTGTTGTTCTGCCCGGCCGCGCGATACAGCCACAGCTTGCCGCGCTCTACGTCCCTTTCCACACCGATCCCATCCAGATAGCACTCGCCGACAAGCGTCTGCGCTGGCGCATGCCCCTTCTCCGCCGCCTCCTTCGCCAGCTGGAACCCCATCTCCTGGTCCTCGTCCACGCCGGTGCCGTGCAGGTAGCAGAACGCAAGGTCGCTCATCGCTCCCAAGTTTCCCTGCGTCGCAGCCTTCGTGTACCAGTTCGCCGCTTCCTCGGGGTCCTTCTTGCATCCCCAGCCGCGAAGCAGGCACAGGCCGAGCGACGCCTGTGCGTCGGCGTTGCCAGCCCTTGCAGCCTTGCGGTACCAGGCCACGGCCGCCACGCGGTTCGTCCCTGTCCCGCGCCCGTAGAATAGCGCTTCCGCCACCACCACCTGCGCGATGGCGTCGTCAGCCTCGGCAAGAGGCATCATCCGGTTCAGGTAATCGACGTCGGTCTCGTCGTCAAGGCGCACATGCTCGGCGGCAGGACTTTCCTGCGCAACCTCCACGATCCGTGGCGGTTCTGGGTACACGACCGTCACCTCCGCCCCCGACGTGTTCCCGTCATAAGCAGAGGAGCGATGCCCGACGGCATATGTGGCGCCAGCCGCCGCCAGCAGGCACGCCAGCGTTGCAATGGCAAGCGGACGGTACCGGTGGCGAATCGCAGCGGCAAACGCGTCCGCCGAAGGATAGCGGTCGCCCGGAAGCTCGCGGGTCGCGCGCCTTATGACCGGCTTTATGACCTGCGGCGGACGCCCCTCGTAGAAATAGCGCAACATCTTGCCGAGCGCGAAGACGTCGCTCTGCACGGACGCCTCGCCCTTCAGCAGCTGCTCCGGCGCGGCGAAGTCGAGTGTGCCCACGCCCACGGGCTTTCCGTCGATGACGGATATGCCCCTCGCGTGCCGCCCGATCGGGTCGGGGCCGTTGCCGCGCCGCTTGATGAGCCCAAGGTCAATCAGCACCGGGTCGCCGTTGCTCCGGCGCAGGATATTGCCCGGCTTGAGGTCGCGGTGGACGTACCCGGCGTCGTGCAGGCGGTGCACGGCCTTCGCGACCTTGTTCATGAAACGCGGCACCTCCGAGCGCGGCATGGGGTCTGGCAGCGGCTGGAGGTACTCCATCACGTAATACGGCCTGCCGTCCATCTCCCCCGCGCCCAGGAATGCGGGCAGGGCAGGCAGCGAAAGATAGCGCAGGGCATCGGCCTCTGCAAGGAAGCGTTCCCTTAGGCCGCGCGTCTCGTTCACCAGAAGCTTGAGCGCACCCTCGTGCCTGAAACGGACGTTCTGGACACGATACACCTCGGAAGAAAGTCCCGCCCCAAGAAAAACGGCCACCCGCCATTCGCCGACGACTACGCCCGGCTTGAGCCGACCGCGCGTCCCGCGTTCAGGCGCGCGCGCGGCCAGCCAGCTCTCAACCCCCGCGTCCCCCATGCTCGAGTTCCTTGACAAGAGCGGGAAGTATCTCGAAGAGGTCGCCCACGATGCCGAGGTCGGCCACCCCGAAGATCGGCGCGTTAGGGTCGGAGTTGACGGCGATTATTGTGTCCGCCCCGCGTATGCCCTCCAGGTGCTGGATCGCGCCGGAGATGCCGAAGCAGAGGTAGAGTTTCGGCGCGACGGTCTTGCCCGTCTGGCCCACCTGGCGCGCGACAGGCGCCCATCCGGCGTCCACGCAGGCGCGCGAACAGGAGACCTCGCCGCCCAGCAGCTCGGCAAGGCGAAATAGCAGCTTGAAGTTGTCGGCGCTCTTGAGGCCGCGCCCGCCGGAGACGAGGATGTCGTGCGCCGCGATGTCGATCGCGTCCGGATCGCGAACGGTCTTCACGAGCTTCGTCTGCGGCGCGATGAGCCTCAGCGCCTCCAGAAGCACCTTACCCTTGCGCGAAGGATCCGGCGGAGCCTTCTTGAACACCTTTGGACGTACGGTTGCCATCTGCGGACGGTGGTTCGGCGTCATGATGGTCGCCATGATGTTTCCGCCAAACGCCGGGCGGGTCTGGTGCAGCAGCATCTGCATCGCGCCCGTGTCCTTGTTCTTCGTCTCCTCGATCTTGAGCATCGTGCAGTCCGCCGTGAGGCCCGTGCGCACCTTCACCGCTACGCGCGCGAAGAACGCGCGCCCGACGGCAGTGGCGCCGGCGAGTATCACCTCCGGCCTGTACTTCTCGATCAGCTGGCTCACGGCGTCCACGTAGACGTTCGCCTCGTAGTCCGCGAGGGACGGGTCATCCACCTTGTAGACGACGTCCGCGCCGGCGGCGACGAGGCTCTGCTCCAGCTCTGGCGCGAGATCATGCCCCAGCAGGATCGCGGCCACATGAGCGCCGTCGCCGCGTTGCGCCTTCAGCTCCAGGGCCTTTGCGAGCAGCTCGAACGCGACCTCCGCGATCACGCCGCCAGTCTGCTCGGCGAACACCCAGATGTTCCTGTACTTATCGATGTCCGCCGTGCCGTAGATATCCTGCTTGACCTCGCTGATAGCCTTGAACGGACACGCGGGGACGCAGGCAAAGCACGCCTTGCAGGCGGCGGGGTCGACCTCGGCGAGCTTGCCGGCCTTGTTCGCGCCGGGCGCGTCCACCATCTTGAGCGCGCCGAAGCCGCAGCCCTTCACGCACTTCGTGCAGCCCTTGCACTTGGCTGGATCAATGAAAATAGGTGCGTCGGCCATGTTACTTCACCAATCCTTTCTCCGCGAGAAACTTCGCGATCGCCTTCGCGCCTGCGGCCGCGTCGCCGCGCGCGTCAACCTTCTCTCCCCCGCCCTTCACGGGCGGCGGGAAGATCGTCACCACCTTGGTGGGCGAGCCCTTCAGCCCGATGCGGATCGGGTCGGCGGCGATGGCCTTCTCGTCCAGGATCGCGATTTCGGCCTTCGCCGCGCGCATCGCGCCCGCGAGCGGGGCGAAGCGCGGCACGGCAGCCTCCTTCAGCACGGTCATAACGGCAGGGAAACGGCCCTCGATCACGTGCTCGCCGTCGTCCATGATGGATTCCACCGTAAAAGGAACAACCATCGGGGAAACTCCTGTTTCCCCGAACCCCTTCGACAAGGTTATTTTCTTTACGTACGTAATGAGCGGCACCCCCAGAAATTCGCTGACGCCGGGTCCCACCTGGGCGGTGTCGCCGTCGATCGCCTGCTTGCCGAAGAGCACGAGGTCGGGCGTCTTGCCGCCGCATGCCTGCCTTATGGCCATCGCCAGCGTGTAGGATGTGGCGAGCGTGTCGGCGCCGCCGAAGGCGCGGGACGACACGAGGAACGCGTCGTCCGCGCCGCGCGCGAGTGCCTCGCGCAGCACCGCCATCGCCTGCGGCGGCCCCATCGAGACCACAGTCACGTGCGCTCCAGCCTGGTCCTTCAGGCGAAGAGCCTCCTCCAGGGCGTACTCGTCGAACGGGTTTATGATCGACTCCACGCCCTCACGCATCAGCGTGTTGGTTTTGGGGTTGATCCGGACGTTGGTGGTGTCCGGCACTTGCTTCACGCAGACGACGACGCGCATCGGTTACTTCTCCACGCCGAAACGGTATTCGGTGTGCGACTTGAACGTCTCGCCGGGCTTAAGCACGGTGGAAGGGAACTCGGGGTGGTTGGGCGAGTCGGGATAGTGCTGCGTCTCGAGCGCCACGCCTGCGAACTGGCAGAGGTGCTTGCCCGCCGCCTTCGCCGGCAGCTCGTCCGTCATGTTCTGCGCGCCGTACATCTGCATGCAAGGCTCGGTGGTCCAGATCTCCATCGTGCGGCCCGACGCTGGATCGCGCATCTTGACGGCCTGCTTCAGCTTGCCGTTCTCGCCGCGCAGGACGAAGTTGTGGTCGTACCAGTTGTCCATCGGCGCGAACGCCTTCTCTGCCTTCATAAGGTCCATCTTGGCGCCGATCTGGCGCAGCGTCGTGAAGTCCATGCCAGTGCCCTGCACCGGCGCGTCCTTCGTGGGTATGAGCCCTGCGTCGGTCTGCGTGTACTTGTCGGCGAAGATCTGGAGCTCTTGCTTCAGCACGTTTCCGCTCGACTCGCCCGCGAGGTTCCAGTAGGAGTGGTGCGTGAGGTTGAGAACAGTCGTCTTGTCCGTCTTGGCCTCGTAGTCGATCGTCCAGACGTTGGTCGGCAGCACCTTGTACGTCACCTTGCACGTGACGGTTCCGGGGAAGCCCATCTCGCCGTCCTTTGAGACGTAGGTGAGCTCCAGGCCCCGAACCGGCCCCATGCGAAGCGAACGCGCCTTCCACACCTTCTTGTCCCAGCCTTCCGGGCCGCTGTGGAGGTTGCAGTGGCGCTGCGTCGCCTCGGTCTTCTTGTCCTCGTTGATCGGCAGCTGGTATTCCTTGCCGTCAAGAGTGAACTTGCCGTCCTTGATGCGGTTGCCGTAGCGGCCGATGAGCGTGCCCATCGAGAAGCCGAGCGTCTCGTACTCGCCTGGCGTGTTCCAGCCGAGCGTCACGTCGGCGAGGTTGCCGTACTTGTCCGGCGCGTAGCAGCGCACGAGGCGGCCGCCGAAGTCGGTGACGTCAAGGATCAGCCCGCCCATGCCCTTCAGGCGATAAAGCGTGGCCTCCGTGCCGTCGGCGAGCTTGCCGAACGGGCGCGTCTCGATGTTTCCGCGCATTCCGCGCATCATCCTGGGCGAGTGCTGCGCGCGCATGTGCTGCAGTCTTTCGGTTCTCTGGGCCTGAGCAGGCGCCTTGGCCGCGGCCGGCGCTTCCTGGGCCATGCAGGCGATGCCGCATGCCGCGGCCACCACGGTTGTCATCAGTTTTTTCATCGTTGTTTTCCTTTCTGTTTGTCCGTTGCTTGTCCGATACTGTAAGTCACCCCTTGAAGATCACGAACTTCCTGATGAAGAAGTTCACGAGGAACGAGACCACCACCTCGACCACCACCGCAAGCGTCGTCATCATCCCGAACTGGTCTATCAGCAGCTTCATGACACCGAGCGCGATAAGCGTCGCAAGCGTCGACGCTCCGAAGAACATCCCCAGCTCGACGTACCACCTGAACTTGCCCGGCTTGAACACGAACCAGCGGTTCATCAGCCAGCAGAAGATGTTGGCGACGACGAACCCGACGGCCGTGGCGGCGGCGGCCAGCATCCCGCGGGAGGCGTACCACGCCTCCTCGCCCGTGAACGCGACAGACGGCAGCCCCAGCAGCCGCACCGCCCAGTCGTCCGCCGTCAGGCACTTGAGGCACGTCGCCGCGAGGATGTAGAATATTCCCGTCTGCACGCATGTGGCCATCACGCCCACGACGCCGTACTTCACGAACTGGGCGAAAGGCCCTGCCTCGTTGGAGAGAATATGTCTGTCTATTTTCACGGGCCGGAAGTATACCATATTTTACCCCTTGCGCAAACACGCAATAATGCGTATCATCTTCGCATGGACCTTTCCAGCCAGAACGGCGCGCCGCGCCGACGCATCGGGCTCGCAGTCTCCGGCGGGGCCGATTCCGTCGCCATGCTCGCGCTCATGGCCGGGCTTCAGGCCTCGCACGGCTTCGACGCGGTCGTCCTCCACGTCGACCACGGCCTCCGGCCCGACTCGGCGGACGACGCCCGCTTCGTCGAATCCCTCGCCGCCAAGTACGGGCTGCCATTCCATGCCATGCGCACCCGCGTTCGACGACGGCGCGGCGAGTCCGTCGAGATGGCGGCCCGTCGCGTCCGCCTCGCCTTCTTCGCCCGCATGACCGCCAGCCTCGGTCTCGACGCCATCGCCACCGGCCACCATGCCGACGACGTGGCCGAGACGTTCATGCTCCGCCTCGCGCGCGGCTCCGGCCCCGAAGGCCTCGCCGGCCTCAAGCCTGTCTCGCACGTTGACGGCGTTACCTTCATCCGCCCGCTCCTCAACGTGCGCGACGCCGACCTCCGCCGCTTCCTCAAGGACCGCGGCCTCGCCTGGCGAGAGGATTCCACGAACGCGGACACCTCCATTCCCCGGAACAACGTGCGCCACGTGATCCTTCCATTTTTGCGCGAGCACCTCGACCCGCGCATCACAGAGCACCTGTGCAAGTCCGCCGCGATTCTCCGCGGGGAGCTGCGGAGGAACGGCCGGGAGCGGCAGGACGGCCGGGACCTCCGAGGCCACCGGGACCTCCGGGAAAACCGGGAGTGGAGACTGACGATCTGCGAGGCCATGGGCTTTGAGCGCAGGCCGGAGGCAATCGGGCAACTTCCGGCGGTCTGCGAGCTGGATCGCAAGGCCCTCGCCGGCCGGACGCTCGAACTGCGCACTTGGCGGCCTGGCGACCGCATCGCGCCCGTGGGCCTCGCCGGACACAGCCGCAAGCTCCAGGACGTCTTCGTGACGGCCAAGGTCCCGCCCGCCGTCCGCACCTCGATCCCCCTCCTCGCCGATGCCGCCACGGGCGAGATTCTCTGGGTCCCCGGATACCGCGTGGCCGCGTCCGCCGCCGTCCCTTCGTCCGCCGCACCCAGCTGGCGACTCACGCTAAGCGACGGCTAGCCGGCCTTCTGTCCTACTCTACGACGGCGCCAGTCACGACGCCGGCCGAGTCAAGCTCCAGCTTGACGGAGAGTATTTCGCACCAGCCCGCGAACGTGCCCTTCGGCGGCGCGTAGAGCGTCACCTCCCAGATGTCAACAAGGGCCGTCATCCCGTAACCGCCGCTCCACGCGAGCTGGGACGAACCGCTCACGCTCGCGCCGCCGACCTTGCCCGCGAACGCCACCACGCCGTCCTTCTTGAAGGTGAGTGTCACGAGGCTGTCGGCATCGCCATCTTTGCCGAGAGGGCAGTTTACGACTACAGCCTTCTTGAACGTCGGCTGCGCCGTCTTCGTGTCGCTCCGCTTCCACAAGTTCTGCCATGCGGCCCACTCCACCGGGCCAACGGGCATCTCGCCCGTCGCATTGGAAGAACGCGTCGCCAGCGCGTTCAGCACGCCGCGCTGCCAGATGCACATGTCATCCCGCGCGCCCGCCGACAACGTCACCATGTTCGTGACGGTCTCCTTGCCCGCCTTGCCGATCACCGTGGCGCGGAATGTCAAATCCCCGCCATCCGTGGCGGTCGCCAGGCTGCCGCCGCGCACGGCGTCAAGCGATGCAGCGCCCAACGTCCACGTTTTGCCGCCCTCGAGCAGTTTTCCGGCGATCTTGCCGTTCGCCGCTATGGACAGAGATACGATCCCGCCAATATGACGCGCGGTTTGCGTGTTCCATCCGCCGCCTGTCATGGTCGAGCCGTCTGCGCTTCCAACCCCGTGACCGTCTGCCGAAGCCACGCATTTTACGTAACCGTCAAACGTGCCCACGGCCCACGTAGGAAGCGGCAGCACCACCACGTCGATCTCGAACGTCTCCGACGACTTGCCCGCAGTCGTCACGGTGAACTTCACCTTGCATGGCACGAGAATTCCCGTGTTCTTGTCGGGCTTGGATGCCGCCGTAGGCACGCCCGTCACGGAGAACGCCTTCGTCACCTTGTCCTGGACGAGCTTGAGGCCCGACGGGAGGCCCGACGCCTTCACGGTGGTCTCGGAAAGCCCGCAGGAGAACACAGGCCAGCTCACCGCCACTCCGCAGTAGTTGCTCCACGCCGGAGTTGCGCCCGGCGCACGGGACAGCGGCACGCCGTCTACCGTCAGCTTGATGGCCGCCTTGTCCTCCTCCGCTTTGACGAACTTTGCCGTCACCGGCACGTCGTTCGCCGGCATCTCGAACGACCAGCTCGCCGACTGCGACACCAGAGCGTCGGGATTCGTCGCGGTGGTCTCGGTCGCGTCAAGCTGCGTCCCTCCCAGATACCATCCGGCGAACACGCTGCCCTTGTCGGCCTTTGCGGTCAGGGTCACCTTCTTGCCGAAGCCCGGCTGTCCGTACTTCGGGTTGACCGTCACCGTTCCGGACGCGCCCGAACCCTCGTAGAGCGACGCAACCCCGGCAATCACGCCCGGGGCGCGATAGGCTACGCCGTCCTCCGGATCGCCGGAACGCCCGACCAGCTTCTTCGTCTCGCATACGCCAGGATATCCCTTCTTGGCGTCAGGCGGCAGCACGATCGCCACGCGGACGTCGTTCTCCATCGGGAGCGCCGTCGCAGCGAACGACGCCTTGCGGGTGCTGGCTCCGTCCGGCAGAAAGGCCGTGCCCTTCACGGCGCCCTTCTCGTCGAGGACGAACGTCACGTCGCCCATCGCGTTGCCGTAGCGCACCCTGCACGAGTACGCGCCGGCGAGCGTAGCCGCGAGCCGCGCGGGGGCTGTGTCGCCCTTGTCCGCCCAAGGCAGCCGCCAAAGCCGCAGATCCTCGTCGCTGCCGAACGTCCCTGTCGCCAGCGCCGTAGCCGAACCAGGCAGGCTTGAGGCCCCGAGGGAGGACAAATCCAGCACAATCTCGCGTGTCTCCTTGCCGGCCGTAGCCGTGGCCGCGACCTTGAAGCCCGCGGTGCCGCCGGCGGCGAACGAATCGGCCTTGAACGTCCAGTTCGTCCCGTCCATCGCAATCTTGCCGCTCACCTTCCCCGCCGACGTCACGCCCATGGTCGCGGTTCCACGGCAGGTGCCATCGTCCCGCGCGCCCGCCACGCCCTCGAAGTTCCCCACGGCCCACGCAGGCAGGGGATCTACGGTAAGGGAAAGCTGATACACGGCGCTGGACTTGCCCGCCGTCGTGACGGAGACCTTGACGGTGGATGGTTTCGCCTCGCCTGTATTCCTGTCCAGCGAAGACGCGGCGGAAGGCGCCCCGTAGATCGTGTTTGGAGGAACCGCGAGCACGGTTTTGGACCCCTTCTTGAGTACGCCCTTGTCGGTGAACTTCAGCCCCGCCGGGAGTCCTGAGACCTTGACCTTCGTAGCCGACAGCGCCGTCGCCTCGATCGGCCATTCCAGCGCCACCCCGCACATTATTCTCGTCGCCATGCCGTAGACCGCACCTTGTCCGGACTGCGACGCCGCGCACGTCGTGCCGCCCACCGCCAACGACACCGCCGCAGCGTCCTCGTCGACCTTTACGAACACCGCGTAGTACGTCACATCGTCGGCAACGTCTGTGATGGTGGCCGACTTCGCGGAACTGGCAGCCGGCTTCGCCGTGCGGTCGATCACGAGCGACGGAGCGGTGGCAACGTAGCCGATGGCGTTGGGCTGCAGCCGTTTCTGATATGGGTGCAAGTCCTGCGGCCCCCCGATCCAGCCAAGGAACACCCATCCCTTGTTGGGCGTAGCCTTCAGCGTCACCTTCTTGCCCTCCGCGCACGAACCGCTTCCAGTCACGGCGCCTGCGCCCGCCGGGTCGGGCATGCCGCAGATGTACGGGTCCGCGATGCGCTTCCATGTGGCGACGAGTGTCACGTCCGTACCGCCGGCGATCTGGTATTCCGTCCCCTCCGTGTACGTTATGGCCCCGTCGGACCAGCCCGCGAACCTGTAGCCGGACTTGGCGAGGCTTCCGCATCCAGGCAACACCACGAGGTCGCCAGTCGTGCCGGAAAGCGCCGCAGGCGGGGTCCCATTCGCGCCGCCGGCCCCGAAAGCGACGGACCAGGACGAAGGCTTCTCCTGTTCTCTGGACCAGGAGAGCGTGAAGGAACCGGTCTGCTCCTCCACCCATGACATCCCCACGATCCGATACGTCTCGCCCTTGTCCGCATGAAACGAGACCGTGGCATAGTAGTCCTTGTTGTCCTGGTCGTCGTTGAACGCTATCCGGTTCCGGTCGAGCGCATCCACCGAATCCCCCGTATAGACCGCGACAAAGGAATACCACAGCCAGTCAGAATTCCGGAGCCGCGTCGTAAACGTGAAGGTCCCCGTCTCCGGAGCGGTCCACTTGTACCAGATCGTGTGAAAGAGATCATAATACTTGAAGATGCAGTAGCCGTCGCTCTGCCACTCGTCCCTAAGCATGTGCCGGGGCATTCTCTCTCCCGTATAACTTACCTCCGTATAGTCCGAGTCGTCCAACGTATAGTCGGAGTTGTCCGCTATGGTCCGCGAGCCGCTCGCGCCGGAGATGACGATGGGATCGTAGAAGCTGTCGCCCTTTGGAGTCCCGCCCGTTATGCTTTTGTAGTCGTACGTGTAGGTGGCCGTCACGATCGCGCTCGGGTTCATTCCGCCCTTCCAGGCGCGCGCCTTCACCACCGTGTCGTCGTCGACCGTGAACACGCCCGTGTAGACCGTGCTGGACTCGTCGGGATCGCTTCCGTCAAGGGTGTAGCGGATCGTCGCGCCGGAAGCCGTGCTGTCAATGGCCACTCTCATGGACGGGTAAAAGCCGCAAGACTGCTGCCGGAACTGCGGAGCCGAAACGGTCGCGACGCCCGTAAGGACAAGGTCGTTCTCGCACACGTTGCTTATCTGCGGTGCCGGATTGGCATAGTATCCGCCGTTCGGGACGTCAATCCTCGTAGCCACGTTTGCCGCCAACACGACGCTCGTCGACGCGGACGAATCGCCGAACGACGCGGAGATCAAGTAGCGTCCGGCGGGCAGGACCAGCGCGTAGATGCCCTTCTCGTTCGTCAGCACCCGGCCCGAGTTCTCCGTATTCCCGCCGCCGGTCGACGTGCCTTGCTCGCGATACGACACGACAGCATTCTCGATGGGCAGGCCGTCGGCATCCGTCACGCGACCGCTGCATATCACGGCCCCGGCTCCTTGCTTGGGAAATATGTTGTAGATGATGCCGCTGATGATGTTGAAGTTGTATTTGGAATTCGACATCTCGGGCGGCGCATACCATGCGTCGAAGGTACCGTTCCATCCCATGTTGAAATGGATGTAAAGCTTCCCGTCGGAGTAGCCGTAGCCGTCTCCGATGACATCGTGCCCGGCTCTCCCGTCCAGGCTCAGAGAGACGGGATAACCCGCATCAAGGTTGGAGAGTATCGCCCTTCTCAAGGCCTCCGATCGGCTCTGGTCCCCGGCCCAGCGCGCGACCATCGCGTTTGCATAGCCAAAGTGGTTGGTAAAGGCATGCGCAAGCATGAAGCCTGGAGCTTCGGACGCCGTGTACAGTTTGGAGTCGAAGTATTTCGTGCCGCAACAGATGCCTATGTCGGACGTCAGCTTTCCGATGGCCCGCCTCTGCCCTTCCGACCACGGCGTATCCGGCACCAGCGGCATGTAGTCCCAGGCGTACGTCCCCCCCTGCGTCGTCAGGCTCTGCCGCCTGCCGTCGACTTCGCAAAGCGGGTTCGTGTACTTCGGCATCGAGGAAACGGGGTACCGGAAGTGGCGCATGATCTGCGCGCCCACCGTAGCCACGCAGCCGCACGAGTAGTTCTTTGGCGTGTACAGGTTGAAGCAGTCTACGATGCCTGCCGTGCTCTGTCCCCACTTCGACTTCACGATAGGAGGCACTCGGACATCGGAAACAGATGCCACTCCCTCGTCGCGCGAAGCCATGAGCCGGCCCCCACCGCCCAGCAGCCTCGCCCATTTCGCCTCGTTCTCGACTTCCACCGTCGACGCCGCCGCGCCCATGAGCCGCAGGCCCCTGCCGGCCGACTCGCCCTGCGTTCTGATCGCCAGGTCATTCCTCAGCAGCACCCAGAGCGGGTTGCTCTCGTCCTCAGTCAGGCACGAACCGGACGAGAATGCTACGACCGGCGCCCGCCTCGTGTCGGCGGAGGTCACCACGAAGCCCCCTCCCGACAGTCTCGCCACGTGGAATGACGCGCCGTTTGTGGGAGCGTACGTCCGCACATCGGCAACATCGCCGCGCAACGGGCAACCGAGCACCGGATCGGACGACAACCACCGCTGGACCGCGATCTTCGCCTGGCTCGCCGTGACCGTGGCCGCATGCGACGCGCCGCAAAACGGCAACGCCGACAGAAGAAGTGCCCCGAGGAGCACCTCATGGCGAAACATGCGTAGCGAACTGGAACGATTGTTCATGCATCCGCTCCTTTCTGTCGTCGTCGCGTTCATGCAAAATACCAGAACCGAGGTTATTGTATCATCCCATCCTGATTTTGTAAACCCCCTCCCGATCGAAAAATACCGTCCCGATGGCACCGCCCGCAACGCGAATCCGCTTGCAGTCACCGCATGGGCATGGTAGACTATCGCCGTCTGGCACATTGGCGAAAGGAATATGAGCATGAAGCGAACTATTGTTGCGACGGCGACCCTGTCCTGGCTGCTTGGCCTTGCGGGAGCGGACACGCCTGCAAACGGCCTCTACCTGGTGGTAGACCTCTCAGGCGGCACGAACGCGGTGTCGTACCCAGTGTCGCATCTTGCAGCGGCGCCCAAGGACGGATGGACCGACGAATACAAGACCGGCAAGCTCGTCCTGCGCCGCATCAGCCCCGGCTCGTTCACGATGGGATGCCCTGTCGCCGAGGCAGGCTGCAACGGCCTGGAGGCCGTGCCGCACAAGGTGACCATCACCAACGGCTTCTACATCGGGGTGTTCGAGGTGACGCAAAAGCAGTACGAGCTGGTGACGGGACTGACCCCGTCCTCCTACAAGGGAGACATGCGCCCGGTGGAGGACGTCTCGTGGAACAACATACGCGGCAAGTCGGACGAATTCAACTGGCCGGCGTCGAACAGGGTGGACGACACGACGTTCGTCGGCCTGTTGCGCGCGAAGACGGGCATCAAGTCGTTCGACCTGCCCACGGAGGCGCGCTGGGAGTACGCCTGCCGGGCCGGAACGACGAACGCCCTCAACAACGGCAAGGAGATGACAAACTGCAGTTCTGGAACAGACCCGCAGGTCGACGATGTTGGCCGCTACTACTTCAACAGGGGCGACAGCAAGGCAAAGACCGACAAGACGACCGCCCACGAGGTCGTCGGCTCCTACAAGCCCAACGCCTGGGGGCTGTACGACATGCACGGCAACGTGTGGGAATGGTGCCTGGACTGGTTCCAAGGGCGCGCTTCGTTCGATCCATCAAGGCCGCGCACCGATCCTGTCGGTCCCAGGTGGGGCTCAGGCCGTGTGCAGCGCGGCGGCAGCTGGAGCGGCGGCGCGACCGATTGCCGCTCCGCCTCCCGCCACTTCCGGCCCCCGAATGCCCGCAACAACAACTACGGCTTCCGACTCTGCTGCTCGGCAGAGAACTGACGTTTCGGGCAGCCTTTTCATTTTTCCTTTTCATTGCCCACGCGAACCGTCTCGGCCGTCGAGTGCGCGGTGAACTCGGGCGCGTACATGCACTGGATCGTCGCTAGCCCGCCGACGAACGTGCCGCGCTGCCGCACGTGGTAGGAGGTCTCGAGGACGAACGTCCCCTTGTTGAGGCGGTCGATGTAGTAGTGCGTGGCCGTGTCGCGCGTGGACTGGTAGTAGCCCACCCCGTCGCGCCAGCGGTACGACGACAGCACGTCGTCCGGCTCCGCGCACGCGGGCCGCTCGTCCTGGAGATGCACGAACTCGTAGGTGCGGTCGCTCGTGATCTCGAGCCGCGCCACGATCTCGTCGCCGGGCACGAGCGCCCCCTCGATCTTCGAGAGCCGCGTCCCCTCCGGCCCCGTCACCTTCTTGTAGTACTTCTTCTCCACGCGCAGCTCCTTCGGCTCGTGCGCGCGCACCTTGAGGACGTCCTCGAAGTACGCCCAGTGGACGCCGCCCCACGCGACGCCCTTCTCGCCCGCGCCCGTGAACGTGATCTCGCCCATCTCGGGGCGGATCTTGTCA